>ULUE01038145.1_pt1 | contig 30616 bp, 30 predicted proteins | sample 1958211 | NCBI WGS metagenome assembly ULUE01 (sample SAMEA4835752, study PRJEB28245) | human gut metagenome | biome: gut microbiome; material: fecal sample | place: Denmark | collected 2008 | reverse complement strand
GGTAAGTGCGTCCGCAAAGCTGTCGGGATCGTAATATTCCGAATCGTTTATATAGAACCTCTTGTTGTGATATCCGGCAGATTTGCTGTATGAGGTCCTGACGCCGATAAAGGTGTATTTTACGTCGATCACGGTCAGAAGCTCGAGATCGCGGCTCTCTTCAAACCGCGTGAGTATTTCCTCGGATGTGTGATCTTTTGTTTTGCACCCTTTCGGGTCACGCTTGAGCAACTCGGAGCGCTCGCGGTTTTCGGCGACAAAGCCCATTTCTCCGACCGAAACACATATCATGTAGGCGGAGAAAAATGCGCAAAGCAGCCCCGCCACCGAGATCACCGCTTCTACACGGCGGTCGTCCGGGCGCCAAAGAGATGTCCATGTTATCGAAAGAACGATTATTGCAACGGCAATGACCGTTTTTACGATGGGGATCAGATAGCTTGTATATTTTGTATTGACGCGAAAAGGGTTGAAGCCTTTATTGAGCTCTTTCATTGTCCTCTGCAGCCCTCCGTTTATATTTATTCGAGTATTGCACTGTTCTCAAGCAGGGTCCTGCGCACGTCGCAGGCGCTGATATCGCGGACGCTTGCTCCGCGCTTTACAGCAGCTGCCGCAAGTACGCCGACAGCCTCACCTATCGCCATGCAGGTAGGCATTATACGCATCGATCCGAGCGTTTCACGATCCATGGAAATGCATCTGCCGCTCATGAGTAGACCGTCTATATCGGCGCTGATGCAGGCAGACATGGGGATCCCGTAAGGCTCGGGGATCTTCATGAGCACCGTGCCCGCGCCCTTTCCGCTGTGGATGTCGATCTTATATCCTGCAAGAGCAATGGTGTCTTCGGGCTTTTTGCCTGCGAGAGCATCATGATAATCTATACGTGTAAGACCGCATATGCGGCGAGATTCACGTATTCCGATAGCGGGACATATCTCATCAAGCACACAGTCCTCAAAGCCGGGTACAAAATCCCTGAGCGTTTTTATTATGCCGGGTATCTGGAGCAGTCCCTGTATTTCGCCGTCCGAAAGGCTTTCGATATCGGAACCGTCGCACCCGGGCACTCTCACGGTGTTGACCCATATTTTTCCGGGGATGGTCGAGTTGATATATATGATGTTTTCCCGTTTTATCGGGCAGTCGGGGTACTTCTTTCTTATTTCATCGAGATATGCTTTCATGCCGACGAATACATAGCTGTCGGTGCTGCGCCAAAGCGTCGTGTCGTAACCCGGGTCGATGTGGACGGAATCAAGCTGATTCATGTTTTCGGGGTGTTCATCGAGAAAACGCATGAATTCCTCTTTGTGAAAGCCTGTCAGGGCAAACATGGTCGTAGGCGGCTGAAGCTCTTCGCCTTTTTCATAGCGCGCACCTGCCATAAAGCCGAGGTCGCCGTCTCCGGTGCCGTCAATGAAAACGTCGGCGACAATGTCGATGCGCGTGCCCTTGCCGATCACCGACACGCGGTGAAGCTTGCCGTTTTCGACAGATGTATCACAAAGTTCGGTGTGAAATAGAATGCGCACACCCGCTTCAAGGCACATACGAAGAGCCAACAGCTTGAATTTGTCGGGATGCACGAGAGTTATCGAGTTATGCATGGGACAACGCTGATGTCCGAACGAATCGCCGGTCTTTTCAAGCTCGGTGATGAATTCTTGCGCTATACCGCCTATGATCTGTCTGCCTGATTGCGAAAGATAGCCGAGCAGCGGCAGACCCATAGCGGCGTTGCCGCCGAGATGCCCGTTGCGTTCGCAAAGTATCACATCCGCGCCTTGACGCGCGGCGGTAATTGCGGCGCAAAGCCCGCCGGGACCTCCGCCGATAACGCAGACATCGCACTTCATATTTCTGACTTCCATAATAAAAACACCTTTCAACAGAGATCTGCTGCGGCAGATCTTTCTTAATATTTTACACGCGAATGATTTCTGTGTCAACAGCAATATGTAAAATTATAGCGACTTGCTGCTTTTTGCGATTAATTATAAGCATTATAATATGAAAGACACGGTCGGCGTCGGTCATGATGCCCTTGCCGACATTTTGCATCGTCATGTGACAAATTTCGTGATACGGCATATACTTTTACTGAATATCGGGCGGCATTAGCCGTCCGGGAAAGGATGATGTCATATTTGACGGAATAAATATTGTGAAAAGAAATATGTATTCGGGTGAGGCTTTGCGCCGTATGGCAAACGGCGGCGCTCGCTTCGGTGTTGACGGAAGAGTATGCGATCCGCCGACGTCAGCTGCTGTGACCCGGGAGAACGTGATGACGGACGGCTGCGGCGATGCATCGGGCAGCGAGTGGGGACTTAAGGGTTATCCGCTTGCGATGGTCTATGCGCCGCTTCAGAATTTTGTCGATATCTACGAGCCTGAAAAAGGGCTATGCCGCGGGACGATCTTTGCCGAGCTTGATCTTCCGCTCATGAGTGCAGGCTGCAGGGGAGGAGGTATGGTGCGCAATGGATAACGCAAGAATAAACCAATATCGTGAGGGGTGCTCCGGTTGCGGCGGTAACGGTTACAATTGTCCAAACCTGCTTGAAAAGATAAGGCAGACCGATTTTGCCATACTTGACGCGGTACTTTATCTCGATGTTTACCCCGATTGCTCCGAGGCAGTGAAGTATATAGCGAAAAAAAACACCGAGCGGCGCGAACTGATCGACAGATATGAATCTACCTGCGGCGCGCTGACCATGTTCGGCATTCAGAGCGGAGTAAACACCGCGCCGTGGCCGTGGCAGTACAGCGGCGCGTGAGGAGGAGAGAAATGTTCTTATATCAAAGAAAGTTACAGTACCCGGTCAAAATAAAAACTCCGAACCCCAAGCTTGCGTCGCTCATTATTTCACAGGTGGGCGGTCCGGACGGAGAACTCGGCGCTTCGATGCGGTATCTCAATCAGCGGTATACGATGCCCTCAAATGAGACGATAGGCGTGCTTACCGACATAGGAACGGAGGAGTTGGGGCACATAGAAATGGTTGCAGCCATCGTTTATCAGCTCACGCGAAACCTCACGCCGGAGCAGATACTCGCAAGCCCGTATGCGTCATATTTTGTTGACCATACAACGGGAATATATCCCGCATCCGCCGCAGGTGTTCCCAATGATATGAAATATATCGGAGTTAAAGGCGACCCGATAGCGGATCTGAACGAGGACCTTGCGGCAGAGCAGAAAGCGCGGGTGACGTATGACAATATACTGCGTCTTACCGACGACCCGGATGTACTTGATCCGATACGTTTTCTACGCGAGCGTGAAATAGTTCACTATCAGCGTTTCGGTGATGCATTGAGAACGGTTCAGGATAAGCTTGACAGCAAGAATTTCTACGCTTTCAACCCGTCATTTGACACCAAGGGAGTGTTCAGGCAGCAATAATTTATGAGGGCTGTCGCGCGTTAGCGCGGCAGCCCCGGTTTCAATGTATCCTTTTTTCGGTTCCGAAGAATTCACATTCGAGCATTGCACACAGGCAGTGATATATCGGAAGATGATATTCCTGCACGATGAATGTTTCGCGAGCAGGTGCGCGCACTGTTATATCAGCTATTTCCGAAAGGCGCGAAGACTTTTCTCCGGTAAGCGCGACGGTGTGCATCCCTGCAGCTTTGGCTGTAATTGCAGCCAGCACGCAGTTGCGGGAATTACCTGAAGTTGATATTGCAAGCAGAACATCGCCTTCTCTTCCGAGCGCGGCTGTTTGCTGCGCAAATGTCATTGTGGGTTCCGCATCGTTGAGAAATGCGGTTGAAAGCGCGGGGTGTCCGCAAAGTGAAATTGCGGGAAGCCCGGCTTCAAGTCCGTCTGCCAGTGCGGCACCTTCGCTGCCGTAGGCAGAAAGCGATTCCACAAACTTTTCGGGCACCGGGCGGCGGACAAGAAATGACTTCATAAGTTCGCCGACAATGTGTTCGCTGTCCGCAGCCGAACCGCCGTTTCCGCACACGAGCAATTTTCCTCCTGTGCGGTATGTATCGGCGATGATCTCATATGATATTGCAGCCGAGGTCGTTTGCCATTTCCATAGCGCAATCTATACGGTTTATATCATTTGAATGGAAGGCGTCCATGGGTACCCAGTTGGTGCCCATCGCAAATATGCGCCGACCGTTGACAATAAAGCAGAAATCACCGTTGCCTTCCGCATCGGTCGTGCTTGTACGCGAAAGAGCGACCGTACCCTGTCTACTACGAGAAATATGTTCAGACATGGAAGGAATCTCTGGCGGATATATACGCCAACCTCGATAAACTCAAATAATCCGGAAAAAGGAGATATCGAAATATGAAAAGAACAGCTGCTTTAATGCTCGCGGCGCTTACGGTTGCACTGCTTGCGGCGACGTGCTGCGTGCCTGCCTCAGCGCTTGATATGAGCGCAAGCACGGTAAATATCAGCTCTGCTGCCGACCTCATTGCGCTTGCCGAGTATGTAAATACGCACTCCGAAAACAAAAACGACTATTCCGCAACCGCGGGCAAGACGTTCGTGCTTACCACGGACATAGATCTCAACCCCGGAATGGATGTTACCGCGCTCAAGGAAGGCGAAAAGCCCGTTGTGTGGGACGGGATACGCACCTTCGGAGGGACTTTTGAAGGAAACAGCCACACAATAAAAGGTCTTTATAACGACGGTACATTTGATTATACGACAAGCGACGGCGCGGGGCTCTTTCGCTTTGTTTGCGGCGCCGTGATTCGCGATCTCAATGTGGAAAAGAGCTATCTGAAGGCTACTCAGAAATGCCTCGGTACTGTTGTGGGGCTTATCCGCACGGGCGGCAAGACCGTTATCGACAACGTTCATGTAAATGATGTCGTTCTCAGTGCAGGCGGCACGTTTACCGGCGGCATAATCGGTCAGGTCTATACCGGAAAAAAGAACGATCTTGAAGCTGTCGTATCCAACGTTTCTTTCAACGGCGTTATCAAAGACGGCGTGAAAGACAAATGCGACAAGCAGAATGCCTATGGTGGGCTCATCGGTAACGTTACGATATACCCCGTACTGACGATCACCAATGCTACCGTCAGCGGCTATATGCACAGCGGACTCTGCGATATCGGCATTGAGATCGTAAAAGATCCCGGAAAAATCGTTAAGGAAAGGCATTGTGATCGACCCCAAGACTCCCGGTACTACTGCAGGCGAAGAAACTCCCGGTACCACTGCGCCCGGCGAGTCTGCCGATACAACGCCGCGTCAAGATAACCCCGGTACCGGTGACAACCGGACGATTGTCGTTGTCCTTGTTATAGTTGCCGTTCTGTCATCCTGTGTGACAATTGTTTCCGCGCGCTCGAGAAAAGAAAGAAAAATATAAAAATATCGGGCTGTCGCGTTTTTTGACGCGGCAGCCCGGTTTATGGCGTTCAGGCTTCTGATTTTGTATAGCGCTCCCGGAATTTTTTCGGAGTCAGACCTGTCGATTCGCGAAATTTTCTGATAAAGTACGACACGCTGTCAAACCCGCATTTCATTGATACGTCGAGTATTGAACTGCTTGACTTGAGCAGGAATATGCGTGCTTTCTTTATGCGGTAGTCGAGCAGGTAATCACTGAATTTGCGGTTGGTATACTGTCGGAACAGCCGGCAGAAATAAGTATAATTCACATTACAGAATTGTGCCACATCGCTCATTGAGATCGGCTCGTTGTAATGCTCTTTTATATATTCGACAGATCGGCTTATTATCTCTGCGTGATATGACGGGCACTCCTTGGCTCCCGTATCTCCTGCTCCACCCGGTTGTGCGTGATTTCTGAGCATCCAAAGGTATAGAAGAGAAATATTTGCCCTTAGCGCAAGCTCATATTCGAGCGGTTTTTCTATTTTTTCGGCTATGGTCTCCTTTATGAGCCGATAGATATAATCATGCTCCGGGTTTCCTACGCGTATGACGGTATACGGTGCACCGAAATTCACGGGCAGGAGAAGATACTGTATGTCGGCGGGCGTCTGAAGCTGCGGCAAGAGAAATTCAGCCGAGAATTTGATGACATGCTGAGTGAATTTTGTTATATCGACATCGCGCGGGGCTATCGTGTAATGTACGACGCTGGGATACACTATTATGATATCATCCTCGTCAAGATGAATCCTTTCCTCATTGCATATATACACTATACTGCCGCCGCGGCAGTAAAACAACTCAAAATATGAGTGAATATGCGGTTGGCAGACCTTGCCCGGTCCCTTTACGGGATATATATAAATATCAAAATATCTTTTTTCGCCATTGGCTTCCGCTTCGGATTCTATTTTGTACTTCATGTGTGAATCTCCGTGTGCAAAAAAGTTATATTTTATCATCATTATATCAGTCGTATTGCCGCTTGTCAACACAGACGGACGGAAATAGTATGAAATCGAAAAAATCAGAGCCGATCGAAAAACGGCTTTTAGAAATAACAAATACGAAAGCAGGTGAACGGAATGAAACTAAGGATCATACACATACTGTCTTGGCTGGCGGCGGTGATGCTGCTGCTTGCTTCATGCGGCGATCGCGCGGATAGTGAGCAAGAAAAAGTCCTGTGTCCTATCGTCGGCGACGGGAAAAGCGATTATGTTATAATCGTCGGCAAGGACTCGGGGAGCGCCGTCAAGGAGCTGTCGCTCTCTTTGGCTGACAGCATAGAAAAGCTGTGCGGAGTTCGGCTTGAGCGACGCACGGATGACACCGGAAAATATGCCGAGACCGAGCACGAAATAGTAATAGGCGTATGCGGTCGCACCGGAAGCGGTGATCTTGCCGCGACGCTCGGCAGCGACGGATGGAAAGTGAGTTTTGCCGACGGAAAGATCTTTATTGCGGCGCGGAACGAATCGCTTCTGTGCAATGCAGTCGAAAGTCTGCTTGAAGCCGTCGTGACAAAAGACGGCGACTTTTGCATTGAAGAAGGTCTCAGCATTACCGGAGCCGTTCCCGACGAGGCGGTGCCGCTGATCGCGGGCGGTGCCCTGAAATATGAGATCATATTTCAGGAGGACTGCGATCAGGCTACCGTAAAAGCCGTAAACGGGCTTTATGACAAACTCAAGTCTATGCTTGGTTGTTCGGTCAGCATAAAGACCGATAATTCGGTAAAAGCATCAGATGACTCATATGAAATACTTATAGGAAGAACGAACCGTCCAGAAAGCACCGAACTTTACGACTCGATGGGATATTTCGATGTGAAGTGTGCCGCATACGGAAAAAAGATTGCTGTCGGAGCCGGCATGGACAGCAACATAGGCGCGGCGGTCGATATGCTTTCGTCCAAGCTGGCAGCTGCTGTTTCGGGGACATTTTCCGGTGATGTCATTGTAATACCGTCTGATATTGAGGGCGAGAAGCTTTCGGCCGCATGGGCTGAAGGGATACCGGAGGTCAGTGCCGGGAAAAGCCTCGGCGGTTATGTATTTGACGACAACAGCACCGTGCTGTGTTATGACGGAATAAATGAAGCCGATTACAGCTTTTACGTTACATCGGCGAAAAATTCTGGATTTTCGATCCTCGGCGAATATTCGCTCGGCGGAAACCGATACACGCTTCTTGAAGGCAAAAATAACGATCTTTATGTCTCATATATAAGCAGCCTCGGTATGCTGCGCGTTTACGCCGAAAAATCGGGAACAAAATATCCGTTGGCAGAGCAGCAAGATGCGCCGGCTGCATCGGGGCAGAAGCTATGGCAGCTGCCGGTCGATGTTGTTGGCTCTGCATCAAACGGCGGAATGTCATATGTGATACGTCTCGCGGACGGGACATTCATAGTGGTTGGCGGCGGTTATGCGACCAACCGTGAAGCTGACGGGCTTTATGAACTTTTGATGGCAAATACCGCCGACGGCAAGCAGCCTGTCATATCGGCATGGTTTATTACACACCTGCATTATGATCATTACGGGTGCCTCAAGAAGTTCACCGAAAAATATTCCGACAAGGTGACGGTGAAGGCGTTTTATTGTAATTTTCCAACTCGCGGATATGCGGGACTTGAAAGCAACACCGCGCCGACACTCGTCAGCTTTATGAAGAAGTGGAAGGGGGCGCAGATATATGATCGCATTCATTCCGGAATGACGTTCTGTATCGCAGATGCAAAAGCGGAGGTGCTCTTTACCCATGAAGATCTTTACCCGCAGCGGATGAGTGATGCGGTAGTCAATGACACGACCACGGTTTTTGCCATTACGGTAGCGGGGCAGAGAATACTGTTTCTGGGTGACATAGAGACGGCGTCAAGTGATGTTATGACCTCGTTTCTTGCCCCTGCTGCGATAAAATCCGATATCGTGCAGTTTGCACATCACGGGTATGAGGGAGCAACGGTCAAGGTATACAAAGAAGCTGCCGCTCCCGTTGTGCTGTGGCCCGCGCCGATATACGGAACTCTCAACGGTGCGCCGCAAGCTGTATTTGAAAGTATGATCACAACGACATCATATTCTCCGTCCAACGAATACATATGCAAAGCCGATTTCACAAAGAAGATAATCGTTTCCGGCGCGGGTCTTGCAGAGCTTGATCTCCCGTACACGCCGTCGGGCGAAAAGCTTCCCGATTACAGATCCATCTATCTTGAACTGCTTAAGAAGTATAACTGAAATGAAAAAAGAAAAAAGAATCATTATAGCATCCGATGCACATTTTTGTCACATCGACTGGTACGGTGTGCCCACGCGTGAGCGTATTGAACGTATGGCGCGTGATCTGAATGCCGAATACGAGCGGGATCCTTATGAATTTATACTCTTTCTCGGCGACTATTCGCTTGACCACTGGAAGTGGCTGATAAAAGGCTCGTACCTTGCGCGCGGCATATGCAATACGACCGATTTCATAAACACCTGTTGCTGCGACCTGCCGACTCCGTACTATATGATCGCGGGAAATCATGAGCAGTACGGTGATGCCAAATGGCGCGAGATCACGGGTTTTCCGCGAAGCTTCACCGTGGAGTGCGGAAATTATGTTTTTATTCTCTGGGACAGCTACGGCGCCGATCTTGATCCCACCGAGCACAGCGATGGCACCTACACGCCCATGGATATTGAAGGCATGAGAAAGATAATGAACAGTTATCCGGGAAAAAAGTTCATTCTCTGCTCGCACCATGTTTATATAACCAAGGAGAGCTCCGAGCTCGGAAACTTCCTTGCCGATCCCGATATACTTTGTCTGTTTGCCGGGCACAACCATTGTTCCAATATAGCGGAGTTGCCGGCAGGCGACGGCATAAAAAATCTGCTGCGCACAGGCAACTATTCGTATTCGGGAATGAAAAAGGACACGCTCAGATGCATGTGGGGATTCCGCGACCTGTACCTCGGAGATCATTCGCTGCGCTCTGCGTATTTGGTGCAGGAAAACGATGTTGTGATGGATGACGGTCAAGCGGTGCACGTCCCATACAGTACGCAGGATAAACGGAGCCTTAAATTCTGACAGTTTGATCCTCCGCACAGGTGAATAATATGATATTGATAATTTTTCATACTATTCTGATAGAAAAGGCGGCAGTACGGCTGTATAATACACTTGTAAAAAATGATCTTCATGTTGTTCTCGCAAGGTTGATCGATATGCCGCAGGCTTTACCGGATGTCGGAAATGACTGCGGTAAATTACGGGAAAAAGCCCGTGTTACGAGAGGAGTAATTGAAAATGACGGAGATCTTTCGCAAACCAAAGATAGGAGTGCTGCTTATTGAAGCAGAACGCTTTCGCGCTCTCGGCGAAGGTACCGTACGCGGTACATATGCGGTCAGAAAGGATGCCGAAGCCGCTGCATATATTAATAAGATACAGGAATTTGCCGATGTCGTATATCCCGGTCCTGTATGGGAGCGTGACGGCGCGGAAAGGGCAGCACGCCTTTTCTACAACGAGGGTGTTGACTGCGTTGCGGCAGGTTTTCTTTCATGGGCGGAGGATTTTGCCTGGATCCGTTTTCTGCGCGAGTTGCCGCAGATGCCGCTGTTCTTTATGTCGGTGGTGCGAGATTCGCTCGCCATAACCGATACGAACGATGAGGACCAGTTTATCGACTTCCTTTCCGCAGGTGCACTTGTGGGATTTCAGGAAGCCAGCGGCTCTTTCCGCCGCTTTGACAGACCGATGAGCGACATGGCCATCGGCACTCTTGACACGGTCGTTGAAAAGCTGAAAATATTCGCATCCGCAGCCCGTGTGCGCTCTACGCTGCGCCATGCGCGAATATCGCTGCTCTCCTGCTTCAACGAGGCGATGTGGGCTACATACCTCGACCCCTACAATCTTTTCATGAAGGTGGGACCGGAGATACATTTTCTTTCGATATCCGAGCTCGTAAATGAAATAAACGGCACCTCCGATGATACGGTGAAGGGAATAGTGAAGGAACTCACCGCGAACCATGAGGTATATCCGAACGTTGACATGGAAAAGCTCGACGCATCGGTCCGTGCATCGTACGCGATGGAGCGCATAGCCATTAAGGCGGATACCGACCTGCTCGTCCTCAATGACATAGATACGGTGCTTTTCCGAGAAGTGGGACTGCGTCCCGGTTTTGCTCCGACGAGTGCCGACCTGCCGCTCGTTACCGTTCCCGAGGGTGACATAGGCGGCGGTCTTGCAACTTACATACTGCACGCACTGACCGGACGTCGCTCAAACTTCATCGAGCCTTTCTATATCGATCATGTGCGCGGGACCTTTGCCGCGGGACACGCAGGACCGAACGATTATCGTGATCCCGAGGGAAAAATGATAATCGCACGTGACGAGCGTTTCGCAAAGAGCGGTTGGAAATATGCCGGAGCTCCTTTTGCATGGTACGTTTTCCCCGAAGGCACAAAGACTATGCTGCATATGTCGGAAAAAGACGGAAAAATGAAGATGGTATGCACCCTCGTTGACGTTCTGCCGACAAAGCATTACCTTGCGTCCTATTCTCATGCGGATTTTGCACCGCACGGCAATATGACGCCCGAAGAACTGTTTGCCGGCATAGCGGCAAACGGTGTAACGCAGCACTACGGCATAGCTCCCGGTGATGTTACTGCAGAGCTTGAAGCGCTTGCAAAAATGCTTGGTTTTGACTTTGCAAAGATCTGAGGTAGCGGCAGTGAAGAAGATATTACTTATAACATACGACAACTGTGATGACAGTGAGGTGCTTTATCCGCTTTTCCGCATGCGTGAGGCAGGATATACAGTTGATGTTGCTTCGATGGAAAAGCGCACGATAAAGGCAAAATATCACTTTACCGTGGAGGCGACGCACCTTTTGAGTGAGGTCGATCCTTCGGAATATGCGGGGCTTATCCTGCCCGGCGGCACGGCACCCGAAAAGATACGTCAGCAGGCATCAGCGCTGGAGATAACAAGGTATTTTGATAAGAACGGTCTCCCCATAGCTGCCATATGCCACGGCCCGCTGATACTTATCAGCGCCGGAACGCTGCGCGGAAGAAAATGCACCTGCTATCCCGGTATACGTGACGATGTGATAAATGCCGGCGGACTTTATGATGACGCCGAAGCGGTGGTTGACGGAAATGTCGTCACTTCACGCCGTCCGGAGGACCTTCCTGCGTTCATGCGCGAGTTTATTGCGCTTCTCGAAAGAAACTGAACCAGATCAAAAAACAAGGAGATACAGCCATGTCATTTATGTTCAACCCCTTTCCCTATGACGATCCCAATGCGATAAACCGCATTGACGCCAAGGGTATCAATACCGCATCCGTCTCTGTCGGCAATGACTCAGTGCGCAAAGCTTTTGTCGCGATAGTAAAAAAAGGCGGCGTGATCGCTCTTGACGGTTATACAACCGCTCCGTTCGATGCCGTTCTTGCTCTTGCCGGCGATGTGCGCAAAATTGCCGTATCTTCGGTTCTGAAGTCGCCCGCCGAGCTGCGCGAGCTTTTCCGAGACAACCTTCCCGAGGATCGCAAAAAAGACCCCGTTTTGCTTTACGGCAAACTCTTCAAGGCGGGGTATGCCGGAATGTTCGATCCCGTAAAGCTCGCGGAACTCAAAAAGACGCTTGACGAGGTAAAAAAGTCGGGTGAGACACTGATACTCTGGGGCTTCGGAGCACTTTCCGAGGAGCTTTATCCTTATGCCGACACGCGCATATTCTGCGATATCACGCCCAAGCGCGCAGTCCTCAACATCAAAAAAGGCGGTTTCCGCAATCTCGGTTCGGACGAGGATATGCCCTTTAAGGCGACGATGCGCCGTTGCTACTATGTGGACTTCGAGCTTGCCTTTACCCTTCGCTCAAAGCTGCTTGCCGCACACGATATCGACTATTATATCTGCGGCGACAATGCCGAGGAGCTCACGCTGCTTCCAGCCGACCTGCTTTTCACGCTTATCGACCGTACTCTGGAATCTCCCTTCCGTCAGCGTCCGGTCTATCTTGAGGGCGTATGGGGCGGCTATTACACCATGGGTGTGCGCCGGCTGCCTGACACCATGAAGAACTGCGCATGGGTATTCGATATGATCCCGATGGAGGTCTCTACCGTTATCGAAGCTGACGGACTCACCGTTGAAGTTCCTTTCTACACCGTCGTTTCATCTTTCGGAGAAAAACTGATGGGCAGGCAGTGCATCGACGAATTCCACGGATTCTTCCCGATACGCTTCAACTATGACGATACATTCCACGCTGCCGGAAATATGTCCGTACAGCTTCACCCGGGAGCTGAATTCGTTATGAAGGAAAACGGAGAGCTCGGCAGACAGGACGAAAGCTATTATGTTTTCGTTACCGGTCAGGGCGCACGCACTTACCTCGGCTTCCGCGACGGAGTAAACGTTGACGAGTTTGTGGATGAGGTCAAAAAGAGCGAAAAAGAACACACCGAGATCGACTATAAAAAGTACATCTACGGTGTTCACAGTGAGCCGGGCACGCAGGTGATGATACCTGCCGGAACGATCCACGCGTCGGGGCAGAACCAGGTGATCCTTGAGATTGGTTCGCTCACCGTCGGTTCCTACACATATAAAATGTATGACTACCTCCGTCGTGACCTTGACGGCAATCCCCGCCCGATCCATTCATATTACGGCGCACTTAACCTCAATCACAATATGACAGAAACGTATGTCAAAGAAAATCTTGTGAACGGCAGAAAGAGAGTGCTGCGTGAGGATAAAAACGGTAAGGAAATAGTTGTGGGCGAGTGTGATCAGCTTTATTTCTCGCTTCGCAACCTCGTTTTCGGTGATTATTTTACAGACGATACCAAACGTTACTCCGAGAGCGGCGACTTTTTCGTGTACGCTCTTGTTGACGGTGAAGATGTGACTGTCAGAAGCAAAGCACACCCCGAGCGTCAGTTCAGAATGAAATATATGGATATGGTCGTCATACCTGCGTCGATGGGTGAGGTCGAGCTTGTCAACAACAAGCCCGGCACATGGACGGTCATGCACAAAACCATGCTCAAGCGCGGAGTCTGAGGCACTGCCGTGATGAAAAAGTGCATTTATGCCCTTGATGCGGGCGGGAGCTTTCTCAAATGCGGTCTTGTGGATGAAAACCTTTCCGTCATCTGCGGGACGCATGATTCCGAACCCGCCGACTCAGCCAACGGTACCGAGAAAAGCATTCGGGGCGCTTACAAAGCGCTTGCGGCGCGTGCCAAAGCACGCGCTGCAAGCGCGGGGTATGAAATATCTGCGATCGGGATGGACACGCCGGGGCCGTTTGATTATGCGACCGGCACGTTCAGGATGACTCATAAGTACACGGCGCTTTACGGTGTTTCGGTGCTGCCGTGGTTTGCCGAGGACTTTTCAGGTGTGCCGGTCAATATCATGCACGATTCGACGGCATTCATTCTCGGCGTATCAAAAGATCTGCCCGAAGAAAAAAAGAACGGGCTTGCTGTCGTAATGCTCGGCACCGGGCTCGGGTTTGCCGTTATGAAAAACGGTAAGCCTTTGCTCGCTGCAAACGGCGGTCCCGGTGTGAGCATATACCGCGCTCCGCTTCACGGTGTTGAAGCTGAAGAATTGATATCCGCGCGCGGTATATGCGTAAGGTACGCCAAGGCGGCGGGATGCGGCGACAATATGCCTGATGCGCGGCAGATAGCAGAACTTGCAAAGTACGGCGACCGTGATGCGATAACGGCATATGCCGATACGGGAAGGCTGCTCGGTGAGCTGCTCTCACCGATACTTGCCGAATACGGAATACACACTCTCATGCTCGGCGGTCAGATATCGCGTGACTGTGGGCTGTTTATGCCTCAGCTCAGAATTGCACTTGAACATTCTGCGTGCGGATTCAGAGGGGAGATACTCGAAGCTCCTCATGCCGATGATGCGCATCTTATCGGTGCGGCTACCGGATGTGAAAAAATAATCTCTGCGTGTGATCGTGTCTGAGGAGCACGATTGGAGTGACTGCCGAAATCTCAAGGTTTTTCGGCAGTCACTCCAATTTTTTAAATCATAACTTTTTTGAATTATAAAACGGTGGTGTTGAAATATCCGAAAGATATTTCAACACCGCCACGAAGATATTATTCTCTCAAGAAGTTGCCGAATGTAAGCATCATCGGGTAGTCTTTGATCGGCAGGTTGTGGAATATCCATCTGCCGTCGCCGTGAGGCTCTGCAATGCTTTCGGGAAGGGAGTAAATGCTTCCGTCCAGCATATCAACAAGCTTTACCTCGCCCGGAACACCTGCGGCGTGGAGCGTTACCGTTGCTTCGTATTCGGATGTCATGAGGTCAGAGGCGTGCCAATAGACGTAGGCGCGGCTTCCGTCAGGGCGCAGAAAACCTCCGCCAAGCGTTTCAAAATCGTTGACGTCGGTACCGAAAATGCGCTTTGACACATCGGGGCGGGGCATTATCGGAAGATCCTGTACCTTCCATTCTCCCGAAAGCGCCGATGCGAGCACCTGAAGCGTGCGGTATGACATTTTCGGTTTATAATCACCTATCGAAAAACCGTTTTCATCAAATTCCGCACCGAGAACTCCGAAATATCCGTAATCGAGCCAGCTTGCTTTATCGCCGTTTTTGCCGTTGAGCGCTTCTATCATGTCCATGCATGAGAAGTATGATGCAAACTCCGCTCCGCCGAGCAGGTCGATGATGAGGTGGCGCGCCATATATTTTGCCTGGCGGCGCTCGCTCCATACGCCTTGCTTGAGCGCTCCGTTGCCGCCGCTGCGCGACTGAGTTCCGGATTCACCTTGAATAACCGGCATACCTGGCTTATAATAGTCGCATAATGCGCGCATTGAGCGTATGCTGTCTGCCATCACTTTGTCGCTGGGCGTATAGCAGTGATATGTGAGCGCATCGCAGATGTCAAACGCACCTTCTTCGGCAAGACCGGCAAAGAAGACCATGTTTGCGCGGCACATGGCACCGATAAGCGCGCGCGCGTCGGGATCCGATTCGTGTATAGCCTTAGCGGTCGGTATAGCGAGACGGGCATAATCTACGGGGTTGGCACCGCATTTCCATGTACCGCGCCCGTCGGGCTCGTTCCATATTTCATAATCGCGTACTCTGCCGCGGAAATGGACGACAAGCGCACGCACATATGCTATCCATGCGTTGAAGGCTTCATCAGAGAAGAGCGGCGGGCATCCGACAGCTCCGTATGCCTCGGCGGCTCTCTCGTCGTATATCTCGTTTCCGTAAACTATGTTCATCCACGGTATCATGCCGTCGGCGCGTAGTCTGTCCACTATTGCGTCAAGCCACGCGAAGTCATAAATGCCTTTTATGCGCTCGGTGCGCTGCCAACCGGACTGTATACGCACATATTTCACTCCGATTTTTGCGAGCGGTTCGTATGCCTTCTCGGGATCGAATACCGCGCGGTCGAGCTTTTCAAAACCTATCCCGAGCCTTGAGGTGTCTACCTCTTTTGCGCTCATGGCGCGCACGTTACCGATTTTGGTCAGTCTGTCCATCATTGTCCTTTCTGCGCCGCGCACGGCGCAACCGTTTGTTTATCTAATTATATCAGCTTTGCTGACCGCGGTATATACGGATTGTGCGATTTTATAAGAATATTATTTTTTAATTTTAAATCGCCGCATCTCATGCGACAGAAAAACAGGCTCCGTCTTCTTTATTCGGACGGAGCCTGTTTTTCAGTTTTCAGCCTCTATATGTTCAATCAGATCGGCTATTACGCCCTCCTCGTTGGAGCAGAGGCAAAGATCGGCAACCTTTTTCACCTCGTCGAGCGCGTTGCTCGGGCAAACGCCGACATCGGCTGCTTTTATCATTGAAATATCGTTGTCATAGTCTCCGACCGCGTAGACCTTGAGCGGTCCGGGGTGCTCGGGCGACTGACATATGCGTCTCAGCTCCGGGATCATGAGTGCCTTGGTGCACCCTTTTTTCTGAAGCTCAAAAAATGTGGGACCGGACATGGTATCCTCGAATGTGTCATCTCCCATTTCGCGGCGCAGCTCGCGGCGCAGCCACACAAGACGTTCTGGTTTGTCGCGTATAACGACCTTGTACCAATCATAATTCATCCATTCCTCGACGGGGAGGATATAGCGGTTTTCGGGTGGGCAGCTCTGCAGGTCGCGTTCCATCATAGGTGAAACGGGTGGGCAAGTCATATATCCCTCCGGTACGGAAAGTCGTATGCACACGGTGGGAAGGGCTTTGAACATAAAATCTATTGCGCGGCGTGTGAGGTCACGGTCCAGAAAATGTTCGCAGGTGGGGTGATTTTTGCTGAAATCATAAAGATATGTCCCGTTGCAAACGGCGACAGGAGCGTTTACAAGCTCACGTACATTCGGTATGCAGTGCTCAAGGCTCATGTGCATACGTCCGGTCGCGATCGTAAACAGACCGCCTGCGGCTTTGAATCGCTCGATAGCGTCAATGTTCCGCTGAATTATTTTTGCACGTGCTCCGAAAAAGGTACCGTCAAGGTCGGTAAGAATCAGAATGTTCGAAAGATCCTTCATGATTGTTCTTTGGTATATTCCTTTATAGATTTGAATGGTTCGCTGTAGCCGGATGCGTGCCGCAGTTTGTCGATAAGACGCTGCATATCGTCCGGACACGGTGCTGTAAAGCACATCGGCTCTCCGGTACGCGGATGGTTGAATTCAAGCCTTGCCGCGTGCAGGCACTGACCGTGGATGAGTTGTCGGTTTTGAGTAAAAACGGCGCCGCGCTCGCCTCCATACAAGGGATCACCGAGCACGGTATGCCCTATGAAGGCCATATGCACGCGTATCTGGTGCGTTCTGCCGGTCTCAAGTCTGCATATCGTAAGGGACGCACCGTTGTAGCGTTCGCAGATATTCCAATGCGTTACGGCTTCGCGCGCGTGCATTGACGGATCGCGAAGTACCGCCATTTTTTTGCGGTTGAGCGGATATCGACCTATCGGCTCGTTGACGGTTCCGCTGTCCTCACGCGGAGAACCGCATATGAGCGCTGCGTATGTCCTGCGGACGGCATGTATCTTCATATCCGCTGCAAGTGTCGCGTGCGCGGCATCGTTTTTCGCAACGACCAAAAGCCCCGAGGTGTCCTTGTCTATACGGTGGACTATTCCGGGGCGCATAACGCCGCCGATGCCGGAAAGGGAGGTGCCGCAATGTGCAAGCAGTGCATTCACAAGTGTGCCGTCCGGGTTTCCGGCTGCGGGGTGCACCACGAGCCCCGACGGTTTGTTTATGACGATTATGTCGCTGTCCTCGAATATTATGTCAAGGGGAATATCCTCTGGCTCAGCCTCTGCAGGCCGCGGCGCCGGCAGGCTGACTAAGATCTCGTCGCCTGCGGTCAGTTTTTGTTTCTTTACGGCTGTTTTTCCGTCCAGAGCGACAAGTCCCTCTTCACACAGCCGCGCTGCTGCCGATCTGCTGAGTGATATGCCTCCGAAAAGACCGGCGGAGGCTGCGTTTGACGAAGCCTCCGCCAAGAACGCATCAAGTCTTTTGCCGACGTCTTTCTCCGCAACCGTAAGGCGTATTTTGAGCCCACCGGTATGCTCCGCTTCTTTCTTTTCCGTCATAGCGGACAAGATCCTTTCTGCGTTTTTATTCTTCTTCTTTTTTAGAATCGTTTCCGCTGTCGCCGTCCCGACTGCGGGCGCACTTTTTTGCATGGCACACGGTGTGTTCACCGCTTCCGCCGACATCGTCCGGCACAGCAGCTTCGACCTGATTTTTGTCGATCTTGCTTGCCTTGTATTCAGCGACGCTCAGCATGATAACGTAGAGTACCAAAAGACCTACGCCTATGCATATGCACGAATCTGCAATATTGAACACCCACGCCCATACTTTGGGAAAGGCGCAGAAGTCAATAAAATCTATCACATATCCAAGCATTACGCGGTCGATCATGTTTCCGACGCCGCCTGCGAGAATAAGGGCGAGTCCCGCACGTTCAAGCCTGTTTTTCGGCTTTGAAACGATCATAAATGCAATTATACATATGATCGTAATTGCAGAGAGTATGAGAAAGACCCAACGGTTGTCGGCAAGCATACCAAATGCCGCACCTCTGTTTTCCACATATGTGAAGCGCAGGACACCGGGGATCAGATCAAGCGGCGGATTGCCTTTAAGCGTTATCACGATGAGCCATTTGGAAAGCTGATCTATGAAAATAAGCGCGATTACGCTGATAAACCAAATAAGCATATTTTTAAGTATATCCGGCTCGGCGGCTGTCAGCGCCGAGCCGTATGATGTTGCGGTTCCGGACCTTGGGGTCCGTTATAGTTATTGTCGTCAGCCGATTATCTTGCGGCAGCGGTCGCAGATGAATCCGTCTTCGGTCTTTTCGCCGTGTGTTGAATAGCACCAGCAGCGGTCGCATTTTTCTCCGTCGGCGGTCTCGACGACGACAGAGAGCTGCTTGCCGTCATCCGGGCTGAATGCACCTTCGGGCGCATCTCCGTTAACGACATGAGCGCCGCTTGTTATAAACACGGTGGCAAGCTCTTCCTCGGTAAATTTGCCGAGATGCTCAAGAATTGCGGTATCACGTGTATATACCGTGACCTTGGCGTCAAGCGATTTGCCTATGCGCTTTTCGGCGCGTGCAAGCTCAAGGGCTTTCATCACATCGTCGCGCAGGTCGAAGAGCTGCTCCCATTTTTTCGCGCCCTCAAATTCATATTCGGCGACAGGGGAGGGGAGCTCATTGAGGTACACGCTCGTCTTATTGTCACCGGAGGAATGAGGCATCGCCTGCCAGATCTCCTCGGCAGTAAATGCAAGCATAGGTGCGATAATGCGGTCAAGAGCATTTATGATGCGGTACATTGCGCTCTGTGCCGAGCGGCGCGCGGGCGAGTCGCTTTTTTCGACATAAACGCGGTCTTTGGTGATGTCGATATACAGCTTGGACATATCGATTGTGCAGAAGTTGTTTACCGCGTGGTATACAAGGTGGAACTGATATGTGTCGTACCCGTTGCGCGCGGTCGCGATAAGAGAATTGAGGCGGGTAAGCGCCCAACGATCGATGTCAAGAAGCTTGTCGACGGGCATGAGGTCACGGTCGGGATCGAAATCGCCGAGGTTCGCCATGATTATACGCGCAGTGTTGCGGATCTTGCGGTATGCCTCCGAAAGCTGCTTGAAGATGTTGTCGGAAGCGCGCACATCGACGGTATAGTCACTGGAAGCGACCCAGAGACGAACAAGGTCGGCACCGTATTTTTTTATCATTTCATCGGGAGATACCGCATTTCCGAGCGATTTGTGCATTTGCTTGCCTTCGCCGTCAACGACCCATCCGTGAGTCAGAACGGTTTTGTAAGGTGCTCCCTGCTGCTTTGCACCGACTGCGGTGAGAAGCGACGACTGGAACCAACCGCGGTACTGGTCTGCACCCTCAAGGTACATATCCGCAGGCCACTTGAGCTCGTCGTTGCCCTCAAGCACCGCAAAGTGCGATGAGCCCGAATCGAACCAACCGTCAAGCGTATTGGTCTCCTTGGTAAAGTGCCTTCTGCCGCAGTGCGGGCAGACAAAGCTGTCACCGAGAATGGCAGAGGCATCAAGATCGAACCAAGCGTTTGATCCGCGTTCGGCAAATACCTTGGAAACACGGTCAATACTTTCGTCATTGCATATCGGTTTGCCGCAGTCCTCGCAATAGAATACGGGGATCGGCAGACCCCAATGACGCTGACGCGAAATGCACCAGTCGGCACGCTCGCGTACCATCTGCACGATACGTTCACCGCCCCACGAGGGGATCCACTTTACCTTGGAGCACGCTTCAACGGCGGCATCCTTGAAGGCATCGACCGAGCAGAACCACTGAGGTGTGGCGCGGAAGATTATCGGGTGCTTGCATCTCCAGCAGTGCGGATAGGAGTGTACGACCTCTTCGCTTGCAAAGAGCGCACCCGATTCCTTCATGTCGGCAAGTATCGCCTCATTGGATTTTTCATAATACATACCCGCATATTTTCCCGCGTCGGCTGTCTGATAGCCGCGGTCGTCAACAGGTACTATTATATCGATATTGTACTTTTTGCAGGTGTTGAAGTCATCGGCACCAAAGCCGGGAGCAGTGTGAACGCATCCCGTACCGCTGTCCATTGTGACATAATCTGCATTAACGATTACGGAATCGCGGTCGAGGAAGGGATGGCGGGCGTGCATATATTCAAATTCACGTCCGGGCATTGCAGTGACGACCTCGTAGCTTTCGATTCCGCCTGCCGCCATTGTTTTGGCTGCGAGGGCTTCGGCTACGATATAGTAATTGCCGTCGGAGGCACGGAGAACGGCGTAACTTTCGTCGGGATGGAGAGCAATGGCAAGGTTGCCCGGGAGAGTCCATGTCGTTGTCGTCCATATGATGAAATATGTGCGGTCAAGGTCGCAGACGGCAGAAAGCTTGCCGCCCTTGTCATCGCATACCTTGAACTTTACATAGATCGATGTGCATTTGTCATCCTTATATTCGATCTCGGCTTCGGCAAGTGCCGTTTCGTCGTGGGGGCACCAGTAAACGGGCTTGAGACCCTTGTAGATGTAGCCTTTTTTGAACATCTCGCCGAAAACGCGCACCTCGCGTGCCTCAAATGAGGGCGCCATGGTGGTATACGGATGTTGCCAGTCACCGCAGACGCCGAGTCTGATAAATTCGTTTCTCTGGCGATCAATATAATTCTGTGCGAACTTGTGGCAGGCATCGCGGAACTCGGATATCGACATTTTCTTGCGGTCGATCTTATTCTTCTTGATTATGGCACTTTCGATAGGCATTCCGTGGTTGTCCCAACCGGGAATGTACGGTGCCTGATACCCCTCCATCGATTTGGATTTGACTATCATGTCCTTGAGTATCTTGTTCATCGCGGTACCCATGTGGATATCGCCGTTAGAGAAGGGAGGACCGTCGTGAAGAACGAATTTTTCGTGTCCCTCGTTGTTTTTGAGCATGAGGGAATAAAGGTCTATCTCATCCCAGTATTTGAGCATTTCAGGCTCGCGCTGAGGGAGGTTAGCGCGCATTGCGAATGAAGTTGAGGGAAGGTTGAGTGTGCTGGTATAATCCTTAGACATTTTTGGATCTTGTCCTTTCTTGCTGTCGGAAATTATTTATTTGCCGAGCCTGCGGCGAATGGCTTCAAGAGAGCTCTTCATGCTTCCGTATCCCGAGTGTTCACCTGACTGTGCGGGCGCGGCTTCCGGCTGTGTTGCAGTATCTGCAGCGGAAGTCTCTGCCTTTTCGGTGTCATCTTCGGCATCGGCTCCTGCAGCGGGTGTATCATCTTCGTGCGTACCCACGTCGCTGCTTTCTTTGTCGGAGTACATTGCTGTCAGCATATTTTTTATGTCGTCATCGGAGAACGATGGTTCGTGCGCAGGCTCGGGAGCTTTTTCATCGGCGGGCTTTTCGTCGGAGCTTACCGACGCTTCGGTCACGTCGGCCGTCTCACCTGCGGTATCGGTCACAGCAATATCCGGATCAGACTTTTTTTCTTCGGTTGCGGGGGTCTTTTTCTGTCTGCCCGAGCCGGCAAGAGCCTGTTTTAGCGCTTCGAGCATATTGGTTTCCTCGGATATCGTTTCGATATTTTCGTCGTTTTCAACGATCTCATCCGCGTCTTCGGAAAGGTTGGGGTCGCTGTCGGTATCATTCTCGCTCAGCTCGTCGTCGCCGATCTCTTCAAGTTCCGGAATATCCTCTGCCGCTTCGTCCGCAACCTCACCGTCTGCGGAAGCAGGTCCTTCTTCGACAGCCGCAGTGACGGCTGTTTCTTCCGTTTCATCGGTAGCCGATGAAGCAGATTCGTTTTCGCCGCTCCGGCAGTTGTCTGAAGTTGCCGATGTGCTGCCGACGGCGCCAATGCGCTCGTCGATATTTTTGCAAAGCACTTCCGTGCGCTCATCTATCTCTGTGCAGAGCTGCTCGGCTCTTGCTATGAGTGCGGAGAGTCGCTCGGAGGCTTCGGCAAGCTTACGGTCGTTTGCATTGACTGTCGCACGTACATCGGCAAGCTTTTTGTCGAACATTTCGGCATCTGCCGTAAGGCGTGTGTTTGCATCACGAAGTCTGAGAAGTTCGTTCCCGAGATTTTCGTTTTCCGACAGGAGCTTTTTATTTTCCGCTTTTACAGCCTCGACCTGCTTTTCCGCACTTTCCGCACGTGCAGACGCCGCCCCCACATCCGAGTGGAGACGTGTAATGCAGGCAATGAGATCGGAAATGGCGCGGTCGGCATTCTGAGCGGAGTATGTGTCACCGCTCAGCAGATATTTCTTTTTGAAGGATTCGGAAACAGACATAACAAACCTCCGTAAGTGTGAATTGAAAATTCTGTCGTCAGTATATGGGTATGAACGAGAGCGTCACCTGCACGATGGCGAGTATCATTGCCGCGCAGAAAAAAGAGGCATCGAGCGGCAGCCCCTGAAACCATCCTTTGCGTTCAAAGAGCGTTCGTACGGGAATAATGAACGGCTCAGTGATCGTACAGGCTATGGCATATATCACATTGTCCTCGTCCATCATCAGTAAGGACATTATCGAGCGCACCAACATCGCCATGAGTATCAGCGACAGAAATACGTCAACGGTATTAACAATAAGATATAAAAATAATTCCACGATCAGACCCCGTATTGCGATTGGATGTAATCGAAGGCAGGCGATCAAACGCGCCGGTCGATCAATAAACCTACCGCGCCGGATAATACGGCGCGGCAAGTAGTCCCCCGTTGCGGGCAGATGTCGGCCCTTATGCGGGAGTGCGGTCAGGTGTTATCCGTGCTTGCTTCAGCCGAGAAATGAGTCGGACGCGTCGGAAGAATCCGTGTCGGGCTTGCGACCTTCCTCGGATATCTCCATGTTCTCGGGTGCGAGCATATAGGTGTTGGCGGCAACTCTCTTTATCTGTCCGCCGAGGGCATAGGAAACGCCGGTGAGGAAGTAGATCAGGTTTGAGGCTGTCTCCTTGTTTGCCGATTCAAGGTTAAGAACTACGGCACATCTGTTGATAAGGAAATCGGCGATGGCGGGAGCTTCTTTGTAGCTTGTCGGCTTTATAAGCTTCATTGCGAACGCAGAGCCGGACGACACTGGCGATGAATACGAGGGTGCGGAAGATGTCGTTCTCTTGGGAGTATCCTCGATCTTGATATCATCGTTTTCCGCGGGCGCGAAAGCGCTTTCGTCGGGATATGTGCTGTCGGTCCCGTAGTAATCGGTGTCGTATGCGGCGTCGTAATCAGACGCTTCGGGTTTGTTTTTTCTTGCGAAAATGCTCATGGTGTTCCTCCGTTTTATTCAGCTTGTTTTTTATCTTGTTTATGGAGCTTCAGCGCCCGAAAAGGGCACGTCCCACACGCACGCAATTTGCGCCGCATTTGATTGCCGTCTCATAGCTGTCGCTCATGCCCATCGAAATGACAGGCTCTTTTATATTATGAAGTTTTTCGCGCCAAATGTCAAGAACAAGTTGATAAGTTTCTAAGAAATAATTTTCATAATCGGCTTTTTTCTCGAATTTTGGCCCCATAGTCATGAATCCGACCTGCTCAATGTGCGGAAAACGCGCAAGTGACAGGCAAAACTCCGCCGCGTCCGAAGGTGCTATCCCACCCTTGCTTTTTTCGTCGGCGCCGTTGATTTCGACGAGCACACGCGTTACGGTCTCGTGCATGGCAGACTGTTTTTCGATCTCCTCGGCAAGGCGTTCGGAGTCAAGCGAATGTATGAGCTCCGTCTGCCCGATGAGGTATTTTACCTTGTTTGTCTGAAGTCTGCCGATAAAGTGAAAGCGTATCCGGTCGCGCTCCTCGGGAGAGAGCAGCGCCTTGTGGGCGATGAGCTGCTGCACGCGGTTTTCCCCAACGTCCGCAACGCCGCATTCGCGCACCAGGTGCAGAAATTCTTCATCGCTTGCGTATTTCACCGCAGCGACGAGCGTCGGCGCACATGTGAGTCCCGCATCGCGCGATGCGTTTATCATGCGGTGTACGACCTCATTAAGCGAGCTGTCTATATATGCACAGTCAGTCATATTCGGACCTCCTTACGTTCTGTGCGTTCAACTGAGTGTTTTACCGTCGTAAAGGTTTCTTCCGGTAAGTATTATATCCTCAAGTTCGTCAAGGTAAAAGTAATAATCTTCTTTTGTGCCGTATTTTACCGGCGTGCCGCCGTTGTCGTATATGCGGCGCTGCCACCCTTTCTGCTTGGCGAAGCGATGCAGAGAATCATATTCACCGAGTACCCCTTCCGAATTGAAGCCGAGTATACGGTATGTCAGTTGCCTGTCGTTGCCGACCTCGGAATATTCCGAAACTATGCAGTAGTCGTCATTCTGGTTCAGTATATTGATCCTTCTGAAATAAACCCTGCCTCCGTGAAGGGTATAGACTCCGGTCATTCCTCGGTATGAGCGCACGGCGCTCATGGGCACGCGATAGCCGTCGAGAACGCTCTTTTCAAGCTTTACACTCATACGGCGGTAGTACGTGAAGCTCTCGGGCATAAGATCGGTGGAGAAGAGCAGAAGAGTTCCGCCGTTTACCGTATCGGCTACCTTTTTATCAAGCCTCATTGCGAGCACCGCTCCGCCGTTGTCGTTGAACATGACGTTGTATGTGCTGCCCTCGGTGTAAGAAGTGTCGTTGCTGCGGTCAATTGCAGCCGCGATATACCACCGCACTCCTCTTGCAATTTTGCCGGCATTGTTGGCGGGTACCGACGGGGAGCTTTGGATCGCGTCATAAAAGCTTTCGCATGTGAAATTGTTTATCAGCTCAGCTCCGAGAAGCGTTTCATACCCGTCGCAGTATCTGAAATAATAGCCGGTATCAGATGCTTTTACTGTACCTATGACGTTGCCGCGCTGCGCCTCGAGCGTTGCCTTTTTTGTTTTTAGCGCGGATATCGCGTCATCGATCCCGGTATTCTTGCCGCGGTAGATATCATACCGTATCATAAGACGGCGCAGCTCATCCGACTCACCAGATGCGCCGACATAATCGCCGACGGAGAGCGAGGACATTATGTCCGAATATCTGTCAGCCAAAGACCGGTATACCTCACGCATATTTTCGGTCCAGGCATTGCGCTTTGCGGCTGCTTCGAGAAGCTTTATTTCACGGTCGATGTCACTTATGCTTTTGTTTATTTCCTCATCTCCGGACGGATATATACTTGCAGCGGTCTCGTTTGTCGCAAGCCGCGTCCCGTCCGCCGCGGCGGGAAGAATGGAGCCGGAGGCATTTGCCGTCAGCACCTTCTCGTCGCGCAAAAGATATGCATCGGCCGCTTCATATTCCGGCTCGGATATCTTTATCGCAGCCGATGTTGTGACTGTTGTTGTGAGATTGCCGGCAAGTTGGACCACCATGTATGCGGCAAAGCCGAGCGAGGCGAGTGCAACAAAGATATGTGTCATTGCCGTGAGAAAATAATGAGTATCAAATACGGGCGCACGCTTCCGTTGCGCCGCAATGCGCACGGCGGGCAGATGCTGCCGACGATGCGGATCGCGTTCCTCCGGCGGACGGCCCGTGTGCTGCCTCGGCTGCATCCCGTTTTCGGGGGCTTCGTACTCGGGATATCTGTTTTCTTTATCTTTATTTTGATTTTGCATTTTCAATTATTCCGACAGCCTCCGAAAACGGGTCGCAGTTGTCATCGTATATATCTATCCAGCGTACATAGCTCTTTGAGCCGAACCATGTCATCTGTCGTTTGGCATATCTGCACGTTGCCGTGATGATCGCCTCGCGTGCGTCGGAAAGCGGCGCTCCCGCGCGTACCGCGGCAAGCATTTCCTTGTATCCTATCGCCTGTGCGGCGGTTGACGGAGTGCCGTCGGGCAACTTTTCGAATACTCCTTCCGCGTCAAGTCGGCGAACCTCGTCCTCCAACCCGTCGGCGAGCATGATGTCTACGCGCCGTGCTATTCTGGCGCGAAGCACCGATCTGTCGGGATATCTGAGACCTATGACTGCCGCACGGTAATGCGACGGTGCGGCGTTGTCGCGCGATCTGCGGTCAAGCTCGCTTTTTGGCACTCCGCTTTCGCGGAATATCTCAATGGCGCGTATTACGCGTCGTACATTATTCGGGTGTATCGCAGCAGCCGATTCGGAGTCGGCCTCTTCGAGCATGCTGTGAAGTATTTCCTTGCCGCCCGGCCGCGCGGCGATGGTCTCAAGCTCGTCGCGTATCGCGGTACGTCCCGATGTACCCGAATATGAACGCGGCGTCAGCAGGCTGTCGAGGTAAAGTCCCGTGCCTCCGCAAAGCACCGGCAGCCTGCCCTCTGAGACTACTTCGTTTATGGCTGACGCGGCGTCACGTGCGTAGTCGGCACAGGAATACGATTCACCGGGTGATACAATGTCGAACATGCGGTGGGGGATAGCTCTGCGATCCTCATGCGTCGGCTTTGCCGTGCCTATATCCATCCCTCTGTATATCTGCATCGAGTCGCAGCATATGATCGTTCCGCCGTATTTTTCGGCGATCCTCATCGCAAGTCTGCTTTTGCCTGATGCCGTGGGACCGACGACGGCGGTTATGAAATGCTGCTTTTCACTTGCTTCGCTCATGGGACATCAGAATGGGATCTTGTCGGCGCGGGTAAAGCCCGTGCGTCTTACTGCGTCGCCGTGTTTTCCGGACCGCGGGAAGGATATCAACTCGCGTGGGATTTGCGGTGCGTTATCGCCGTCAAAGAGAGCAACCGCGGGATCGTCGGAAATGTTTTTTCCGATGTCGGTGATAAGCGATCTGTACGGTCCTCCGACTGCAAACGCATATCCCGCTTCCGACGGCAGCCCCTGCCACCACCATGCGGCAACTCCGAGCTTTTCGGAAGGCACGATCTGCCCGAAAAAGCCGTCGAAAAGAGACATCATCCCACAGAGCAGGCGTTTGAGCGCGAACTGCCATTCGGGGTATTCCCATACCGCAGCCGAGATGGTAACGGCAACGCGGCTCGCGCGCAGTCCGTCGCATTCCGAAGGACGTACGGCATCGCTTATGAGCACATGCGTCGCGGGGGCGTGCGCGTACCATACAGGTGCGGGAGTATTTTTGAGGAATCCGATAAGATGTTCTTTGCTCTCGGCGGCAAATTCGAATTCCGGCGTGTCGTTTTGCCCGTACTTTACGGGCAGCGCGCACGGGAGGCAGGACTCGAGCAGCGCGACAAATGCTTCGGCATATTTTTCGAACGAAGCGGACGGCATGAAGTGACATGAAAGCGTCAGCATTGGGGTCGCCGAATTTACCGGCGGAATAACGTAGCCTGCGGTATTTTCGCCGATGAAGACCGCGCCGCTGTCATGAGCGACTGCCGCTCCGCCCAAGGCATTGGCAAGTGTGCGGGCAAAGCGGTCAACAGTTTTTATGTTGCCGCCTGAGCCCTCGCCTCCTGCGAGACGTATGTCAAAGAAGCAGCGAATTCCGGGGCAGGTGAGCAGGACATTTGCCGGTATATCGCCGAAAGAGACTGTGCGCGCTTCATCTATGACAAGCTCACCGTCAATGAGACGCGGTATCCTCAGCGCACTTTCGACAGATGCGTTTTCGGCAGCCGCAGCCTGCGGTTCGATCGGGGAAAATATCCTGTATCCGTATGCCATTTTGCAACTCCTTGATCCGATAAAAAACGCATGATCCAACTACGTTATAAGTAAAATTATTATATCATAAAAAAACGTTTCATGCAATACCGTGAGATAAAAATATCAGATAAATATAGAAAAACATCATGTGATAAAGATGAAATAAAGCTGTCGGCGACACTTGTATATTTATATTGCGTCCTGCGACTGTTTGTGTTATAATATAATATGACGAACGGCTTGCCGCCTGCCATTCCGGCGTCGTCCGAAGACATCAAGAACAAAGGATCGGTACAATGAAAATTCTGACGACTCTTTCCGCACTGTTTATCATCGGCGGCAGCACAGGCTGGCTTATCGAGCTTGTGTTCAGGCGTATTGCCCACGGAAAATGGATCAACCCGGGATTTCTTTCGGGTCCCTGTCTGCCGCTTTACGGGTTCGGAGTGCTCGTGCTTTATGCCTTCTGCAGTTTCGACCTTTCTTTTATCCATGCCGTGTGGCTCAGATATGTTGTCCTCATCGTCGGGCTCACCGTTGTTCTTACTGCGATAGAATACGTGACGGGCATTATCTTCGTGAATGTGTTTCATGTAAAATTGTGGGATTACAGCTCCTGCCGCGGCAATATTCAGGGTGTGATCTGTCCGCTGTTTTCGCTTGCGTGGGGAGCCATTGGCGCGGGGTATGCGCTTCTTCTGCACCCGCATTTTGTGACCTTCATTGACTGGCTTGCCGAGAATCCGATATATAACTTCTTTTCGGGTATGTACATGGGAGTGTTTGCCGTTGACGTATGCTACTCATTCCATGTGGTCGGTAAGCTCAAGGAATTTGCTGAGGAAAAGCAGCTTGTCATCAGATACGAAAACCTCAAGCTTTCCATTGCTCGCCGCGCCGAAGAGCTGAAGCAAAAGCGCAACTTTGCATTCCCGTTCCGCACCCCGACAGGACTGCGCGAGGAAGTGGAGCATTATATTGACGCACTGAAGGAAAAAGGAACTTTCAGCGCATTCCGCGACAAGCGCAATAAGAGCAATAAGCAATAAGTCACCGCTCACGCGGCGGTACGGTATCCCCTCACTGCAACGCACTGAGGGGATGCGTCATATCTGCGAAAAAATCATTCATTCGGCATGAAAAAAACGCATTTACGATTGAAATATACGATATAATCTGATATAATATTTGCATGAATCCGACGGCTAGACGTCATTTTTTGGCGCCGAAAGGTCGGAAAAGGCGCAAAAACGGAGCGTTTGCTGCAAGCGGCAGCTTCGAATACATTTTTTGCGTCGCTGTCCGCACAGGCGGACGGCAGAAGGCATGGTTGAAATGTCAATCCTAAATCAGCTCAACAGTGTGCCCATGTATCTGATATGCGGCGGTATCGTCGCATTTGTTGCCGCTATATGTGTGGTGTTTCTTATCCGCGCATATCGAGCGGGAAAGGCTATCGGAATGGATACGACAAAAATGAAGCGTGTTATAGTGTCAAGCGCAACGTTTTCGGTACTTCCGAGCGTTGGAATACTGCTCGGTGTCATAGCTCTTTCGGGAAGCCTCGGTATACCGTGGCCGTGGCTGCGGCTCTCTGTCATCGGTGCTCTGCATTATGAAACGCAGGTCGCGCAGGCAGCGGCGGAGCAGGTCGGCATGAGCACTCTTTCCGCTGCCGAAATGACGCCGGCGGCGTTTGCGACGATCGCGCTTCTGATGAGCCTTTGCATTATATGGGGCATTGTGCTGTCGGTGTTCTTTAACAAGCGTTATACGAAAAAGCTGAGCGGCGGTAAGAGCTCGACGGGCGGCGGATTCGGTGACAGAGCAATGACGGCAATGTTCATAGGGCTTGTCAGCGCGTACATAGGCAGCTACATCGGCGGGTTTGTGTCGGGCAAAGGACTGTTTTCTTTCAAGGGAGATTTTATTCCGCTTATCGTTGTTGTCGTATCAGCGCTCGTTATGGCTCTGTTCGTTTTTCTTGCCGAGAAAAAGAAGGCGGCGTGGGTCGATAACTTTGCAATTGCGGGCAGCATGATCGTGGGTATGGCGTCGGCGGTCCTTGTCGGCGCGTTGAGATAAGGAGGACGTTATGGAACAGAACGAAAACAGATCCGCATGGGAAAAATACAACCGCGGGACGCATGCGATAGGCAGAGCTGTCAGTGTAATGACCATCGTACTGCTCATAGGAGCGCCGTTTCTTATCGGCAGATATCTCGGTGCATATCCCGACATCGGTGCTACTGCAAAGGGCTTTTTGTCGGTCGGGCTTGTATGGACTGTGTCGAGCATTGCGGAATTTCTCATATACACGCCAATGCTCGGAGCGGGAGGAGGTTATCTTGCGTTTATAACGGGCAATCTCATAAATATGAAGATCCCGTGCGCGGTGAATGCACGCGATATGGTCGGTGCAAAGGCGGGAACGCCCGAAAACGAGATAATCTCAACACTTTCCATCGCAACATCTTCACTTGTTAC
>ULUE01022429.1_pt1 | contig 31052 bp, 27 predicted proteins | sample 1958211 | NCBI WGS metagenome assembly ULUE01 (sample SAMEA4835752, study PRJEB28245) | human gut metagenome | biome: gut microbiome; material: fecal sample | place: Denmark | collected 2008 | reverse complement strand
GGGAGGACTCCGCTAGCGGGGCATCCCTTCCTGCTGAGGATCCGGACGAGGTCATGCCTCCCATGACGGAGGAAGTGGCAGAGCTTGTCAAGGCGGCTCGTTACGCCCAGATTGAAGGTGACCTCAAAGTAGCGGTCGTGAAGCTGGAGCAGGCCATGAGGCTGGAGTCGGATAATCCGGTGGTGCTTTATTATTATGGACTTACCTATGAATGGCTGAGGAATGCGGATAAGTCACGGGAGTTTTTTCTGAAAGTATATACCCAGCGGGAGAAGGCGGGGAAATATTTTGCGCGTGCGGCGCGGCACCTCCAAGCCGGCTTTTCCAGCCCGGCGGATTTGCGGGGGGATATGTCCTTCGGCACTATTCTGGAATACCGGGATCCGGAATGCCCCGCCGGGGAGCGCGTCAAGCTGATGGTGCCTATTCTGATGAAGGATGGCCTGAATGTCAGGCCGGAGGATTTGCGCGTCATTGTCCAGTTTTTTGACAAAGTCAATGGGAAGAAAGTGGAAAAGACGCACGCGCCCGAGCCTTCTTCCCGGTGCGTTACGGAACCCGCGGATTGGGCAGACGGTGAGGAAATCATGGAAATAACCTACTACATGCCTCCCCTGACGGAAGAAGAGACGATTGCTTATGGAAGCCTGAAATATTACGGATATACCGCTAAATTGTATTACAAGGGAGAACCGATGGATTGCCATGCTTCCCCTCCCGTGCTATTTTTACTGGAACAGATGAACCAGAGTTCCCCTTCCGGATTGCCCGAGATTTATGACGGCGGTTTGCTTCCCCCTGTAGAGGCGGCTCCGGTTTCTGAGTCTTATGAATCCCTTTTGCCTCCCTGATGCCTGATTTGTCCAATGTTTGATCTTCCCCACAACTTTGGCGATTACACGCTGGTGGCATTCATTGGCCGCACGCGCGGAGGAATTCTTTATCAGGCCATCCAGCAGGGCATGGACCGTTCCGTGTTTCTGGAGTTGCTGGATCCGGACAATCCGGAGGGGGTGGGCGTGGAGGATTTTCTGATGAAGGCCCGCACGCGCGCCGCCATTAATGCTCCGGTGCTGGGCACCGTCTATGAAGCGTCCCAGGCCCAGGGATACTGGTTCGTCACCAGCGAACAGCTGGGAGGCTCATCCCTCCAGTCCATGCTGGACCGCGGGCAGACCCTGTCCATGAAGGATTTGCTGAAAGTGATTGAAACGGTCGGCAACGTGTGCGGCAGGTATGAGCGTCTGCGGACCGCTTTCAATATCATGGAGCCGCGTCACATTTTCCTGGATGACAAGTCTGCCGTGCGGCTGATGAATACGGCCGTGCCCGGTGACTTTCACGAAGAAACATCCCGCGACCAGATGAAGCGCCTGGGCATCGACCTGCCTCCTCTGGTGACTCCGGATGTGCCCGGAACCACGCGGATGCGCACCCTGCTGGAATGGATGAGGGAAGGGCAGAACGGAAAGCCGATGCAATGGGACCAGGTTATGGAGCTGGTTGCTGCGGTCCGCGAACAGCTGGGGCTTTCCCCTCGGGTTACCACCCACCGCTATACCGTCCCCGTGGAATCCCGCGGAAAAGCCGGAAAAAGGCTGCTTTGGGCCGGAACGGGCCTGCTGGGCGCGGGGATAGCCGCGGCTGCCGTTCTTCTTTTATTCCCCCGGGAGAAGGAAACCGTATCCCGTCCCCATGTTCCGGCTCCTAAACATTATCCGGATTTTTCCGCCAGCGATCATACGGAAGTCCGCGTAACTCTTCCCGGAGGAGGGGAACTGATTGTGGGAGCCCATGAAATTACCCTGGAATCCTACCGCCTGTTTTTGGACCAGTGGGCACGCCTCACTCCGGAGCTGAGGGAGGAATATTCCCACCCGGACCAGCCGGACAAGAGGACTGCTTCCCATATTCCCCAGGACTGGGAGGCTATGTGGAAGGCGGCTTCCACGCCGGGAGGCAAATGGAAAGGCAGGAAAATAACACCCCGCTCTCCCGTCGTCAACGTCACTTTCTGGGATGCCTGGGCGTATGCGAGCTGGAAGCCCGTGGCCCCCGGAGAACCGCGCTACCGCCTGCCCGAGCGCGGGGAGTGGATGGCTCTGGGGAATATGCTGGAAACGGGTGAGAAGGGGGACAGGACGCTGGTGATTGACAGATACAGCAATGATCATGATTTAAAGACCGGCGTGTGCGGCATGGCTTCCGGCGTGATGGAATGGACTTCTTCCATGGAAAAGGATCCTGCGCGCGTGAAGGAGCCTCCGGGACCGGTGGCCTGCGGCGGAGACTGGAGGCAGCCCGGCATCTCCAACCGGGTGGAATACCTGCGCTCCCGCGGCGAAAGACGGGACAACCTGGGATTCAGAATCGTGCGGAATGCCCGCTGACCCGTTTAACGACAATACTTAACATACCAATACCATGAAACATATCCTTGCAATGCTGCTGGCCCTTCTGGGGGCGTCCGGGGCCCTGGCCCAGATTTACGTGAAAGTAGTTCCGGAAAAGAAGACTTTCCTCAGCGGGGAAGCCATGTACATGAGGCTGACCATTACCAACAATTCCGGCGTGCCGGTGGAATTGAAGAGCCGGGAATATTCCTCCTGGCTGGATATCCATGTGGAGCATTCCACTGCGGGGGCGGAACTCCCCCAGTCCAAGTTTGCCCTGTTTCCGCCTCTCAAGGTTCCTGCCGGCATGAGCGTTTCCCGCAAGATTGACCTGCGTCATTTCTATGACTTGTCCCGTGAGGGCAACTACCATGTGCAGGCCGTTGTAAAAATGCCCAACCAGAAGGACATGTTTGCTTCCCAGAAATCCCTGTTTGCCGTCCGGACGGGAACACCCATGTGGTCCCAGACCGTGGCCATTCCGTCCAGTGCCAAGCGGTGCACTTTTTCCATTTGCACTATTGCCGTGCGGGGAATCCAGAAATTGTATGTGCAGACGAAGGATCCGGATACGGGAGTGGCCTACAATGCCGTGTGCATCGGTGACTGGCTGGGGACCACGCGTCCGCAGTGCATGGTGGACGGCAAGGCGAATGTCCATGTTTTCTTCCCCACTACCCCCATGCTGAGCGCGTATTCCCGCATCAACTACCGGGGAACCATGGAAAAGCTGCAGTACTATAAAAAGGTGGTGGGAGCCCCCTCCATGGTCTTTCTTCCGGACGGAAGCGTACGTGTGACGGGAGCCGTCCATTATGATCCTACCGTGAAACCCAAGACGGTGCCGGATGCCGCTGATGTTCCCGGCATGTAAATCCGTCCTGTTTCGCCGGATGCCACGCAGGGGAAAAGGAAAGGCAAACGTACAGCTTCTTCCGTACCGGGAAAATAAAATGTTCCGGTATTTTCCTGAGCTATTTTTCCGGCTGGGGCGCGTTTTTCAGGATGTTTTGCACGCTTTTCTGCACAACGCTGATGGGCAGGGCGTAATTTTCCGCCCGGTTCACTCTGGCGATGTTCATGCCGATGAGTTCCCCCTTGAGATTGAGCAGCGGGCCACCCATCAGCGTGTACCGGGAAGGGGTGTCATGCTGGAGGACCATAGGGAAATCATCCCTGCGTTTGCTGAACCCGCCGCTGATCAGGTCATTGGAATCCTCAGGAGCGTTTCCTCCCAGGGCCTGGCGTCTGGAACCCAGCGTGATGGTGTAGGATAACCTTTTATCCTTGCGTTTGACTTCCAGTGTCACTCTTTCTCCAACTTTTTTCCTGGACAGAATGGGGGAAACGGCGTCCAGAGCAGTAACGGGCGTGCCGTCCACCGCCAGAATCTCATCTCCGGCCTTGGCTCCGGCTTGGGCGGCGGGGCCGTCCTTGGTAACTTCCTGAATGGTACAGGGGGTGCCGAAAACGACGCCCAGGTAGGCGGTGTCTCCGTTCGGGATGGGGCGCTGCTCCGCACTAAGGGTTCCCAGCTGGGGCCGTCTGGACGTACGGGTAGTGGAGCCGTTGCTGACTACCAGGGTACCCATGGCGGCATCATTGCTGACGGGGCCGGGAGCGTGCAGCCCGGCGGCTTCCACTTTCACTACTGCGATGTCTGTGGACGGGTCCGAGCCAATTTCCCTGAACTGCCCATATTTGGAAGAACCTACCCGGATGGTCAGATCCCTGTAGGAATGGAGTTCCGAGGCTTTGGTGGCGATGTAGCCGTCCGGGCTCAGCACAATGCCGTAAATCACAACATCGTGACCGGAAAAGAAAACTGCGCTCAAGTCCTGAAGACGTTCGCGGATGGGCTCGATAGTTTTCAGAACGGCTTTCCCGTTGATTCTCTGTTCAAAATCCAGGCTTCCGTTATTTCCTTCCGCCAGAGCGGGGTGGAACAGGGCGAAAACCAGGGGAAACAGGCAGATGCAGAAAGGAAATTTCATGATGGCTGAGTGGAGAATGGCTGGCTGTCCTGTTCCGGTGACGGCGTCAGGGAGGTCTTTCCTTCCGCTGTCTCCTCCGTCAGAGCGTTGAAATCCTTCATGGGCACGTGAAGATTGTCTTCCAGACCGGAACCGACCCTGCTGTGAATGCCAATCAGCTTTCCATCCAGGTTGAAAAGAGGGCCGCCGGAATCCCCGCGAATCAGCTTACAGTCCGTCTGAATGATGCCGTTCTTGAGGGAAACCACCCTCCCCAGGCGCACCATCGGGCCGCGTTTCCGGTCCAGCCCCCCGCCGTGTCCCAGCGCGAACACCCAGTCCCCCACACGAGGCATTTTTTCCGCTTTTTCCACGCAGGGCAGTTTTTTGTTCAATTGGGATGTGATTTTGGCTATGCCTGCGTCCGAATTGCTGTTTTGCGCCGTGGTTTTTCCTGGAAGGCGCGTTCCATCCGGCAGGATGATTTTGAGCGTGGTTCCTTTCTTGTCCACAACGTGGGCCGCTGAAAAGACCAGGCCTTTTTCCGAAACCAGGATGCCGGAGCCGCTGCCGTTGTTTAATTCAATGCAGACCAGGGCGGGAAGCACCCGGGGAAGCATTTGCTGAAGCTGGCGTTCAATCCGCTGCAAATCCTCTACGGATTGCGGGGTGGAAGCCAGAAGACCGGCTCCATCAGCGGACTGAGCCGGCGCTGGCGGGGCCAGCAGCGCCGTGCCGCAGAGAATGGCGGAAAAACAGGGATTCCGGAGAGCCGGGGTCATGATTGCCGGTGATTATTGCCCAGAGACGGAAGTTTCCGTCTTCTGCTGCTGGTCCTCCTGTCCGCCGCCCACCAGGGAATCATGGTAATACACGCCGATAAACAAGCCTGCCAGCGTAATAAGGGTGATGAGGAGCTCTTTCATGCCGTCACAGCATAGAATGTGTATTCGCGTCTGACGAGAGAATTTCATTGATAAGCCGCATTTTGATGCAGTTCGGCAGAGCGGGGATGAATGCGGATGAGAAAATAGCCAAAATAAAGGTTGCTTTTTCCCGTGATAGGCGTATAAATCCCTCAGCGGCCGTTTCCGGTTCGCTGGCTCATTTCAAGCGGATGTAGCTCAGGGGTAGAGCGCAACCTTGCCAAGGTTGATGTCGTGGGTTCGAATCCCATCATCCGCTCCATTTTTTAAGAATTCCGGCCGGTTTGATGCGGGAATAATGAGTTTGCCTGAACAGTGATATTTCCGTTTAATCGTTTGAAGGTGCGGAAGGAGGATATGGCGGTTCGTTTATTTTTGCGGAGGTGAAACAAGAGCCAGCCGGATATCTTGTTTGCAGCGGGGCCTTGTGCGCTGCCAGCTTTTGTTGATCTCCTCCGGAAGGAGAGGAATTATTGCGGAAGCCCGCTTTCCTGGATGACGGGAGTTTCCCCTGGAAGGACTTTTCTTTTTAAAAACAGCGCTGTCAAATATTTACGGACCGGTTCATCATAGAGTTTCAGGCAGAGCCAGGCCAGCAGAATGCTTCCAATGACGACGGCCAGGGCTCCGGGAAGTGAGTCCAGGAAGGAAAGCTTTTCGTTTTTCACCCACGCATAGTACAAGTAGATGAACGGGTAATGCACCATGTACAGGGGGTAGGAGATGTTGCCCAGGAAACGGCATATTTTATCCGTATAGGGATTTGTAATTTTGCCGGAAGCGCCAAAGAGGAGGATGAGCGGGAAAAATACCGCGAAGCACGCTGTTTCATAGAGGCTGTTCATCCAGAAAGCATTTTGTCCTCCCAGCCGGGGAACGGCCAGCAGAATGGCAAGAGACAGACTGCATAACCAGAAAGAATTTTTGACGTTGAACGGTTTGAACAGCCGGAACAGGAGCAGCCCGGCTGAGAAGGAGTACAACAGGCGCAGGGAGCCGCCCGTCCATTCCGTGCCGGTCATGGAGAATCCGGAGCATATGTCCCCGTTGGGGCCCCAGAAGCTGAAGGAGGCAAGGCCGCATCCGGCCGCGACAACCAGTATTGCCAGGGAACGTGTGGAGAGTTTCCGGATGAAGAGGGCATAAAGAAGGTTACCGATGTATTCAAAGAACAGGGACCAGCTCGGGCCGTTGAGCGGGTACATTTCTCCCAGACCCCGGATTTCCATGCCGGGAGGAGACGGAATGAGCAGAATGTTGACGAAGGTGGCGGCGAACAGAGAGATGACAGCCACCTGCGATACGTCCCATACGGGGCAGCCCTGGAAATAGAAGATGAGCGCGCCGATGAGCGCCCCTATCGCCACCATGGGCTGCAGGCGTATAAGGCGGCGTTTGATGAATTCCCTGGTCGTCATCGTTTTCCAGCGGTTGTCATAGGCATAGCCGATGACAAAGCCGGAAAGCATGAAGAAAAAATCGACGGCCAGGTAGCCGTGGTTGATGATTTGGTCCACATGGCTGGTGGCGTAGGCTTCAAAGATGTGGAACCATACGACGACAATGGCGGCTACGCCGCGCAACCCGTCAAGAATGTGGTAGTGGTGTTTTTCACTGCCTGGGGGAATGGGAGAATGCTGCGTTTTCAACATGAGAGAAGCTGTTGTTCGATACTGTTTTTGTTTTAATGTGAAAAATCGGCTGCTCATTTTCCGCCTTTCCGGTGGATGCAGGTTCTCCGGAGGCGCAGTTGTTGAGCTGCCTAAGCAAATACCCTTCTTCCCGGCAGATTCTTTCAACAGGTGTTTCCTGTTTTATCCGCCGGCAGGGCGATGAGCGGAACGAACGGCGGTTTTCCGGGGGGGGGGAAGAATCGCTTATGGCTCGGAAGATGCAGGCAACCGGGAAACCCGTCAGGATGGAACGAATGCTCAGCCTTTGCGGTAGTTTACAAGGGTTTCCATATATATTCCGGAGATACTGCCGCCGTCCATGGGGGTTATGTCCTTGAATGCGGGGTTGATGGGCTGCAGCACGTATTCCGTTTTTCCTGTTTCCGCATTTGTCCTGCAAATCAGTTTTTTCAGCGTAACGCCGCGTCCGTCGTTGTATTCCACGATGGTTCCCGGTTTGGGGATAGACGGGGCGGTATGGCGCCGCATAATCACCAGGGAGCCGTCCGGGATGAGGGGTTCCATGGATTTCCCTTCTACGCGAACCACGTATTCGTTTTTACCCAGAGGCCTTTCCATGTAAATGGTAGACGGGACAGTGTCGCTTTCCGCAAGAGAGCCTGCGGCGATGTTGCCGATTATTTGCGTACTGTATTCACGCCTGGCGTGTCCAGCATGGGACGGAAATTGTCTGACCAGGGGAACCAGGGGGGAGTGTGTTGGCCGCAGCTGGCATTCCTCCGCCGCTTCGTCCGCCAAATCCGTCAGCCACTGGCGGAGGGGGACGCCTTTTTCAGAGGCGGCCCGTTCATATTTCCTCATGCGCTCTTCCGTGATTTCCAGCACGAGGCGATTGGTCTGGACAGGTTCGTCTTCCGGTTGAACCGTTTTGTATTGAGACATCAGGGATTGGATTTTCAACATGGCGCTGGCGGGGAAGGGGCCGGAGGGGGAGAGCCAGTTATTCACCGTACCTTTTTCCGTACCGCATTCCATGGCAAGCCAGTCACGGTTTTTCCCAATGGCCTTCAACCAGTGTTTCACATCCCCTTTTGTCGGTGTCATGGCTTGATGATACACGATTTTCGTGAATTGTCGATAGAAAGAAATAAATTGAATTCGTTAAAATATGTTGACTTTTTAACGAAAATCGTTAAAAAGGCGCTATGAAGTACATGCCTTTAGACCTTTCCGTAATGCAGCCGGAGCCATTTCCGCATCCCGTGATGATGAGGTCCGACCTGTATCCCAGAAGACAGCCCTCCCGGGAAGAAAAGTGGGGCATTTGCCCCGGTTCCGTCTGTGGCGCGCTGCGGGCGCTGGTTCGTCGATGCAGGGAAGAGGCGAAGCGGCGGAAGCTGGCAATGAACATTCTTTCCGTCGCCGGAGCCTGCGTTTTCGGCCTGATGGCTGTCGGCGTGTTCTGGCTGGCTGTTGAGATGGATAATTCCGCTTTGCAGGCTTCCAAGTCTTCCTGTTCCATAAAACCGTAAACCGGCCCTTGCCCAAGGAGTTCGGAACGCTTTTTCCTGCGGAGCTTGCTTTCGGAAATGAACGGCCGCGTTTGAGGCCTCCCGGTTTGTTTTTTCCGGTTGAAACGCCTGCGGACGCATGAAAGGTTCCGGCAGGAATGGGCGCCGGATTTCCAGAGGGGCTTTTTTTATCCGCAGAGCAATTTGAACGGGAGAGACGGGGAAGGGCTGGAGTTTGGATAATTGCATTATTTGCCGGCTGCATCACCCGGGTTCCGGAAATTCCGTCCTCCAATGCCGTTCCTGTGCGGGAATAGCGGTTGGTCATGCGGGCGGGCAGTATGGTGTCCGTTTGCGAAGAGGATGAAGCTGCGGTTCCGGATTTCTGTCCGGAGGGAACCGTATGAGATGGAGCAGGGAAGCCTTTCCTCCACGTGGTCGTTTCCCGTTTATCTGGCGCGGTTTGATTTCATTCTGGCGTGGCCGCCGGGACCGGCTGTTGAAGTAGCTTCCTGAGGCGCAAGCGGGCGCAGGACTGTATGGAAATACCCTGTGGTGTCTGTCGTGCCGGGATGCGAGGCGGGGATGATGTGACCTGGGTCCGGGGCGCCCATCATTCCGGGCGTTATGGCGCTGGTCGGGAGACTGGAGACGGAAGATGCCGCCTGAAACGGCGGCCTTCCGCTTCTGGATTCTTTCCGGGTAAAAGATGCGCCTTTTGCGGAGAAAGTGAAAAATGAAGAGGATTTTCTCGATTTTGCATGTTGAGAAATAATTTTATGACAGTTAATATGTATTTATTATAAATGAATTAAAAATAATGAAACAGAAAGTGCTAAAATTTTTTTGCATTATAGTTACTATAAGGAATAGCCTGAATGAAGAAAGAAGAGAGCATGGTACGCGGCCGGCGTCCTTTCCCTTCTTTTTCCGGAAGCCGGCCGTCGCCGTTTAAAAGGCACATCATGAAAAACAACAGACTTTTTATCAAATCATCGCCATGACCAAGAGAATGATTAAAAATGCTTCCTACGAAGGGGAACGCCCCCTGTTCGCTTCCCGCCATCTTAGGCTGGAAGACGTCATTATTTATCCGGGGGAATCCGCCCTGAAGGAATGTTCCGACATTGAAGCCGTACGGTGCGAGTTCCGGGGGAAGTACCCTTTCTGGCACAATGACGGGCTGCTGGTGGAACATTGCCTGTTCAGGGAAGGCGCCCGGGCCGCCATCTGGTATTCCCGGAATCTGCACATGAAGGATACCCGCGTGGAAGCGCCCAAGATGTTCCGTGATATGGACGGGATGGTTCTGGAGAACGTCGTTTTGACGGATGCCTTGGAATGCTGCTGGCACTGCCGGAATGCGAAGCTTCGCGGCGTTCAGGCGGAGCATGGGGATTACCTGTTCATGCACGGGGAGAATATAGATGTTGACGGCTTCCGCCTGAACGGAAATTACTCTTTCCAATATTGCAGGAATGTGGTGATACGGAATGCGGAAATCCATTCCAAGGACGCTTTCTGGAATACGGAGGACGTGACGGTGTACGATTCCGTGGTGGATGGGGAGTATCTGGGCTGGCATTCCAGGAACCTTCGTCTGGTGAATTGCCGCATTTCCGGCACGCAGGCGTTGTGCTACGCGGAAAACCTGGTTTTGGAGAATTGTACGCTCGGAGAGGATGCGGATCTCTGCTTTGAGTATTCCTCCGTGCATGCGGAAATCAAGGGGCGTGTGCACAGCGTCAAAAATCCGCGCAGCGGCCGCATTGTTGCGGAAGAGTACGGGGATATTATTCTGGACGAGCATTGCAAGGCTCCAGCCAATTGCTCCATTGAAACGGGAAAAAAACAATCCGGAGAAGCCGCATGAAGTACGATTTTGACACTGTTGTTCCGCGCCGCGGCACGAATTCCTACAAGTGGGATTCCATGCCCCGGGAGGATATTCTGCCCATGTGGGTGGCAGACATGGATTTCCGTACGGCTCCGGCGGTGACGGAAGCCATTCGGAAAAGGGCCGAACACGACATTTTCGGGTATACGCGGGTTCCGGATTCCTATTATGAGGCGGTCGTGAACTGGTTTGAACGCCGCCACGGCTGGAAGATTAATCCGGAATGGATGATTTATACCACGGGGGTGGTTCCCGCGCTGTCTGCCGTCATACGGGCCCTGACGGTTCCCGGAGACAAGGTGCTGGTGCAGACGCCTGTGTATAATTGTTTTTTTTCCTCTATCCGCAATAACGGATGCGTTGCGGAAACCTGCCCTCTGAAATATGAGAACGGCAGATATACGCTGGATGCGGAGGATCTGGAACGGAAAGCGTCCGATCCCGCCGTCAAGCTGATGCTCCTGTGCAATCCCCATAATCCCGCCGGACGCGTCTGGACAAGGGAAGAATTGGAGGAGATGGCCGCCATTTGCCGGAGAAACGGCGTTTTCGTAGTGGCTGACGAGATTCATTGCGAACTGACGTATCCGGGCCATCCCTATACGCCGTTCGCTTCCCTCTCCGAGGACGCCCTGCGCCATTCCGTCACCTGTATTTCCCCCAGCAAGGCGTTTAATCTGGCGGGCATTCAGATAGCCAATATCGTCGCGGCGGATGAAGAAGTCCGGAAGAAGATTGACAAGGCCATCAACATCAATGAGGTGTGTGACGTCAATTCCTTTGCCGTGGATGCCTTGGAAGCGGCTTATAACGGCGGGGAGGAATGGCTGGAGGAACTGAAGCTCTACCTTTACGGGAATTACGAGATTGTCCGCGATATGCTGGCCGAACGTCTGCCGCAGCTCCGTGTGGTGCCGCTGGAGGGGACCTACCTGGTCTGGGTAGATTGTTCCGCGCTGGGATTTCCCTCCGCAGAGATCGTCCGCTTGCTGGAAGAGGAGGGGCGGGTGCTCGTCAACGGCGGGGAAATGTATGGGGAAACGGAGGGGCGCTTCATTCGCCTGAACATCGCCTGTCCCCGGAAGCTGCTGCTTGAGGGGCTGGAAAGAATCAGCCATACGCTCTGCGGCCACATTTCCGGAACACGAACGTGCCCGGTGTCCCCTGCAGGTTCTTAACAGGTAGAACGGTTTTAATAACAAGTAATCAAGTTGGCATGGAAAATAAGATGACGAGAAGAACATGGCTCCAGTCTTCCACCGCAGCCCTGGCGGGCCTGGCTTTGCCGGAGTATGCCCTGGGCGCGGTTGCGGAGAAGGGTGGAGCTTCCAGGGTCTGGATGACGAAGGAAATTTCTCCGGAGGCTCTCGTGAGGATTTACGAGGCTCTGGGGCGTCCGGCCGCGGGAAAGGTAGCTGTCAAGATCAGTACCGGGGAACCGGGCGGCCATAATTTTCTGAGTCCGGCCTTAATCAAAGGCCTGGTGCGCCGGGTGAACGGCACTATCGTGGAATGCAATACGGCTTACGGAGGCAAACGCTCACGGACGGAGGACCATTTGCAGGCTGCGAAGGATCACGGTTTTTCCGATATTGCGCGGGTGGACATCATGGACGCGGAAGGAGAGTTCACTATCCCGGTGAGGGACAGGAAGCACCTGGAATACGATATTGTGGGGGATCATTTGAAGAATTATGATTTCATGGTCAATCTGGCCCATTTCAAAGGGCATGCCATGGGCGGCTTTGGCGGCGTGATCAAGAACCAGTCCATCGGTGTTGCCTCGGCAGCCGGGAAGGCGTACATCCATTCCGCCGGAAAGACGCGGGATGTTTCCTCCGTGTGGAACAATCTGGCCAGTCAGGATGATTTCCTGGAGTCCATGGCGGCTTCCGCGCAGGCGGTGGCGGATTACTTCGGGGACAGAATTTTGTACATCAATGTGATGAATAATCTGTCCATTGACTGTGATTGCGATTCCCACCCCCATGCGCCGGAAATGAAGGACATCGGTATTCTGGCCTCCCTTGATCCGGTTGCTCTTGACCAGGCCTGCCTGGATCTCGTTTACGCCGTCAGGCCGTCCGAAGGGAATGACAACAGGCCCCTGGTGGAGCGTATTGAAAGCCGCCATGGGCGGCATACGGTAGAGTATGCCGAGAAGATAGGTCTTGGCAGCAGGAAGTATGAACTGAAAGAGCTGAAACCGCTGCAGGCCGTTTAATCGGCAATTTCCTTTTTAGCATCAAAAAACAATAGAAAAAACTGTTATGGAAAAAATCATTTTGAACAATGGCGTTACGATGCCTGTCCTGGGGTTTGGCGTTTTTCAGATTCCCGACGCTAAGGAGTGCGAACGCTGCGTGCTGGATGCGATTGAGGTCGGCTACCGTTCTATTGATACCGCGCAGATTTACGGCAATGAGGAAGCCGTAGGCCGCGCAGTGGAGAAGAGCGGTGTTCCGCGGGAAGAATTGTTCCTAACTACGAAGGTGTGGATTTCCAACGGCGGGTATGAGAAGGCGAAGGCGTCCATTGACGAATCCCTGCGCAAGTTGCGTACGGATTATCTGGATCTGCTGCTCATCCACCAGCCTTTCAACGATTACTACGGCACTTACCGGGCCATGGAAGAAGCGAACCGGGCCGGAAAGGTCCGTGCCATCGGCGTAAGCAATTTTTATCCGGACCGCTTTGTGGATCTGGCGGAGTTCTGCGAGATCAGGCCCGCCGTCAACCAGGTGGAAACGCATGTGTTCAACCAGCAGAAAAAGGCCCGTGAAGTGATGGAAAAGTACGGTACCAGAATAGAATCCTGGGGGCCTTTTGCGGAAGGTCGCAATGGGTTTTTCTCCAACCCCGTGTTGAAGGGCATTGGAGAGAAATACGGCAAGACCCCGGCGCAAACAGCCCTGAGGTTCCTGATTCAGCGTGGAATTATCGCCATTCCGAAGACGACCCGCCGGGAAAGGATGAAGGAGAATTTCAACGTCTTTGATTTTGCCCTTTCTCAGGAAGATATGGAGGCCATCGCCAGGCTTGACCGGGGAGAGAGCCTTTTCCTGTGCCATCAGGATCCGGAAACGGTTCTGTTCCTGATCAATTACGGGAAGCAGTAATCCGCATGAAGTCCCAAAAAGATGACACGAAGCTTGTTGAAAATATTTTGCGTGGTTTTTCCCGCCTGCTTTTGCTGTGCGGGGAGCCTGTTGGCAGAAGATAATAACCCCCATACGGACAGAATGATGAACGGGAAACTGAATTTAACGCAGGAATGGGACAAAGTGTTTCCTAAAAGCGACAAGGTAACCCACCGCAAGGTAAGTTTCCGCAACCGCTATGGCATTATGCTGGCTGCGGATTTGTATATGCCCCGGAATGTTAACGGGAAATTGCCGGCTATTGCCGTTTCCGGCCCTTTCGGCGCCGTGAAGGAACAATCTGCGGGGCTTTATGCCCAAACGATGGCTGAACGAGGTTTTCTGACGATCGCGTTTGATCCCTCGTATACGGGAGAAAGCGGCGGATTTCCCCGCTATGTCGCGTCTCCGGATATCAATACGGAGGATTTCTGCGCCGCCGTCGATTACCTCTCCACCCGGGATGACGTGGATTCGGAACGTATTGGAATTATTGGCATTTGCGGCTGGGGCGGCATGGCGGTCAATGCGGCGGCTATCGACACCCGCATCAAGGCAACGGTAACTTCCACGATGTACGATATGAGCCGCGTGAACGCGAACGGCTATTTCGACGCGATGGACGCCAACGCCCGTTATGAGCTTCGCAAACAACTGAATGCCCGGCGCACGGCTGATGCAAAGAACGGCTCTTATGCCCTCGCGGGGGGCGTGCCTGATCCTCTGCCCGCGGATGCTCCCGGATTTGTGAAGGATTACTACGATTATTATAAGACGCCCCGCGGCTATCACAGGCGTTCGCTCAATTCAAATGGCGGATGGAATGTCACTTCGGCGCTTTCCTTCATCAATATGCCCCTGCTGGCGTACAGCAGTGAAATCCGCAGCGCCGTGCTCATGATTCACGGGGAAAAAGCCCATTCGCGCTATTTCAGCGAAGACGCCTTCAGGAAGTTGAAGGGGGACAACAAGGAGCTGATGATCATTCCCGGCGCGAGCCATGTGGATCTTTATGACAATCAAGCCGGCGTTATTCCTTTCGACAAAATCGAACAGTTCTTTCTGGAGCATCTGAAATAAGGGGGTCCGCTGCTGAATTTGGGAAAGAAAGACGGAACGTAATGAAACGCAAGGATTTTTTGAAGATAACGTCCGGTTTTGCCTTATCCCTGGTTTCCCGGGGATGGGCCGGGGAGGGTTCTTCTTTGCTGCCTGATGGTCCGGGGGCTTCTTCCGGGGTGCCGAAGAAGGGTTTTCTTGGGGAATCCCGGCGCCTTGGAGGCCTGGAAGTGTCCCCCATCGGGCTGGGTTGCCTGCCGATGGTGGGTTATTACGGCGGCAAGTATGATAAACAGGAGATGATTGCCCTGATACGCCGGGCTTTTGACAAAGGAGTTACTTTTTTTGATACGGCGGAAGTGTACGGGCCTTATACCAGTGAGGAATGGGTGGGGGAGGCTCTCGCCCCTGTCCGCAACCAGGTCAGAATAGGAACCAAATTCGGTTTTGGCGTGGAGGAAGGCCGTCCTTCTTCCCTGAACAGCAGGCCCGACCATATCCGACGTGCGGTGGAAGGTTCCCTCAGGCGTTTGCGTACCGACCACATTGACCTGCTTTACCAGCACCGTGTGGACCCGGATGTTCCGATGGAGGAGGTGGCAGGTACGGTGAAGGAATTGATGCAGGAGGGAAAAGTGTTGCATTTCGGCCTGTCCGAAGCCGGCGCCCGTTCCATCAGGAGGGCCCATGCCGAGTGTCCGGTGAGCGCCGTCCAGAGCGAATACGCTATCTGGTGGAGGGAACCGGAGACGAAGATTTTTCCCACGTTGGAAGAGTTGGGCATCGGTTTTGTTCCGTATTGTCCGCTGGGGCGCGCCTTTCTGGCAGGGGCCGTCCGGGAGGACAGCCGTTTTCAAAAGCGGGACCGCCGCGCCACTTTGCCCCGGTTTACTCCGGAAGCCCTCAGATTCAACATGCCGCTGGCTGTTCTTGTCCGGGAATGGGCGGAACGCAGGGGCATGACTCCGGCCCAGTTTGCCCTGTCCTGGATGCTTTCCCGGAAACCGTGGATTGCGCCTGTTCCCGGAACAACCAATCCAGCCCATCTGGATGATTTTCTGGGAGGGGCTTCCGTCCGCCTGTCCGAACCGGAACTCAAGGAATTCGACCTTGCCTGTTCCAGAATTCCCCTGATGGGGCGCCGGGCGGATCCGTTTACGGAGAGCCAGATTGACAAGTAGTTTTGCCGGCGCGTTCCCTTCCGTTGAGTTGTTTGCGGCGGTGGAGGAAGGATGTTAAGCTATTTTTAAGAAAGAGACATATGATTCTGATTTTCGGAGCATTGCTGGCGGTTTACGTTTTCTGCCGCGCTATTTTGCCGCTGAAGCTGAAATGGGGCTGGAAGCTTCTGCTTGCCGCCCTGTTGGCGGTGGCGGCATTCAAATTCCACTTGCTGCATTTGTTGGGAGGCCCCATGTTTTTCTCCCCGGTTTTGCCGGGAAACGTTCTGCTGGCGGCCGCGTGGCTGTTCTCCGTTCTTTTCCTGTTCTTTTTCCTGCTGCTGGCGGCGGATGTGGTGCGGGCGCTGTATCTGCTGGTTTTGTTCTGCCTGCGGAGGAACAGGACGGAAAGGTTCCGCATCATTGGCAACCGGGTGAATGCTGTTTTGCTGGTTCTTTCCGCTGTGCTGGCAACTGTGGGCCTGATCGGAGGCACCAGAGTGCCCCAGGTGAAGGAGGAAACGATTGCCGTGAACCGTCTGCCGGAGGAGGCGGACGGATTGACGGTCGCCGTGCTGGCGGATCTGCATGTGGACGGCATTACAAGGGAGGAGCGCATTCGGAAGATTGTGGAGCGCACGAACGCCCTGAATCCGGACATCGTCGTGATTGCCGGAGATTTCGTGGACGGGACGGTGCCCGTGCATGGCGGCGATTTGAGGCCGCTTGCGGATTTGAAGGCCAGATACGGGGTGTTCGGCGTGCCGGGCAATCATGAGTATTACTCCGGTTATGAGGAGTGGATGGAGTTCCTGCCCACTCTGGGCATTCGTATGCTTCTTAATGAACACGCGCCGGCGGGAGGGGAGGCCGTGGTATTGGCCGGCGTGACGGATCCTGTGGCCGGCATCATGGGGAAGGAGGAGCCGGATATAAGCAAGGCGTTGAAGGATGCCCCGGAAAAGGGAGTGCGCATCCTTGTTTCCCACCAGCCGCGGCTGGCCCGGGAGGCGGCTGCGCACGGCGTGGATCTTCAAGTGTCCGGCCATACGCACGGAGGCATGATTGCCGGCGTGGACCGGCTGGTGGCGCGTTTTAACGAGGGATTCGTCTCCGGGCTGTACACGGTGGGTAATATGAAGCTGTACGTTTCCAATGGGGCGGGGATTTGGAACGGCTTTCCCATCCGCATCGGCGTTCCATCGGAAATTGTTCTGCTTCGGCTTAAAAAGTAGTACCAGATAATGAGTTTATCTTTTTGAGTATAAAGAAATATGTTTTCTATTTATGCTGATTCAGTTTTTTGCAAGTGCAGCAACTCCGAACTTCTTTCCGATTTATGACTGTGTCTTCTCTTGTAGAATACTGATACTAAGCTGTTTGAGTTTATATCTATATAAAGCAAAGGAGTGTGGCATAAACATGACACACTCCTACCTTTGCAGAAAGGATGGTGCGATGACTGTGGTATTTAATGGCGCCTCCGGCGTAGCAGGAAGGTACTCATCCCCAGCAAGCCCAGAGTGGCAGAGGCTGGTTCTGGAATAACCCCGCTGATGTAAGAAACATAAACTTTTCCGTCTTGAGTAAATACTTGGTATTTGCCTGCATTTTCTTCAGTGAGTTCAAGATTTGTAATATTGTTCACTTCCTCAAAGTCTCCCGTAATTGTTGTGTTGCTGGAGGCAATGTCAGATTTCAACCCTGTAACAAGTTCGCGCGTAAGCAACTGGTAGGTTGGGGCTTTTTCAAGAATTAAACCATCCAAAGAGGCGGAAAAGACAAATCCCTTGTTACCTTTCAGAGCGCTATTGGTTAGATTCAGGGTACCAGAAGAACCAAGATTCACATTTAGGGGATTTGGATTATTGTTCCAAGATAAGGCCGCGTTAATGTTTAAGGTACCGTAAATGATCCAGGACATACCGTCTGTAGTACTCGCTCCTGGATTTATTATTATAGAACTTGTATTACTTATCGTAAGTGAGGAAGTTTCATCAATAAGAAGATTGGAGGCTGTCAGTTGCTTGATATTATTCAAAATGACAGTTGCTCCTCCCAGGACACTAATATTGTCTCGATAAAGAGGTATGGTTTCACCGTTGTAAGTGACGTTGTAATGACCATTAATAACATTAGTGATATCGTTCCCCCCTAGTTCTATTACTGGGACTTTTTCCGGGGTTTTGCCGTTTTCGTCTTTCCAATTATTGACATCGTTCCAATTTTCAGAACTATCCATAGGATCCCATGTGTATGTAGTGGCTTGGACAAAGCCGCTAAACACAAATAAGGCTGTTGTTAATATGAGTTTTTTCTTCATTTGAATACTGAATTAGTGGATTTGTAGTATTATACAGAAGAATATAAATTTATTCTTCCTCTGACTAGTAGAGGGTATTTTTTTTTTAAGTCAATAAAATATGAGAATGATATAATTTTAACGTTTTTTTAACATTGTTCAGAGAAGAGAGCGGATATCAATAAGACGACTTGGAGAAGCTACTAGACCAGTTGTGGATGGATCTATCTTGATTTTGAAAATCTTGTTGACTTATAGTTACTCTAATGTTTAGACAGTAATAAGGTTCGCGCAAAGGAATGCCGGATGAAAACGTTTTTCCCGGCCGCCTTCTGCCGCTCCTTTTAACCGGATAAAAATATATGAAAACAATATCAACGATATGCGCTCTGACCGCGGCCCTGATGACAGGAGCCGGATGTTCGGGACAGGAACAACCCAAGGTTTCCGCGGAGCCTGCAAGGGTTCTCATTGCCTATTATTCATGGGGAGGCAATACGAAGTACGCCGCTGCTCAAATTCAGAAGGCGACGGGTGGAACGCTGTTTGAAATCAAGCCGGTCAAGCCCTATCCCTCCGAATACCGGGAATGTACCGTGCAGGCCAGGAAGGAGATTCAGGAAGGGGTTCGGCCGGAACTGGCCGCCAAGGTGGAGGATATGGGCAAGTACGATGTGATTTTCATCGGCAGCCCCAACTGGTGGAGCACCATTGCGCCGCCGGTCGCGTCTTTCCTGGCAAGTTACGACCTTTCCGGCAAGACGGTGATTCCATTTGTGACGCATGGGGGCGGCGGCATGGCGCGCTGTGCGGACGAGGTTCGGAAGCTGTGTCCCAAGTCCACCGTTCTCAAGGGAGGCGCTTTTGCCGGGGAAGGAATACGGACGACGAGGGCCGCGCTCGTCAAGTGGGTCAATGAGACGATTTCCATCAACAAATAATGATTTTATGAAACGAACCATTGCGGGAATGGCTTTTTCCCTTGCCTGTCTGATGAACCTTTCAGGAGCCCAAACCATAAATCACGATAAAGTGGAAATGGAGAATGGCAAAAATACGGGCATGTGCGTCAAGCTACCGATGCAGCCTGATGGTATCGTTCGTCTCTCAAAAATAGAAGTGCATTCTGAATATTTGGAGGAATATATGAAGTACGCCATCGAAGTGGGGGAAATCTCCCTGCGCACGGAACCGGGCGTGTTGACCATGTACGCTGTTGCGGAGAAAGAAAATGCCTGCAAGATAACCATTCTCGAAACTTACGCCAGCCAAAAGGCATATAAGTCGCACATCGCATCGGCTCATTTCCAGAAATACAAGCAGGGAACGAAGCACATGGTTAAGGCATTGGTTTTATCCGACCAGACGCCGCTGAATCCTTCAAGCAGCATTGCTAATATTATTAAATAACATAATAATGAATAAGATTATTTTATTTCTTTCAATTAGTTTTTTCATAACAAATTCTATGTCGCAGGAAAAGATAGTACAGACGGCGGGACGCACTCAGTTAGGAGAGTTTGCTCCCAAATTTGCGGAACTCAACGATGATGTTCTTTTCGGTGAAGTATGGAGCCGGACTGACAAGCTCGGTCTGCGCGACCGCAGTTTGGTAACCGTCACCTCCCTGATCAGCCAGGGCATCACCGACAATTCGCTCGTTTTCCATCTTCAGTCGGCAAAGAAGAACGGCGTTACCCGCACCGAGATTGCTGAAATCATCACCCACATCGGTTTTTATGCCGGTTGGCCGAAAGCATGGGCGGCATTTAATCTGGCCAAAGACGTATGGGCGGAAGATACGGCGGGCGAAGACGCCAAAGCCGCTTTCCAACGTAAGATGATTTTCCCTGTAGGCGAGCCGAATACGGCATACGCCAAGTATTTTACAGGCAACAGTTATCTTGCGCCCGTTTCACGCGAACAGGTGAATATCTCCAATGTGACCTTTGAACCCCGCTGCCGCAATAACTGGCATATTCACAAAGCGACGAACGGCGGCGGGCAGGTGCTTATCGGCGTGGCCGGACGCGGCTGGTATCAGGAAGAAGGAAAGCCTGCTGTGGAAATTCTTCCTGGCACAGTCATCCATATTCCCGCCAATGTGAAGCACTGGCACGGGGCTGCCGCCGACAGCTGGTTCTCCCATTTGGCTATCGAGATTCCCGGTGAGAATGCGTCTAATGAATGGCTTGAGCCGGTGACGGATGATGAGTACGGTCAGCTTCAAAAATAAAACGGATTTTTTATGACCGACGCGGAATATGCGGAGGCGGCGGGAAACAGATAAGAACGCAGAGCGGCCGGGATTCCTCATTGGGAAATCCCGGCCGCTTTCTGTTGCGGATTTAAGGCAGGGCTTATTCCTCAGGAGCGATGTTCGGCTCGCTGGCGCTGATGTAGTTCAACGGATTGCAGCTGTCCGGCCTGCGGTTATCTAAAAGGTCCTGATAAAATTTTTTCTTGTATTTCAACACTTCCATTTGTTTTTTCAGGATGCGGAGCTGTTCCCGGAGACTTTTCTCCTGCTTGAAAATCAGTTTGGCGCGCTCCGGAATGGTGGAGTCCCCTTCCTGGCACAGGTCGATGTAGTGTTTGACGCCTTCAATCGGGAGGCCCGTCATCCGGAGGCAGTGGACCAGGCGGAGCCACCCCAGGGTATAGTCGGAAAACATACGGGCATTCCCTCCGCTGCGGTCCACGTCCGGGATTAATCCGGCGTTTTCGTAATACCGGATGGTGTAGGCTGACATTTCCATCATTTCCGCAACCTGCTTGACAGTGTATCTGGGGGTGCGGTCATAAGAAGGGCGGTAGGTGCCGGATGGATTTTTCTGTTTAATCATCGTGTGACTGATAGCTTACAGTTACTCCAATATACGAGGTGTTGCCGGATGACAAGTTTTTTACTGTGCTTCACGGGAATAACGTATTTAAAGGCTTGGGAAAACGGCGGTAACTTCATTCCGTAGAGGGAGGAACGGGCTGTGCGTCGGAATATCGGGGAAGGAGGCAAATGAGTTGACTGGCTTTTCCTCCCCGTTACAATGAAGTCCGCTCCGGGGACGGAGCCTGTAATTATGATTATTGCCTCCCTTTCCGATTCTGCCCGTTACGAAATGTTGAATCCCCTGTTCAGGAGAGCTTTCGATTTTATCAGGGAGGCTGCTCCGGCAGCCCTGGAAACTGGCCGCCATGTCCTGGAGGAAGACGCCCTGACCGTGATGGTGAATGAAGCGGTGATGAAGAAGCGGGAGAACGCCCGCATGGAAGTGCATGACCGGTTTATTGACATCCACGTGCCCCTTTCCCGGGAAGAGGGATTCATGTGGAAAGAGCGCGCGGCGCTGGAAAAGCCTTCCGAACCATTCAGCAGGGAAAAGGACGCTCAGCATTATGATGATGCGCCGGACACCTCTTTTGTCGTGAGACCGGGGCAGTTCGCCATTTTTTTCCCGGAGGATGCGCATGCCGGCTGCATTGGGGAAGGGAAGCTTCTGAAACTGGTGATTAAAGTCAGAACGGCCTGAACCCCATTCCGGAAAAACAGTTCGGAGTGGAGAACATGCCGTTTCTTCATGCCCGTTCTGGCTCTTTGCGGGCGGGAACCGCGTTATTTGCCGTTTTCCTCCCGTGTGTGCTGAGATGCGTGTTCCGGAATCCATACGGCCACATTGCCGCCGTGAACGAGAAACCGGCCGTTGCCTTCTTCATCAATGATGACGGTTTCTTCCACGTTGCCGGTGGCTTCCTTCCAAGTTTCCCCTGCGTGCTGCTTGCCCACGTTCATGACTTTGTCTCCATCCTCTCCATTGGAAATGAGCACAGCCACGCCGGAATGCGGGTGTTCTTCATCTCCCACACGGGTAAAGCCGATGGTGTTCGGGTGGTCAAAGTAGTAATTTTGTTCCCCGAAAGCATGGTTTTTACGGATTTCCAGCAGATTGTCGATGATGGCGCGGTGCATGGGCGGATTGCCGCTCACACCGTAATAGTCCCCGTAGAAGAGACAGGGATAGCCTTCCTTCATGAGCAGGATGAGCGCGTAGGCGGAGGGCTTGAACCAGTCTTCCACAGCTGATTCCAGGGAACTGCCCCACTGGGAATCATGATTATCCACAAAGGTAACGGCCAGCGTAGGATGGTTCTGAACCAGGGTTCCGTCCAGAATTTTGGAAAGATCGTAATCGCGGCCCTGCTTGGAGGCCTGGTACATGTTGTAGTGCAGGGGAACGTCAAACAGATCCACTTTGTAGCGTTCTTCCTTGAGGTAGTCGTCCAGGGATTCCAGATCCTGTTTCCAGTATTCGCCCACGGCGTAGAAGTCTGCTCCCCTTTCCTTGCGGACGGCCGCCAGGAATTTCCTGATGAATTCGTCATTGATATGCTTGATGGCGTCCAGCCTCATGCCGTCCAGATCCAGTTCCCGGGATACCCATATTCCCCATCTTTCCATTTCTTTCACCACTTCCGGGTGGTTGAAGTCCAGATTGGCGAACATAAGGTAGTCGTAGTTGCCGTTTTCTTCATCCACGCCTTCGCTCCAGCTTTTGCCGTCTCCCATAATCTTGAAGATGGAGGTTTTTTCCGTGCGCGCGTCGTAGTCCGTTCCGGTGAAGTGGTACCAGTGCCATTTGAAGTCGGAATATTTGTTTCCGCGGCCGGGAAAGTTGAACCCGGTCCAGCCTTCAATCTCGTAGGCGTCCGTAATTTCCTTGTCGCGGTTCTGCTGGTCCACTTCCTTGGCCATGAATTTTTCCGTATAGTCCGCTCCTGCCTTGTGGTTCATGACGGCGTCCAGATAAACGCCTACATGGTGTTCATGAAGGGCCTTGATGGCCTCCTGGAGTTCCTGCCTGGTGCCGTATTTGGTGCGGACGGTGTTTTTCTGGTCGAATTCCCCCAGGTCAAAAAGATCATAGGTGCCGTATCCTACGTCGTTTTGTTCCTTCCCTTTGTAGGCCGGAGGAATCCAGACGGCCGTGACGCCCATTTCCTCCAGATGGGGGGCGTCTTCTTTTAACTTGTTCCAAAACTGTCCGTCGTTGGGCAGATTCCACTCAAAATATTGCATCATGATTCCGTTTTTCATTTGATTTGATTCTTTGTAATACCGTTCGGGTTGTCGTGCTTCCAGGGGCTGTCCGGTGGAAAAAGCGGTTTTCCCGGGCGAGGTTCCGGATGATGAATCCATACGAAGAGCCCAACAGAATAGAGTCCTGAAAGTACGGCGCGTTAGGCATACTGCCGGTCTTATGTCCTGCAAAAATGCCAGCGGCAAAACGGTAGGCGGGGAGGGCTTTTCTCCGGAGGATGGGAAAAAGCGGTTTCACTCCCCCCCTGCCGCACCCCGGAAAGAATGTGCCCAGGGGCGGATTCGTGCCAATAAGGCAGGGGGGAGAAAGGTTATGTCTTTCCCGTGCCGGGAACCAGGTAGTGCCTGTTTTTCAGCCGGTAGTATTTCAGGAACCGGCGGATGAAGAGCAGGGTGACGATAAAGGAAAGCACGTCTGCCAGGGGGAGGGATGCCCAGACTCCGTTCTGCCCCCAGAAACGGGGCAGGACCAGCAGGAACGGCAGCAGGAAGAGCATCTGGCGCGTCAGGGACAGGAAGATGGCCAGACGGGCTTTCCCAATGGCCTGGAAGAAGTTCCCGATGATGATCTGGCTGCCGATGAGCGGAAAGGCCAGCACGCAAATGAGCAGGCCGTTGGCCGCCAGGCTGATGAGCGAGGCGTCATCCGTGAAGAGGCCGGCAATGCCGCGGGGAAAGAGGACGCAGGCCAGGAAGCCCAGCGTGGTGAAGGACGTTCCGGCCAGAACTCCGTATTTGAGAGTGAGCAGAACGCGGCCCGGCTTCATGGCTCCGTGGTTGTAGCCGATGATGGGCTGCATTCCCTGCGTGAGGCCGATGACGAGCATGGCGAACAGGATAAGAATGCGGTTGATGATGCCGTAGGCCCCGATAGCCAGGTCTCCCCCATGGTCCGCAAGCTGCCTGTTGATGGCGACGGTAACCGCGCTGCCGCAGACGTTTACCAGGCAGGGAGCCAGCCCGATGGACAGGATGCCGGTGACGATGGCTTTGCGCAGCTGCCAGATGCCGCGGCGGAAGTGGACTGTGCTGGCCGCATCGGAAAAGTGGAACAGCACGCGCACCATGCCGACGACCTGGGCGAGAAGGGTAGCCACGGCGGCTCCGGTAATGCCCCATTTGAACCAGAAGATGAAGATGGGCGCCAGGATGATGTTGATTCCTACGGAGAGAAGGGTGGAGCCCATGGCTTTTTTAGGGTAGCCGGTAGCTCGCATCACATGATTGAGGTTGAAGAAGACGTACGTGACGGGCAGTCCCAGCAAAGTAATGAGCATGAAGTCGTGCGCATAGGTGAGAGTCTGCCCGCTGGCGCCGAAGGCGGTCAGGATTTCCGTAAGGAAGAGCAGCGTGGGAACCACCAGCACCACAGCGGCAATCAGACTCATGATGAGGACGTTGCCAAGCGTGCGCTCAGTGCCTTCCTGGTCTTTTCTTCCCAGACGGATGGAGCTGATGGCCGCCCCGCCGATGCCTACCAGCGTGCCCAGCGCGAAAGTCAGGTTCATGATAGGGAAGGTGACGGCCAGGCCGGACAGGGCCAGAGGCCCCACGCCGTGGCCGATAAACACGCTGTCAATGATGTTGTACAGAGAGTATACCACCATGCCGGCGATGGAGGGCAGGGAGTACTGGATCAGCAGACGCCATACGGATGCGTTTTCCAATTCTGCGATGTTGCGTGACTGGGCTGCCATGGACGTTCCTCCTTTCAAAACAGGCAGCAAACTATAAAAACGCGCGGATGGGTTGTCAAGCTGTCCACCTGTCCGGAAAACGGCCTTTTCCCCAGTTCCGGAAAGAGGGCTGTTTTTGATTGACTGTGGAAGCTTTTGGGAGTTGAGTCCTTTCCGCCTTTTTCAGAAGCATGCCATGACCATATCCATTTTCCCTTTCCTGCGCGTTGTCTCCGTTTGCGGAGCCGCTTTTCTGGGTTCTTCCTGCCTACCCATGTTCGGCGCCGGGCAGGTTCTGGCGGGAAGCAGACTTGCGGACGGCCTGCTGTCCTCTTCTTCTCTGGATCTGGTGTGGAGGGGAGACATCCGTTCCTTTCCCTCTTCCGGTTTGAGTACGCCCCGCGGGTTCAAGGTTTCTCCCGCGGATTCTTATTCCCTGCTGATGGAAGCTCGCCCGGGAATTGCCGGAGAGTGGGCCTGCTATCATGACCGCGGCAGTTACTACTGGGCTTTTGTAGCCGGAAAGAAAGAGGAGGAAGCGGGACTTTACGCCGTGCGCCGCGGTGTGGCCGTAAACGGTATTTCCGGAGAAATTGAAGATGCCCCGGCCGCGCAGGATGTCCGGCCACCCTCCGTCATGTAAGCGCAGGTTCTGGTCTTTTTGCAAAAAAATGCTGCCGGAGCCCCGTTTCCCGGCAGGTTGGACACGATAGGTTTGACAGGCAGGCGTTATTGCGGGCGTATTATTGGCCGCATGAAGTTCCTTTTATTATCGTTTGCATGGATGTGCATGGCTTGCGCCGGAGCATGGGGGCAGGATACGGCCCCGTCCTTTCCGGCCAACGGAGCCAATTACAGGCAGTTTCCGGCGGAGCGGCCTCCGCTGGTTCCCAAACCCCAGCAGCTTCGCTGGGACGGCAGGGCTATTCCCGTGCAGTCCGTGCGCATTCTGGCTCCGTCTCCGTCCAAGACTTCCTATCCGGAGCAGATGAAGTTCATCGTTTCCGAGTTGAAGTCTTTTCTGGCGGATCACCGCGTGAAGGTGGCTCCGGACGGGACGTTTGCCATTAAATTCGTCAAGGGGGATGTGAAAACCGGCACGGAAAATTCCAAGCTGAAGGAGGAAGCCTATTCCCTTCGTGTAACTTCCGGCGGCGCACTCATTACGGCGATGGATACCAGAGGATTCTACTACGGCATGAAAACGCTGGAGCAGCTTCTTCTGCGACGCGGCGGGACGACGACTATTGCCGCCTGCGACATCGTGGACTGGCCGGATTTTGAAATCCGCGGGTTCATGAACGATGTGGGACGCAATTACATGCCGCTGCCTTTGATTGCACGGGAGCTGGATTCCATGGCGCAGCTCAAGCTGAACGTTTACCACTTCCATTTTACGGAGAATCCCGGCTGGCGGCTGGAATCCAAAATTTATCCGGAGCTGAACGATTCCAGGAATTATACGCGCATGCCTGGCAAGTTTTACACGCAGAAGGAGTTTAAGCAGCTGGTGGAGTACTGCCGCCTGCGCAACATCCTGCTGATTCCGGAGATGGATATGCCGGGGCACAGCCAGATGTTCCGCAAGGCGCTCAACGTGAAGATGAGCGATGAAAAGGCCACCAAGGCCCTGGTGGCCCTGATCAAGGAGTTGTGTTCCCTGGTTCCCAAGGAGAAAATGCCCATTATCCACATCGGCACGGATGAGGTGCGCGGCAGGGATGAGCAGGTGAACAATGAGATTCTGAAGGAGTACATCAATGCTGTGGAATCCTGCGGCCGCATTCCCATGAGATGGCAGCCCGGCCTGACGCCGAAGGGTTATAACGGTTCCATCCAGCAGTTATGGTCCGGCCGCCAGAACCGCGGCGCATGGCCTACCGACGGGGCGAAGTACGTTGATTCCCTGGAAACTTACCTGAATCATCTTGATCCGTTTGAAACGGCCATGACGATGTATTTCCGCCGGGCGTGTCCGTTCCGGAATGCGGAAGGACTGGGCATGATGCTGTGCTCTTTCCCGGACCTGGAAATCACGGATCCGCGCAACCAGGTGCTTCAGACGCCCGTTTACGCCGGGATGGCGTTCGTTTCCGAACCCTTGTGGAACAATCCCCATGAGAAGGTGCAGGGAGATCCCAACCAGGACGAATACATGAAGTATTTTTCCAATTTGCCCGTGCAGGGAGATCCTCTGCTGAAAGGATTTGCGGATTACGAGAACCGAGTGCTCGCCATCCGGGACCGTTTTTTCATGGATAAGGAGTTTAATTACGTGCGGCAGGCGAATATTCCCTGGAAATTGCTGGGGCCTATTCCCAACGGCGGTAAGACGGAAACGGAATTCGCCCCGGAAGAGGACAACAAGGCAGGGAAGATGAAGGATTCCTACGAGATTGACGGCGTCACCTATGAGTGGTCCGGAGACGATTACACGGGGGCCACCATCATTTTCAAGCATTACTGTGATTTTCCGACGCTGTTCAATGGCGCGAAGATAGGAGCTTATCCCCACAAGAACCATACTTATTATGCGCAGACCTGGATTTATTCCCCCAAGGCGCAGACGGTGCCTTTCTGGATCAGCGGACATACCTGGGCCACGTCCGACTGGCGCAATGGCCCGGCGAGCGTTCCCGGCAAATGGTTCCATGCGGATCCCAAATTTTTCGTGAACGGCCGGGAGATTGCCCCCCCGCAATGGAAGAAGCCGCGCAACAGCGGCGTGCTGGTGGATGAAAACTACCATTTCCGGGAGCCTTCCATGGTTCCGTTGAAGAAGGGGTGGAACCGCGTGCTGGTGAAGAGCCCCAGCAACAATTCCGCGCGCCGGTGGATGTTCACTTTTGTTCCGGTGCTGGTGAATCCCAAGACGCCCGGATGCAATGTGAAAGAATATCCCGGCCTTAAATTTTCCACACGCCCGGAATAGAAAATTGCGTGATGAGCATCCGGAGTTGGAATGATCCGGTTGCGGTGTCCGCCATCATCATTACAAAAGAAGCCGCGCTTCCGGCAAAAGCGCGGCTTCTGATTGCATGCAAAGGACGCGAATACGAAATTAAGCCCTCCCCGGCGGCGCGTCATCAGAGCGGCAAGTTCCGGCAGACTGAGGAAACCGTGGGCGGTCCAGGCACGGGAAAAACCGCTTCATTGTAGTTTCAATGAAAGCCGGGTAATTCTGTATTGTTACAGTATTTTCCAGGGAATATTTTCCAATAGTTCGTCAAAGCCGAGCCCTGTGCCTCCGGGAACAGCTGCCTGAGGGTTCATGCCGCCCATCTGGTCAATAAAGGGGTCCGGCTCAAACAGGAGGTGCGTGCAGAGGCCGCAGAGGGGAATTTCCGTGGGAAGGAAGTTGCGGTAATACTCCGCCGCCTGGTAAACGGCCCAGAGCTGCCCTACGGGGTGATCCATGACGGTAGTGAAGACGGGAGGCTCGTAAAGGTATTCCGGCGTTGCTTCCCGCGCGGGTTTGACGATGCGGATGATGGGCAGGTCTGAGGAAATAGCCGGCTGGTGTTCCACGTCCGAACCCATGTCCAGGGCCAGAGGCATGCCGGCGTCCACCAGACGTTCCCAGCTCTGGATGGAGAAGGGGCACGGGTCTTCTATGAAGTCTATCCTGGTTTTCAGATGGTGGGGCAGGGATTTCCAGAATTTCAGGGCATCGTTTTCATTCAGGCATCCGTTGAAATCCAGCCGCCAGCGCCAGGAGGGGACCATGGATGCCAGCATCGTCAGCCGTTCCAGGGAGGCGGCCAGATTGGCGCTGGCCTTGATTTTTCCTGCCTTGAATCCCTTGGATTCCATGATGCGAATGGTGGCGGGGCTGACGCAGGAGGGCAGCGTGGCGTGGCTTTCCGGAATGTGAAGACCGTCAAACAGGCTGACGCCCCTCGCGCGTGCTTCTCCGTCCGTTCGGGCGCACTCCGCGGCGCGGACGCCCAAAGGCAGAGGGCGGCCCTTCCTGAGCGCGTCCAATTCCTCCTGCAGGGTGGCGTCTCCCAGTTCCGGCCACGGCTGGATGCAGCCGTACCCGCCTTCATCCGTTTTAATAAGGGCTCCCTTCCTGCACACTTCCGCGGCTCTGGCGTTCAGAGGGCCGCAGGCTGTTAAAGAATATTCATGGTAAAACACAACTTTAATTCAAACAACCTTTCCATCTTTTGTCACGATGAAAAAAGGTTTTCATTGGATTTTGGAGGGGGAAACGTCTAAGCTCTGCGTCATGTACAGAACATTGGTGTTCGGAGCGGACGGCCGGGTGGGAAGCCGTCTGGCAGCGTATCTGGAAGAACATGGCCTGGAGGTGGTGAAGTGCGGACGGGGCTTTTGTGATTTGAAGGATTTAAGCGCTTTGAAACGTGTTCTGCTTTCTTCCGGAGCCACACATGTGGTGAATTGCGCCGCTGTGAGCGGATTGGAAGCCTGCCTGGATGATCCGGAGACGGCCCACCGCGTCAACGCCATGGCTCCGGAAATGATGGCGCGCATTTGCCGCCTGGAGGGTATGCGCTTTATCCATTTGAGTACGGATTATGTGCTGGACGGCAGGAGAAAAGGCCTGAAAACGGAGGAGGGGAAGTGCCGCCCCGTGAATGTGTACGGGGAGTCCAAGCTGGAGGCGGAATTCCGTGTGCGGGAGGAGATGCCGGATGCTCTGGTGGCCCGCGTTTCCTGGGTATTCGGCAATCCGGGACGGCCTTCATTCCCGGAAATGGTGCTGCGGCGGGCGATGAAAAGGGAGCCCCTGGCCGCTGTGGCAGACAAATGGTCCATGCCCACATGGGTGGAAGATTTGTGCGCATGGCTCCGTTTTCTGGCTTATGAGAGCGGGGCTTCCGGCGTGCTGCATCTGTGCCAGTCCGGAGAGCCTGTTTCCTGGCACAGTTATGCCGTAACCGTACTGAAATGCGCCGTGAAGCACGGGTTGCTGCCTTCTTTGCCGCCCGTGGCGGAACAAAAGCTCGACGAACAGGCCGGTTTCAGGGATGCTCGGCCCCGGCATACCGCCATGTCCTGCGAACGGCTCTCTTCCCTGATGAAGCAGCCCGTAAGGGCGTATGAAGAGGCCATCGACATGGCCGTGGCCCGCTATGCCGCAGATCCAACCTTTCTCTCCAGCATTTCATGAACGATTTCCGCAATTCCCGTGATTCCCGCCCCAGACCCGTTTACCGGGACCGCCGTTCCCAGCCGGGCCGTCCGCGCACGGCTCCCAAAAAGAACCTTTTTGCCAACAAGTCGCCGGAAGGGAGCGAGCAATGGCTCAAGCCCTGGGTGGAGCTGAAGTATTTCACATACAATCCGGCCGTGTTCCCCCGCATGCTCGGCTCCGTAAGCGGGGAAATAGCGCCGGGTAGCCTGGTAAACGTCTATGACAAGAATGGTGAATTGTTCGGCGCCGGATTCTGGAATGAGGCCAGCCGCACGCCCCTGCGCATGGTGCACCACGGGAAGGACGCTTTTGCCGAGCGGGACCTGGATGCCGCGCTGGAACGCGCCGTGAAGCTGCGCCGGGAAGTTCTGCGCCTGGATGAGACCACGAATGCGTACCGCGTGCTGCACGGGGATTCCGACGGACTGGGCGGCCTGGTGGTGGACCGTTACGCGGACGTGCTGAGCCTGGAGGTGAGTACGCTGGCCGTCTGGCAGAGGCTGGACCGCTGGCTGCCCCTGCTGCACCGCCTGTGCGGCACAAAGCGCCATGTGGTGCAGGTGGATGAGGGCATTGCCCGCATGGAGGGCATCCGGGCGGAAGAGGCGCCGGCATCCCCGGCCCCCGTCAGGCTGGTGAAGATTGTGGAAAACGGCATCACCTACGAAGTGGACTTCGCCCAGGGACACAAGACGGGCTTTTTCTGTGACCAGCGTGACAACCGCCTCAAGTTCGCCTCTCTGGTGAAGGGGGCCACGGTGCTGGACCTGTGCTGCTACAGCGGCGGCTTTTCCATTGCCGCCAAGATGCTGGGCGGAGCGGCGGAAGTAACGGCTGTGGATCTGGATGAAAAGGCCGTTGCCATGGCGAAAAGAAACGGGAATATCAACCGGCAGCGCATCGACTTCGTGCATGCGGATGCCTTTGTTTATGCGCGCCAGATGGTGCGCAACGGCCGCCTGTTTGACGCCGTGCTGCTGGACCCGCCCAAATTCATCATCGGCAGGGACGGGTATGAAGAGGGTATCAAGAAATACCATGACCTCAATATGTTGGGGCTGCAATGCGTGCGCCCCGGCGGCCTGTTTGTCACCTGTTCCTGTTCCGGGCTGCTTTCCCCCGCGG
>ULUE01083636.1_pt1 | contig 31464 bp, 27 predicted proteins | sample 1958211 | NCBI WGS metagenome assembly ULUE01 (sample SAMEA4835752, study PRJEB28245) | human gut metagenome | biome: gut microbiome; material: fecal sample | place: Denmark | collected 2008 | reverse complement strand
CTTTTTCGGTGCTTATTTAGCATAAGCTTTGTTCTTACATTATCTAATTTTCAAGGTACAATTCCCGCTGCCGCCTTCAAGGTGACAGCTTGTCTACTATAGCACGTCGTGTTCTCTTTGTCAACACTTTTTTCGGATTTTTTCAAATCTTTTTTTGCGCTGCATTGTCTCCCGCAACGTGCTTTGTTAGAATACCACCGCTTTAGTGCTTTGTCAACAGTTTTTTGCCGAAAATCGCAGACTTTTTTCGCTATTTTGCTACAACACTAAATATTGTGGATGCGACTTGGGCATAATAACTATATGTCTGATTTTACCGAATTTTTCCGCCGGAAAAGCTCCGGCGATGAGCCTCATCCGAGGCGCTGTCCCGAATATCCCGAACCCATAAGCACGGAGACGCTCAAGAACATTTTTGCCGGCTGCGGCGATTTTCAAACCAGGGAGGTCGACTGCGGTCTCTTGGGACGCAGCACCGTGACGCTGTGCTGGCTCGACGGCGTCGTCGGCGGCAGCGGCCTAAGCTCCGACGTTCTGCGCCCGCTCACCGATTTTCTGCGCGCCGGCGGTGATCCGAGTCCGGAGCGTCTGCTCTCCGGCGCCGTTTACAGCGGCACCGCCCAACGGCGTGACGACACCGACTCCCTCGTGACCGACATAACGCAGGGCTGCTGCGCCGTCGTGTTTGACGAGCAGGCGTGCGCCGTCACCTTTGAGATCCGCTCCCCCACGGTACAGCGGAGCATCGGCGAGCCGACGGTCGAAAAATCGCTCAAGGGCGGCAAGGACTCCTTCGTCGAGACGCTGCGGACCAACACGGCGCTCGTGCGAAAGCGCATCTGCAACCCGGCGCTGAAGCTCAAAAGCAGCGTCGTCGGCAGAAAGAGCCGCACCAACGTTGCAGTCATGTACGTTGACGGCATCGCAGACCCCGCAGTCGTGGCGGAGCTTGAGCGGAGGCTTTCCCTCATCGACATCGACGGCGCTCTTACCACGGGCAACATCGAGGAGTACATCGTAGACCACCCCCGCTCGCCCTTTCCGCAGCTTCTGCACACCGAGCGCCCCGACAGATTCTCCCGCCAGCTTTTAAACGGCAGAGTGGGGCTTATCGTCGACGGGCTGCCCATCGGCTTTCTGCTGCCGGTCACCTTTGCGGAGTTTCTCCGTGTCCCGCAGGACGATTCGCAGCACTTCCTTATAAACAGCGCCCTGTCGCTCGTTCGCTGGTTTGCGACGGTCATTGCGCTCATTTTACCCGCAATATACGTCGCCATCGCCATGTACCATCAGGAGATGATCCCCACAAAGCTGCTCGTGTCGGTCATCGAGTCGAAGAAAAACGTACCGTTTCCGACCTCGATCGAGGTCTTGGGTATGCTCGTCGCCTTCGAGCTTTTGCAGGAGGCGGGACTTCGGCTCCCGAACCCCATCGGCGACACGGTGAGCATCATCGGTGCGCTCATCGTCGGACAAAGTGCGGTCGAGGCGAGCGTCATCTCGCCCATCGCCGTCATCGTCGTCGCCTTTGCGGGCATATGCGGCTTTGCGCAGCCGAGTCAGGACCTCGGTGCGGCGCTGCGTCTGGGCAGATTCCTGCTCGTGCTGGCGGCAATACTTTCCGGGCTGTTCGGTGTGACGGCGCTTTTGTGCTTTATCGTGTGGTACCTCTGCACCATGGACAGCTTCGGCGTAAACTACACCGCTCCGCTGTCCGGCGGCAGACCGGGTGCGCTCGCAAGGGCGTTCCTGCGCAAGCCGAAGAAGGAGGACAAATTCCGTGAGGCGGAGCTAAACACCCCCGACAGGAGAAATCAGAAATGAAAAAACTGACTGCACTTATCTGTGCGATAAACTGCCTGGTGCTCTGCTCGTGCAGCGGCGGCAGCATATACTCAAACTACCGTGAGGTGGAGCAGCTCATGATCATCCAGGCGATGGGCTTCGACCGCTGCGACGGCGGCGTGGAGCTTTCGGTGTCATCCGGCACCGGGGGTCTTGCCGGGCAGGGCGAAAGCGAGAGCGGCGGTCAGATCGTCCGCATGAGCGCCGCCGCCGAAACCCTGCTCACCGCTCAGGAGCTTATCCAGGACTACAGCGCCAGCGAGGAGCTGTTTTTTGCGCACACCTCGTACATCGTCATCGGCTCGGACGCCCTGTCGGACGGTCTGGAATACTACCTCGACTACATCGAGCGCAACGACACCTTTAGGCTCGACATTCCCGTGTTTGCGGCGTCGGGCGGCAGCGCAAAGGAGCTTGTGGTCGGCACCGGCAGCGACAGCTATGATGCGGTGAACGCGCTGCGCTCGATCGAGCGAAACCTCGGCGTTCGGGGCGACGGTCACGTCTACACCGCAGGCGAGATCGCAGCCGACCTCAACGTAAACGGCTCGGCGCTCATCTGTGCCGTCAAGACGGTGCCGGTCGGCGACACGATAAAGGACGCATCGGAGGGTGAGCAGACCGCCGTGTTCGACGGCTATGCCGTCATCGGCGGCGGCAGGGCGATAGCGCAGCTAAACGCCCACGACGCCCTTGCCGTGAATCTGCTTTTGAACCGTTCGGGTCCGAGCATGATAGCGGTCGAGGCGGAGGATATTACGGCGACGCTCCAGCTCGACGACAGCAGCTGCGATATAACGCCGATTTTCGACGGGGACGAGCTTTGCGGACTTAACGTCAGCCTCAAGGTCAGCGCCGCACTTTCCGAGTACCGTGGCGAGCCTGACATCAAGGAGCTGAACCGTGCCTTCGAGCGTGACCTGCACTCCCGCCTTGACGCTGCGCTCACGCTTTCCCGTGAAACCGGCTGCGACTTTATGCACCTCGGCGCTCTGCTGCAAAAGCAGCAGCCCCTGACCATGTCCGGCATGGACACGGAGCTTCAGCGCCTGCTGCCGAATTTGTATATATATATAAATGTAGAGACCGAGATAGATCGGGGCTTTGTGCTGAGCCGACCGGAGGTGGGAAAATGAAGCCGGACTACAACAAACGGCAGCTATTATACCTCTGCTTTGTCATTTTTCTCGCTCCGGCGGTGCGGCTCATCCCCTCCACCACGGCGTCCGCCGCCGGGAGCGCAAGCTGGCTCTCGCCGCTGCTTGCGCTGCCGATCTCGCTTGCGTATCTGCTGTTTCTGACCGAGTTTATGAAAAATCGGCGCACGGGCGAGGGTGCGGGCGAGCTTATGCTGCGTTTTGGCGGTCCCGTTGTCGGTCCTGCGGCGCTCGTATTCACCGCTGCGTTTTTGTTTTTCTACTGCGGCTTTCTGCTGCACAGCGGCGCCTCACGCTTCACGGCGACCATCTACCCCGCAGCGACGCCGCAGCCGTTTATCTACACCGCACTCGTCATCGGCACGGTCGCAGCGCTCGGTCCGATGAAGGCGATCGTCAGAAGCGCCAAGATCTTTGCGCTGCTCATCATCGCCGTGCTGCTGATCGTCGTGCTGCTGGCGATTGATTCGCTGAGCCTTGAGCGGCTTTTGCCGATCATACCCGAAAAGCCGTCGGCGCTTCTAAAAAGCACGATCCCCGTCACCGACGTTCTGACCGGAGCCGTGGTATACGCCGCCTTTGCCGAGTTCGGCGCACCCGTGTATTCGGGGCGCTTTAGGGCTTACGCACGGTGGATGCTGCTCTGCGCCGTGCTGCTGTCGCTCATGACGGCGGCGATCGTCGGCAGCTACGGAGCTACGCTCAGTGCCGAGCTTGTGTATTCGTTTTTCACGCTCACGAGGGGCATTTCGCTGTTCGGCTCGCTTGAGCGTATCGAGGCATTCATCGTTGCGATCTGGCTGTTTCCCGACTTTATCACCTTTGCGCTCATGGCGGCGTCGGGAATGAGGTGTCTGCAGCTTGCCTTCGGCTACCGTCCGAGTGCCGACCCCAAGCGCCGCAGCTCGTTTAAAAACGGGCGCTGGCTCATTTTCCCCGGCATTGCGGCGACCCTTGCGACGACATTTTTTATCCCCTCGGACGCAGAGTCGCTCAAGGTCCTGAGCGAGGTCGTCGTCCCCATTCTCAACGCCGGCGTCCTGCTCCTCATCCTCCCGCTGTGCTATGTGATAGGGAGAATGAAAAAAGCGCAGAAATGACCGCCGCAGTTACGGCTCCCTCTGACGAGGGAGCCGTGAGATTGTGCAAATTTTGCCCCACACAAATGACAAAAGCCACGACTAATGTCGTGGCTTAATATCATTCACAGGGAATCAGTTCATCTTGTTGAGCTTGACGGTCATTGCGGACTTCTTGTGTGCTGCATTGTTCTTGTGAAGCAGACCCTTTGCTGCTGCCTTGTCGACCGCCTTGACTGCGACCTTGTAGCTCTCGGCTGCTGCGGTCTTCTCGCCGCCTTCGACTGCTGCATCAAACTTCTTGATGACGGTCTTGAGTGCGGTCTTGTCTGCACGGTTCTTTGCACGAAGCTGCTTGGACTTCTCGTCTCTCTTTACTGCGGACTTAATGTTGGGCATATGGCGCACCTCCTCCTATAACTTAGTAACGCAAATCCACACGGGATCTTCCGGCGATACCGACGGTACACGCCGGTTGTCAGACTGATCGTGCGTCCGATGGAAGTTATCGAAACGCAAAGTGAGCTGACGGTTACTGCCGTTGGGACTGAAATCAACGTAACGAATCACGAGCATAGGCTCGCAGATAAGCATTTTAGCATCTAATCCCCGAAATTGCAAGGTTTTTTCGGTGTTTTTGTATTATTTTTTTGCGCTCACATTATCTTCCCCAAATTTGGGCATACTATACAATATATTGTGACGGAGGTTATCATGCAAAGATCAAACGTTCGCACGGACCTTGCAAGCGAGGTCGTGCAGAGACCCGAAAATGCGTCCCTTGCGGGGCTCGAGCTTAATGAGGAGCGCATTTGCGGCTGCCGTGTCACCGCAGTTAAGATAAACGACGGCGAGGCGTCTAAAGTGTTATGTAAACCTATTGGAAATTATCTCACCTTGGAGCTTGACGAATATATACGCCGTCGGGAAAATTCCTTCTCCGATGCAGCAAATGCGCTGTCGCAGCTCATGCGGCGCTTTGCGGAAATTCAAAATGCGCAGAGCTTTCTCGTCGCCTGTCTCGGCAATCGAGCTATAACGCCCGATGCAGTCGGTCCCGAAGTCTCGGACAGTCTCATAGTCACACGGCACCTAAAGCAGAGTCTGCCGCAGGAGTTTGCGGCGCTGTCGTCCGTCGCCGTGCTGCGCACCGGTGTTCTCGGCACCACGGGCATCGAGAGCGCACAGTCGCTCAAGGCGCTGTGCGGTCTTATACAGCCCGACTGCGTTATTGCCGTCGACGCCCTCGCAAGCGGTGAGCTTGACAGGCTGTGCCGCAACGTGCAAATTTGCGACAGCGGCATTGCGCCCGGCTCCGGCGTCGGCAACGACCGTGCGGAGCTGAACCGTGAGTCGCTTGGGGTCCCCGTCATTGCCGTCGGCGTGCCGACGGTCATCGACGCTGCGGCGTTCTGCGCTGACGAGTCGGCAGCGGGACTTTTTGTCACGCCGAGAAACATCGACGAGCTTGTGCGCTCCGTTTCAAAGCTCGTGGCTTATGGCTTAAATCTTGCGCTGCATCCGGGGCTGAGCATTGCCGACGTGGATATGCTCGTCGAGTAAATGGTTTCACGTGAAACAAAAATCTCAAAATGTTTCACGTGAAACGTTGAAAAATGAAAACAACCTTGCTATAATGGAGCAAAGAGGTGAGGTCATGTCTAAAATAATCGCCATTGCGAACCAAAAGGGCGGCGTCGGCAAAACGACGACGGCGGTGAATCTCTGCTGCGCCCTTAAAATGAAGGGCAAGCGTGTGCTTCTGCTCGACTGCGACCCGCAGGGTAACAGCAGCTCCGGCATGGGAGTTGACAAGCACAGCACGCCGAGTGCCTACGAGCTGATAACCAAGACTGCGGACATTTTGGACTGCATCCGCAAAACACCCTACGGTGACGTGATACCGTCAAACAAGGAGCTGTCGGGCGCAACCGTCGAGCTTGTCAACAAGGTCAGGCGTGAGTATGTCCTCAAGGACGCCTTGCAGCTCGTCTACAACGACTACGACTACATATTTATCGACTGTCCGCCCTCGCTTGAGCTTTTGACGCTCAATGCGCTCGTCGCAGCGGACAGCGTTCTGATTCCGATGCAGTGCGAGTATTATGCGCTTGAGGGCATCGCCGACCTGATGACCACGATAAAGCTTTGCAACAAGCGCTTAAATCCCTCGCTGAAGATACAGGGCATCGTGCTTACGATGTACGATTCAAGGACGAATCTTACGCAGCAGGTGGCGTTTGAGCTGAAGGAATACTTCGGCGGCAAGGTCTACGAGACGGTGATACCCCGTTCGGTGCGTCTCTCCGAGGCGCCGAGCCACGGCAAGCCGGGCGTTGCGTATGACAAGATCGGTAAGGGAAGCAGGGCTTATATGCGTCTTGCCGAGGAATTTTTGAAAAAAGAGCGGCGATAAGGAGGCAAAAATGGCAAAAGATACGAAAAAGGGTCTCGGAACGGGGCTTTCGGCGCTGTTCGGCGAGGATTTTCTGTCGGACGGCGACGATGCGGAGCTTCTTTACGTTCCGCTAAGCAAGGTCGAGCCGAGAGCCGATCAGCCGAGATCAAGCTTTGACGATGCGGCGCTCTCGGAGCTTGCAGACTCAATAGCGCAGTACGGGCTAATTCAGCCCATCACGGTGCGAAAGCTACAAAGCGGCTACTATCAGATAATCGCAGGCGAGCGGCGCTGGAGAGCGTCACGCATGGCGGGGCTTGACGAGGTCCCCGTGCGAGTCATCAGCGCAGACGACCGCAGAGTTGCGGAGCTGGCGCTCGTCGAAAACCTGCAAAGGGAGGACCTAAACCCAATCGAGGAGGCGCAGGGCTATAAAACGCTCATGGAGGAGTACGGTCTGACGCAGGAGGAAGCGGCACGGAGCGTCGGGAAGTCACGTCCCGCCATTACGAACACGCTGCGTCTGCTGAGTCTCGGCTCAGATGTGCGCAAGCTCGTCGAGCAGGGACTGCTCTCGTCGGGACACGCAAGGACGCTGCTACCGGTCCAGGACGAAAAATTGCAGCTTGAGCTTACAAAGAAGGTCATAACGGACGGGCTTTCGGTGCGCAAGACCGAGCAATTGGTCAGCAGGACGCTCAAATCCCTCATGCGGGAGCCGGAGGAGCCGATCGACCCCGGCTTTACCGTCGATTACATCGCCGACACCTCGGAGCAGCTCACGAAGCTGCTGTCACGCAAGGTCAGCCTTGACGTGAACAAGAAGGGCGGCAGGATAGTTTTGGAATTTTATGGTTCCGACGACAGGGAAGCGCTCATCTCAAACCTCGTTCGGATGGGCAAAAGCTGGACTTCGGAAAACTGAAAGTAATATAATCGTCACTAATTATACAAGGAGTAATCATCATGTTAGACATAAAGTTTGTAAGAGAGAACCCGGATGCCGTCAAGGAGAACATCCGCAAGAAGTTTCAGGACGCAAAGCTCCCCCTCGTCGACGAGGTTTTGGAGCTTGACCGCAAGAACAGGGCTGCGATAACCGAGGCGAGCGAGCTTCGTGCCTCCCGCAACGCACTGTCCAAGGAGATCGGAAAGCTCATGGGCATGGCAAAGAAGGATCCGAGTAAGCTCGACGAGGCGGAGAAGGTCAAGGCACAGGTCAAGGCGCAGGCGGACAGGCTCGCAGAGCTTGAGGTCATCGAGGACAAGTGCGCAAAGCGCATCCGTGAGATAATGCTGCTCATCCCGAACATCATCGACCCCTCCGTCCCCATCGGGCCCGACGACAGCCACAATGTCGAGGTGCAGCGCTTCGGCGAGCCGAAGGTACCGGAGTTCGACATCCCGTACCACACCGCCATCATGGAGAGCTTTGACGGCGTTGACATGGACGCCGCCGGCAGGGTATCCGGCAACGGCTTCTACTACCTCATGGGCGACATCGCACGTCTGCACTCGGCGGTTCTGGCGTATGCCCGTGACTTTATGATCGACAAGGGCTTTACCTACTGCATCCCGCCGTTTATGATCCACGGCAACGTGGTCGAGGGCGTTATGAGCCAGTCCGACATGGACGCAATGATGTACAAGATCGAGGGCGAGGACCTGTACCTCATCGGCACCTCGGAGCATTCCATGATCGGCAAATTCATCGACCAGATCATCCCCGAAGCGAGCCTTCCCAAGACGCTCACGAGCTACAGCCCCTGCTTCCGCAAGGAGAAGGGCGCACACGGCATCGAGGAGCGAGGCGTTTACCGCATCCACCAGTTTGAAAAGCAGGAGATGATCGTCGTCTGCAAGCCGGAGGAGAGCATGGACTGGTACGAGAAGATGTGGCGGCTGTCCGTCGAGCTGTTCCGCAGCATGGAGATCCCGGTGCGTCAGCTCGAATGCTGCTCCGGCGACCTTGCCGACCTCAAGGTGAAAAGCTGCGACATCGAGGCGTGGTCTCCCCGTCAGCAGAAGTACTTTGAGGTCTGCTCCTGCTCCAACCTCGGCGATGCGCAGGCGAGAAGGCTCAAGATGCGAGTCAAGGGCGAGGACGGCAAAATGTATCTGCCGCACACGCTCAACAACACCGTCGCAGCGCCTCCCCGTATGCTGATAGCGTTCCTTGAGAATCACCTGCAGGCGGACGGCAGCGTGACCATCCCCGAAGTTCTGCGTCCCTACATGGGCGGCAAGGCGCTGCTCGTTCCGAATAAATAAGGAAGGTAATGCAACATGAAGAAGTTTTTGGCTGAATTCAAGGCGTTTGCGCTCCGGGGCAACGTGATGGATCTGGCGGTCGGCGTCATCATCGGCGGCGCCTTCACCGCACTCGTGACCTCGCTCATAAACAACCTCATAAACCCGATAATCGGCTGCTTTGCCGAGGAGGGCATTTCGGGACTGTCCGTCAAGATCGGCGAAGCGCAGTTCATGTACGGTCAGTTTATCATGGACGTCGTGAACTTCATCATTATGGCGTTTGTGGTGTTCCTGATGGTCAAGGCGGTAAATAAGCTGACGAGTCTCGGCAAGAAAAAGGAAGAGCCGAAGAAGGAAGAACCCAAAAAGCCGACGACCGACGAGCTTTTGACGGCGATCCTCGACGAGCTTAAAAAGCAGAACGGCGAAGAGTGATACATAAAAAAATCGCAGGGCAAAACCCCTGCGATTTTTTATTCTGCCAAAAAGCATATTCTTTTTGGCAGAATAAAAAAGACGCCACATTTTTTGTTGAAAAACAAAGCCTGCCCGCTTGAATTTGCGCCGTGCGGCGTTGTATAATCCGATTATAAATAACCACACACGGACAAGGAGGAGCCGATCATGTTCTGTACAAAGTGCGGAAGAGAGATCCCCAAGCGCTCAAAATTCTGCCCCTACTGCGGCGAAACGATAAACGCCGCCCCCGCAAAGCCGCCCAAGACACCCAAGCCCAAAAAGCCCCGCTCCACAAAAATCGGCGGTGCGGTGCTTGCGCTCGTTTTGTGCCTGCTGCTCATGCTCTCGTCGGCGGCGTATATCATCGTCCCGGCGGTCAAAGGCAACACCGTTTTGGACAAGGCAAGAGACGGAAAGGGCGGGGGAAGCGAGAGCGCTCTGTCCTACAACACCGAGGCGATAGAAAAGAAAACGCCGGACATAAGCTCCCTCGGTGAGCTTGCCGGCACCAAGGAGCAGGCGCAGAAGCTCTCTAACGAGGCAAGCGACTTCTCCTCCGCCATGGACGCCGCCGAAGCCTCGCTCATGGGCGAGTACACGGAGGTCACCTCGGAGAACCTTGACGACTTCCTCGACGACGTTGAAAACACCGTATATGATATGTATTCCGAGGACGTGATCAAGGACTACGACGTATGCGATACCGGAATACTCGTCACGCTGGACAGCGGGGCGCAGTACTTCTATGCGCCGGAGCTTGCGGACGTGGACGCAAACGGCGACGACGCACCGGAGCTTTACATCTCGACCTACCAGCCCTGCCTGCCCTCGTATGAGGGGCATGAGGTTTGGAGCTATATGCACCTTGTGGACGATGCGGCGGAGAGCATCGACTACGAGTACGATGTGTACTCCTTTGAAAGCTCCGCAAACTACGACACCGAGGCGGTCGATCTCGAAAGTCTCGCCGCCATGGGTCAGTACAGCGTCATTCTTTGGCACGGTCACGGAGCCTACTCATACGACATCGGCTCCATGCTCGTCACGGGCGTTCCCTGCACCGAGGAAAACTATCAGAAGTACGCACAGGCGATCGAAAACGGCTCCCTCATTTCGGGCGGGGACACCTTCCTCATCACCGCAAGCTTTGTCGAAAACTATTTTGAGGACGGCAGTCTCGTCAACAGCATAGTCTACCTCGGCGCCTGCTCAAGCGGACGGGATGAGCGCCTTGTTGACGCCTTCCTTTCCAAGGGTGCGGCGGCGGTCTACGCAAACGACGACGTCATTGCGACCGTGTACAATCTTGAGATGATAAACGCCGTGAGCGAGGGTCTGTGCGAGAAAAACTCCGACGGCTCGCACTTAAGCGTGTCGGACGCTTTGGAGTACGCACAAGAAAAGGTTGCCTACGAGGACCCCTACGGCGGCCACGACGCAACCGTCCGTCTGTTTACCGAGCAGCCGGAGTTTTCGCTCGACTGGTACAAGGGCATGATGCTGTCCGACAGGTCGATCGTTCTGACGCTCGACAGCTCCGACAGCATGAGCGGCACCCCCATTGAGGAGACCAAGGACGCAGCGCACCGCTTCGTAAGCTCCGTACTCGGTCAGAACGCCGCCGTCGGCATCGTGAGCTACGACTACGACGCCATGCTCCAGCTCGGCTTCTCGGCGGATGAGGGCGTTCTCGGCTCCGCCATCGACGGCATCCGCACGGGCGGTCGCACCAACACCTACGCCGGTCTTGCGACGGCGGCAAGCCTGCTCTCGACCGTGGACTCCGACGAGAAGATAATCGTTCTAATGTCGGACGGTATGCCGAACGAGGGGCTTACGGGCGACGATCTCATTGAATATGCACAGTCGCTCAAGGACGAGGGCATAAGCATATACACGCTCGGATTTTTCCAGGACCTCTACTCAAGCGACAAGTACGAGGCGCAGCAGCTCATGGAGGCGCTCGCAAGCGACGGATGCCACTACGAGGTGGCGGATGCCGACGACCTGCAATTCTTCTTCGGCGACATTGCGGATCAGGTCAACGGTCAGCGCTACATTTACATAAGGATCGCCTGCCCCGTGGACGTCACGGTGAAGTACAAGGGCGAGACGCTCTGCTCCGAGGAGGACAGTCTCTCCACCCGCACCTCCTTCGGTTCGCTGAGCTTTGAGAATACGGAGGACGGCGACGACACCGCAAAGGTGCTGAGGCTAAAGGAGGGCGCTCTGTACGACATTAAGATCGAGGGCAACGCCTCCGGCAGCATGGACTACACCGTCGGCTACATGGACGAAAACGGTGAGTACACGGACTTCAGGCGCTTTGAGGACATCGACGTCGGACGGCGCACGGTCATCGACACGGTCGCCGGAAACATGGGCGACACGACGCTGTCAGTGGACTCCGACGGCGACGGCAGCTACGACGAGGTGTACACGGCAAGCGAAAACGGTGAGGGCAAGCCGCTTGACCGGACGCTCACCTACGTTGCATTCGGCGTCTGCTGCGCATCGCTGCTCGGTGCCGTTATCAGCACGGTGATAATCGTCGTCAGAGTAAAGCGCCGCAAAGCCGCAGCGTAAGAGGATATAAAAAAATCTCGGAAACCTTTGAGTTTCCGAGATTTTTTGTTGTTTTATCCAAGGATCAGAACTTGATCTCCTTGCCTTCCTTGCGCCACTGGCCGAACTCGGCAACGGCGGTGAAGAGTGCGTCGGAGGAGGAGTTGACCGCAGTCTCGACGGAGTCCTGGATGACGCCGATGATAAAGCCGACGCCGACGACCTGCATCGCAACGGAGTCGCTTATGCCGAACAGTGCGCACGCCATGGGGATGAGCAGCAGGGAGCCGCCGGCAACGCCGGATGCACCGCAGGCGCCGAGAGCCGCCATAACGCTCAGAAGCACGGCAACGGGGAAGTCGACGGGGATTCCCATGGTGTGAACTGCAGCCATGGTCATAACCGTGATGGTGACCGCCGCACCCGCCATATTGACGGTCGCACCGAGGGGGATGGAGACGGAGTACAGCTCCTTATTGAGACCGAGCTTCTCGCACAGGGACATATTCACGGGGATGTTCGCAGCGGAGGAGCGGGTGAAGAATGCGGTCACGCCGCTTTCCTTGAGGCACTTGAACACGAGGGGATAGGGGTTTTTGTGCATGACGATGAACGCCATGAGGGGGTTAACGACAAGTGCGGAGACGAGCATGCAGCCTACGAGGATGAGCAGGAGCTTGCCGTACTCGGTGAAGATGTCGAGACCGCTGGTGGAAACTGCGGTGAACACGAGACCCATGATACCGAAGGGGGCAAAGTTGATTACCCAGCGCACCGCCTTGGTGACGGCTTCCGAGCAGTCGGAAAGAAACTGCTTGGTACCGGCGCTCGCCTTTTTAAGCGCAACGCCGAGGATTATCGCCCAGAACAGGATGCCGAGGTAGTTGCCGCTTGCAATGGACTGCACGGGGTTTAACACAACGTTTGTGAGAAGTCCTCTGAAGATACTGCCGATGCTGTCGGGAGCGGCGCTGTCGGCTGCGTCGGTAAGAGTCAGACCGATGGGGAATATGTAGCTTGCCGTAACCGCGATAACAGCCGCCATAAAGGTGGAAATGAGGTAGAGTATGACGACGGAGCGGAACTGCTTACCGAGCTTTTCGTTGGACTGAGCGAGTGCGCTCACGACCAGAACGAACACCAGCACGGGCGCTATCGCCTTCAGAGCGCCGACGAATAAGTCGCCGAAAATGCCGATCCATTCGGCGTTGTTTTTTGCGTCGGGAATGAGGAGAGCCAGCGCAACGCCGATCGCAAGACCGATCACAATGCGCAGGATAAGGCTTACGCCGTTATATGCTTTTGCTATTGCTTTCAAAATGAACATCCTTTCAAATATCTCTCTCACGCACTTTTGTACGTGCAGCGTGTACATTACCACCGTAAAATGCATTTGTCAAGAGAATTTACACATTTATTCATAATTTAGCGAATATTCATTGATTTTTGAATATAATTGCTCTTAAACAAAAGCAAAAAATATTTTGTCTCTTACATATATAATATATATATCTATTGCATAAACTCGAAAAATTTGCTATAATGAATTTTATAAATAATGAGGAGAATCAGCTTATGAATTCCGTTCAAGATATATGGGCCGCCGTGCTGGAGGAGCTGGCGCAGCATCTTACGCCGACTGCGATCAGAACGTGGTTTTCCGACTGCGAGCCGGTCGAGATAGACTCCTGCACCCTCGTGCTGCACACGGCGACAGAGTTCCGCCGTGAGATAATAATGGGGCGCTTCGTCGATCTCATAAAGAATGCGCTGTACGACATTTTTTCGACCGAGTTCAACGTTCTGATGCTCGTCGGCGACGAGATCGAGGACTACAACGCCGCAAAGCCGGATAACGACCCCTTGCCGGAAATGGCGGGCTACACCTTTGACCGCTTCATCGTCGGCAACTCCAACCGCTTTGCACACAACGCAGCCGTTGCGGTGGCGGAAAAGCCGGGCGGACCCTACAACAACCCCCTTTTCATATACGGCAACTCCGGTCTCGGCAAAACGCACCTTCTGCTTGCGATAGGACAGGCGATAAGGGAGCGTGACCCCTCGACGAAGATTGCATACGTCAAGGGCGAGGAGTTCACGAATCAGCTTATGAAGGCTCTGCGCGACAAGACGAACGAGGAATTCCGAATGAAATACCGCAACGTGGACCTGTTCCTTGTTGACGATATTCAGTTTATATCCGGCAAGCAGGCGACGCAGGAGGAATTTTTCCACACCTTCAACAACATCTATGAGGCGGGACATCAGATAGTCATCACCTCCGACCGTCCGCCCATCGACATGAGCGTGCTTGACGACAGACTGCGCAGCCGCTTTGAGGGCGGTCTTATGGCGGACATACAGCCGCCCGACCTTGAGACGAGGATGGTCATCACGAGAGCCAAGGCGGCGCAGCTCGGACTCATTATAGAGGACGATGCGGTAAACTACATAGCGGAGACTTTAAGCTCCAACGTGCGTCAGATAGAGGGCGTCGTAAAGCGCCTCACCGCATATAAGGAGATACTCGGAAAGAAGATCGACACGGCGGACGTCAAGCGTGCCATAGCGGACGTTACGAAAAACGGCAGCTACATCCCCTCGCCGCAGCGCATCATTCACGAGACGGCCCGCTTCTTCTCCCTCAGTGAGCAGGACATCAGGGGGCAGAACAGGTCCAAAAGCACCGCCTTTGCCCGTCAGGTGTCCATGTACCTTATCCGCACGCTGACCAATCTCCCGCTCAAGGAGATCGGCGGCGAGTACGAGGGCAGAAATCACTCGACGGTGCTCTCCTCGATAAAGAAGATAGAGGATCTCATACGCACTGACAAGGCGGTCGCAGACACCGTGAGAGACATCACCTCGAACATAAACAGCGACTGAGTTTTAAACATTTCGTTTACGAAACACTGTTGATTTGCTGTTCAAAGCTGTTGAAAATTTCAGCGCTTATTTTTGCTGTTGAAAACCGTAAAAATAAACAACATTTTTGTGAACACCGAAAATGCAGCGCTGCCAGTCGTTTCGGCGGCTTTTCCACAATATTTCGTACTACTACTATCACTACTAAAATATTATTATTTATTATTTATAAGAACACGTTTTTTATATCGGGAGGAAACGAAAATGAAACTGACCTGCGAAAAGCATTTTCTTCAGGCCGCCGTCGCCGTGGCATCGAGAGCTGCGGCGAGCAAAAGTCCCATTCCCTCGCTTGAGGGTCTCCTGCTTGAGGCGGGAAACGACCTGAGAGTCACGGGCTATGACCTCAAAAAGGGCATTTACAGCAGCATCGAGGCGGAGGTCAGAGAACCCGGCTCCGTCGTTTTGGAGGCAAAGCTTTTCGGCGAGATGGTAAGGCGTATGCCGGACGGCATGGTCTCCATCGAGAGCGACGAAAAGGGTATGACCGTCGTAAAGTGCGGAAAGACCGAGTTTTCCTTCATGGGCATGGATCCCGACGACTATCCGGAGCTTCCCTCGGTCGACGGGCTGCGTTCCTACACGATCGCTCAGAAAATCATAAAGAGTATGATAAATCAGAGCATTTTTGCCGTTTCCGATAACGACAGCCGTCCCGTTTACACAGGCTCGAAGTTTGAGATAGAGGACGGCGTTCTGACGCTCGTCTCCGTTGACGGCTACCGTCTTGCGCTTCGCCGTGAGAAGATCGAGGGCGACGAGGGTACCGACGAATTCATCGTTCCGGGAGCTGCACTGAGCGATCTTGAACGCATTTGTCCGAGCGACGGTGAGGAAAACGTGCGCATCTCCGTCGGCGGAAATCACGTTTCATTCTCCGTCGGAAAGACCGTCATCGTCACCCGCAGATTGGAGGGCGACTTCCTCAACTACCGCAAGGCGGTCCCCGAAAACTTCAAGTACGAGATAAACGTAAACCGGGGCGAGCTTCTGCGTGCGGTCGACCGTGTGTCGCTCATCGTTGACGAAAAGACGAAGAACCCCGTCCGCATGAGCTTTGACGACGGCATCATAAACTGCGTCTGCGTAACGCCCATCGGCAAGGCGGAGGACGTTTGCATAAGCTCCGGCAACGGAGACGGCATCGAGATCGGCTTTAACGACAAATATATAATGGAAGCATTAAAGGCCGCACCCGCAGACGAGATAACGGTTGGCTTAAACACCGGCTCCTCCCCCTGCGTCATCTCCCCGGCAGACGGCGGCGACGGCTTTAAATATATGATACTTCCGATCAGACTTAAATCCTAAAAGGGCGATAAAATGGAAAAAATAGAAATATCAACGGAATTTATAAAGCTCGATTCACTTCTTAAATTTGCGGCGCTCACGGGTACCGGAGGCGAGGCAAAGTATTGCATCGCCGAGGGCATGGTCAGCGTTAACGGCGAGGTATGCACTCAGAGGGGCAAGAAAATTTACCCCGGCGACCGTGTGAGCTTTGCCGGAAACGAGCTTGAGATAGTCAAGGCATGAGGATAAACAGGTTAGCCCTAAACGGCTTTCGCAATTACGACTTCGAGACGGTGAGCTTTTCTCCGGCGACGAACGTCATATACGGCGCCAATGCGCAGGGTAAGACGAATCTGCTTGAGGCGGTGTACCTGCTCTCGTGCGGGAGGAGCTTCCGCACCCGCTTTGACCGTGAGCTGTTAGGCTTCGGCAACGACTTTTGCGAGATACTTGCGGATATCGAAAGCGGCGGCAGAGAGCAGACCGTGCGCATCGTGATAAAGCAGGGCGTCAGAAAGCAGATCAGCGTAAACGGTGTCAAAAAGACGGCATCGGAGCTGAGCGAGACACTGAAAACGGTGCTTTTCTGCCCCGACGACCTCAATATTATAAAGGACGGCGCAGCGGCTCGGCGAAGGCTGATGGACAATGCGATAAGTCAGATACGTCCGAGATATGCGGAGTATCTGACGCAGTTCAATAAGTTCTACGAGAACAAGACCCGCATTTTAAAGGACTGGCATGAAAAGCCCTCCCTGCTCGACACCCTCGACGAATTTTCCGACGGGATGTGCAGGCTCTCGGCGCAGCTTATACGGTACAGGGCGGCGTTCGTCGCAAGGCTCTCCGAAGAAGCGGCGCCCATACACGGCGAGTTTTCCGCAGCGGACGAGAAGCTCGGTCTTGAGTACAGGACGGTCTCGTCGGTGCGTGACCCGTTCGGCAGCGTCAGAGAGATTTACTACGACCTCTGCGACCATCAGGAAAAGCATCGGCAGGCGGAGCTTCAGAGCCAGCAGTGTCTAAGCGGCGCTCACAAGGACGACATCGCCGTCACGATAAACGGCAGGGACGCACGGAGCTTTGCAAGTCAGGGTCAGACGAGAACGGCGGCGCTTTCCCTGAAGCTTGCCGAGCGTGAGATATACCTCGACGAAACGGGTGAGTACCCCGTGCTGCTGCTTGACGACGTTTTGTCCGAGCTTGACCCCATGCGGCAGGAGTTTGTCTTAAACCGCATCGGCGGCGGACAGACCTTTATAAGCTGCTGCGAGGACGAGGGCATATCGAAGCGCACCGGGGCAAAGGTGCTGCGTGTTGAGAAAGGCAGGATATACTGATGTTTCTGCATCTCGGCGGCGGAACGCTCGTGCCGGAGACGGACATAGTGGGCGTATTCGATCTGGACAACAGCAGTCAAAGCCGCATAACGAGGAGCTTTCTTGCCGACGCCGAGCGTGCCGGCAGGGTAATTAACGTAGCGGAGGACATTCCGAAAAGCTTCGTCGTGTGCAGGGACGGCTGCGGTGTAAAGGTATTTTTGAGTCAGATGTCGACGCAGACGCTTTTGCGCCGTGCGGAAGAGGACAGACTTTTTTAACGGAAAATAAAGAACGAAAGGCGAACGGAAATGGCTGAGATCAATGAGAAGATAACTCAGGAATATGACGCATCACAGATACAGGTGCTTGAAGGGCTTGAGGCGGTAAGAAAGCGTCCGGGCATGTATATAGGCTCGACCTCGGCGTCTGGTCTGCACCACCTTGTGTACGAGATCGTCGACAACTCCATAGACGAGGCGCTTGCGGGCTATTGCAGCCGCATCGAGGTAGTCATCGAGGAGGGCGACGTGATATGCGTCAGGGACAACGGCAGAGGCATCCCCGTGGACATTCAGGAGCAGACGGGGAAGAGTGCGCTTGAGGTCGTTTTCACCGTGCTGCACGCAGGCGGCAAATTCGGCGGCGGGGGCTATAAGGTCTCCGGCGGTCTGCACGGCGTCGGCGCAAGCGTCGTCAACGCAATGAGCGAATGGCTCTGCGTCCACGTTCATAAAAACGGTAAGATCTACGAAATGAAATTCTCCAGAGGCAACATCACTCAGGAGATGAAGATAATCGGCGACACCGACCGCAGCGGCACCACGGTGCGCTTTAAGCCCGATCCTCAGATGTTCGAGGAGACGGTGTTCGATTACGATACGCTGCACACCCGCATGAGGGAGCAGGCGTTTTTAAACGCCGGACTTTTCATCTCGACCGAGGACAGACGCCCCGGAAAAGAGAAAAAGGACGAGATGTGCTACGAGGGCGGTATCCGTGAGTTCGTGAGCTTCATAAATCAGAACAAAACGCCGCTGCATCAGAACGTCATATACATGATGGGCGAGAGAAAGGACTCCGAGGCGGAGATCGCCCTGCAATATAACGACAGCTATAACGAGGTCATAGTCTCGTTTGCAAACAACATCCACACGCCCGAGGGCGGTATGCACGAGACCGGCTTCCGCACGGCGCTCACGAGAGTTTTAAACGCCTACGGCATAAAGGCGGGCATACTTAAAAACGACGACAAGCTCTCAGGCGAGGACTGCCGCGAGGGTATGACCGCAGTCATATCCGTAAAGCTCACCGAGCCGCAGTTTGAGGGTCAGACCAAGGCAAAGCTCGGCAACTCCGAAATGCGCACGCTCGTGGACGGTGTCGTGTCCGACAAGCTGGAGCAGTTTTTGGAGGAGAACCCCGCCGTCGGCAAGGCGATACTCGAAAAGGCTATGACCGCATCGAGGGCGAGAGAGGCCGCAAGAAAGGCGAGGGAGTCAGTCCGCAGGAAGACGGGGCTTGAGTCGGGACAGATGCCCGATAAGCTGCGTGACTGCAACGAGAGGGACGCATCGCTCACCGAGCTGTACATCGTCGAGGGCGACTCCGCAGGCGGCTCCGCAACGCAGGGCAGGGATTCGAGATTCCAGGCGATACTCCCGCTTTGGGGCAAGATGCTCAACGTCGAAAAGGCGAGAGCCGACAAGGTGTACGGCAACGACAAGCTGGCACCCGTCATAACCGCACTGGGCGCCGGTATAGGCGACGAGTTCGACGTAACAAAGCTGCGCTATCACAAGATAGTCATCATGGCGGATGCCGACGTTGACGGTGCGCATATCAGAACTCTTATGCTGACGTTTTTCTTCCGCTTCATGCGTCCGCTCATCGAGCAGGGCTATGTGTACTCCGCCGTGCCTCCGCTGTATAAGCTGACACGAGGCAAGCAGACGAGGGTCGCATTCTCCGACGAGGAGAGGGACAGAGTATCCGCCGAGCTGAGGGGCGACAACCCCAACGCAAAGGTCGATATAAGCCGCTTTAAGGGCTTGGGCGAGATGAACCCGCACGAGCTTTGGGAGACGACCATGAACCCGGAGACCCGCACCCTGCGCCGTATCTGCCTTGAGGATGCGGTGAAGGCGGACGAGGTATTCACCGTTTTGATGGGTGAACAGGTCGAGCCGAGAAAGGCGTTTATCGAAGAAAACGCCAAGTACGCAGTAAATCTCGATTATTAAAAAGCATTAAGATATGAGACGTATTGAAATCGACCTGATAAAATTTATAGCGATTGTAAGTGTTGTAATGATCCATGTTTCCGCAACCGATATTACGGAATTAGGTATCGTCGGAACATGGCAGTATGACGCATCGGTAGTATGGAGATCTCTCTGCGGAGCAGGAGTCCCGCTTTTCCTCATGTGCTCGGGAGCGCTGATGCTTCGTCCGGAAAAAGAGATCACGCTTAAAAAACTGTATCTGCATAATGTGCTGAGACTTGTAACGGCAATGTTGTTCTGGGCGTTTGCCTATAAGCTGAGCAGACTGTATTTAAGCGGCAGCCTGAATTTTGACGGGATTATACGTTCGATAAAGGAAATACTGCTGTTCGATCAGGAGTTTCATCTTTATTACATCCACATCATGCTACTCGTATACTTCTTTCTCCCCGTGACACGCAGCTTTGTGAAAAACGCATCGGAGAGGGAAATGCGTTACTTTCTGCTGATATGGTTAATATTAGGCATAGTGTACCCGACCGTGAAACCGTTTCGACCCTTCAGTCTGATAACAGGTTTTCCGCTGCAGTGGGCGATAAATATGGCATATGCATCCATTGGTTACGGCGTTCTCGGATGGTATCTGAGCAGCAAAAGACCATCGACCGTTCTCGGTGCGGCTCTTGCCGGCGTCGGCTTTGCCGCAGTCTTTTTACCGACGATGCTTGTGTCGAGGGCTAACGGCACTTTGTATACAAGCAGTCTCGAAGGAATGAGCGTTGCGATATGCCTGTATGCGTCGGGAATATACATTCTATGTCTGAATTTCGGCGGCAGAATACGGAAGGGCAGAGATTTTGTCGTGTATATGTCAAAAGCATCGTTCTGCATATATCTCTGTCATATATTTGTGCTTCGTTTAATACATCATTTCGGCGGCTTTAATCTGGCAACTCCGATAGTGCTGATACCGCTGCTGACGATAGTGATAACTGCTGCAAGCACTGCGGTCTATTGGGTAATATCGCACATACCGATTTTAAAAAAATGGATAGTCTGATTTCGGGCTTTGACCGCGGTTTCGCAACCGGGCTGCGGCAAGGGAGATATGATAAATCTCGGTTCGCATTGAAAGAGGAGTAATAGAAAAAATGGCATTAAGAAAGAATACGGATTACAAGCCGGAGGACATCGCATTTCCCCAGCAGGCGATAGTCGAATCCGAGCTGGTCAAGGAAATGAAGACCAGCTATATAGAATACGCCATGAGCGTCATCGTGGGACGTGCGCTCCCCGACGTGCGTGACGGCTTAAAGCCCGTACACCGCCGCATACTGTATGCGATGTACGAGGACAATCTCACGCACGACAAGCCGTTCAGAAAATGTGCGACCGCCGTCGGCGACGTTTTGGGTAGGTACCACCCCCACGGCGACGCATCGGTGTACGACGCACTCGTCAGACTTGCGCAGGACTTCTCGATGCGCTACCCGCTCATCGAGGGTCACGGCAACTTCGGCTCCGTGGACGGCGACCCCCCTGCGGCTTACCGATACACCGAGGCACGCATGGCGAGGATGTGCGACGAGATGCTCCGTGACATCGACAAGGAGACGGTCGATTTCCTCCCGAACTTCGACGAGACGAGGCAGGAGCCGATGGTGCTTCCGTCCCGCTTCCCGAACCTGCTGGTGAACGGCTCAAGCGGCATCGCCGTCGGCATGGCGACGAACATTCCGCCGCACAACCTCACCGAGGTGATAAACGCCTGCATCTGCGTTTTGGATAACCCGGAAGCGACGATGAGCGAGCTTTTGCAGCACGTCAAGGGTCCCGACTTCCCGACGAAGGGCATAATCATGGGCAGAGCCGGCATCCGTCAGGCGTACATGACCGGACGGGGCAGAGTCATAATGCGTGCCCGCACCGAGTTTGAGGAGTTCGGCAAGGACAGGATACGCATAATCGTTACCGAGCTGCCGTATCAGGTCAACAAGCGTCAGCTCATTGCGGCGATCGCCGAGAACGTGCGTGACAAGCGCATCGAGGGCATATCCGACCTCCGTGACGAGACCGACCGCAACGGTATGCGCATAGTCATAGAACTGAAAAGGGACGCAAATCCGCAGGTCGTGCTAAACCGCCTGCTCACCCAGACCCAGCTTCAGACCAGCTTTTCGATAAATATGCTGGCACTGGTGAACAATCAGAGCCAGCCCAAGATACTGAACCTCCGCCACATAATCGACGAGTACCTCACCTTCCAGGAGGAGCTTATCGTCAGAAGAACACGCTACGATCTCCGCAAGGCGGAGGAGCGGGCGCACCTTCTTGAGGGTCTGCTCATTGCGCAGGACAATATCGACGAGGTCATCCGCATAATCCGCAGCAGCTATGACGACGCAAAGCAGAATCTCATGCAGCGCTTCGGACTCAGCGACGTTCAGGCGCAGGCGATACTCGATATGCGTCTCAAGGCGCTTCAGGGTCTTGACAGGGAGAGGCTCCAGAACGAGTATAGCGAGCTTGAGGCGAAAATAGCGTATTACAAGGAGCTGCTCGCCGATCCCGAAAAGATCAAGGGCGTTTTAAAGACCGAGCTTTGCGACATTCGTGACCGCTACGGCGACGAGCGCAAGACCGAGATACAGGACCTTGAGGACGAGATCGACATAGAGGATCTCATCGACGAGGAGGACTGCGTTTACACGCTCACGCACAACGGCTATATAAAGCGTCTGCCCGCAAGCGAATACAAGGCGCAGGGCAGAGGCGGCAAGGGCGTGCGTGCCATGTCCACGAGGGACGAGGACTTTGTCGAAACGGTGTTCACCGCATCGACGCACGACAATATCCTGTTCTTCACGAACCTCGGCAAGGTGTACGTCCGCAAGGGCTACCGCATCCCGGAGGCGGGCAGGACCGCACGGGGCAGCAACATCGTTAACATCATCCCCATAGAGCCGGGCGAGAAGGTCAGCGCCATGATAGCGGGCAGGGGCATCGACGAGGAGAGCTTCCTCATGTTCGTGACCCGCAGAGGCACGGTCAAGCGCACGGCGCAGAGCCTGTTTAAAAACATCCGCTCCAACGGCATAAGGGCGCTTTCGCTCGACGAGGGCGACGAGCTGATGACCGTTTTGCAGACGGACGGAGGCTGTAAGATAATCATTGCGACGAAGGACGGTATGTCCGTGTGCTTCGACGAAAACGACGTGCGCTCCATGGGACGTGACGCCGTCGGCGTCAGAGGCATACGCCTTCGTGAGGGCGACCTCGTCGTCGGTGCGGGCATTGCCGCCGAGGGCAGCACGCTGCTGTCCATAACCGAAAACGGCTACGGCAAGCGCACCGAGGTCAGCGAGTACAGCGTTCAGAACCGAGGCGGCATGGGCGTCAAGAACTACAACGTCACCGAAAAGACGGGACTTGTGGCGGACGTGAAGGTCGTCACCGGACAGGAGGACCTGCTCGTCATCTCGAACGACGGCACCATGATCCGCATGGACGTCGGCAGCATCAGCGTCCTCGGCAGATCGACGCAGGGCGTCCGTGTCATGCGTCTCGGCGGCGAGACGAAGGTCATCTCCGTTGCGACGGCGGAAAAGGACGAGGCGGATGCGGAAGCCGAAGCGGAGCAGTAAGGAGGTTGCGCCATGAACGGCAACAACTCGAACAAACCGAATAAAAAATCAAAGCTCGCATCCGAGCTTGTGTGGCTAATTTTGCTCGTGCTGCTTATAGTGGGCAAGGTCTCGCGGGGGATCGGCGGTCCGGTCTTTGTCGTTATAGGATTCTTTGCCGCCGTCGCCGTGCTGGTGCTTTCCATCGCAAGAAAGAAAAGCACCGCCGCAAGACCGAGCGAGAGCGAGAGTTCTCCCGCAGCGCCGCAGAGTCCGATGCGCCCCTCCGCTCCCGCAAGGGAGTATTACGACTCCGACTGCATGAGAGCAAGCACCGGGCATGACCACGACCGCCGTGTCGAGCAGCTCGACGCCTTCCTTGAGGACGGTCTCATCACCAAGGAGGAGTACGCCATGATGCAGGAGCGCTACGAGAAGCAGGAACGAAACGGATGAAAACGGTAACGATATATACCGACGGCGCCTGCTCCGGCAATCCCGGACCCGGCGGCTGGGGTGCGATACTGCGCTACATGGGCAGGGAAAAGGTCATGTCCGGCGGCGAGAAGGAGACGACCAACAACCGCATGGAGCTTTCGGGCGTCATCGCAGCGCTGTCGGCGCTAAAGGAACCCTGCATCGTGGAGCTTTACTCCGACTCGAAGTACGTCATCGACGCACTGTCGAAGGGCTGGGCGGAGTCGTGGCGGAAAAAGGGCTGGATAAAGTCCGACAAAAAGCCCGCCCTAAACCCCGACCTCTGGGAGAAGCTTTTAAAAGAAGCGGCAAAGCATGAGCTTCACTGTCACTGGGTGAAGGGTCATGCAGAGAACGAATACAACAACCGCTGCGACGCTCTCGCCGTGGCGGAGCGGGACAAATATGCCTTGAAATGAAAGATTACACTAAGAAACCGCTTTCGATTTTCGTGGACTACATAAGGGACGAGAAAAAGCTTTTCATACTCGATATGTGCTGTGCAGTGCTTGTGTCGGCGGTCGATCTCGTGTTCCCCTACGTCTCGAAAAACGCAATGCAGACCTATCTGCCGCAGCGGATGTTCACGACCTTTTTCGTCGTGATGCTCATTCTCGTTGCGGCGTATCTGCTGAAATCGCTGCTGTACTATATAATCACCGTCCTCGGCCACCGCATGGGTGTGCATATCGAGGCGAATATGCGGCGGGACCTGTTCCGCCATGTACAGACCTTAGGCTTTGACTACTTCGACCGCAACCGCACCGGCACTGTGATGAGCCGGCTCACAAGCGACCTTTTCGAGATCACGGAGCTTGCGCACCACGGACCGGAGAATATCATCATCTGCACCGTCACCATAGTCGGCGCAATGATCCTGATGTTCACGATACAGTGGCAGCTTGCGCTCGTGCTGCTTATCCTCCTGCCGCTGTGCATTTGGTTCACGCTGAGCCAGCGCCTTAAAATGCGGGACGCAAACATCGAGGTCAAGAAAAAGACGGGCGTTATCTACTCCGCCATCGAAAACAGCGTCTCCGGCATCCGGACCGCAAAGGCTTTCGCTAACGAGGACCTTGAACTTGTTAAATTTGACGAAGCAAACGGTCTTTACAGAAGCGCAAAATCGGATTATTATAAGGCAATGGGACTGTTCCAGAGCGGCATGGAGTTTACGCTGTCCATAATGCCGGTCGCAGTCATTGCCGTCGGCGGACTGCTCATCATGCGTGGGCGCATGGACTACATAGACCTCATAACCTTTACGCTGTACGTCTCCACCTTCGTGACCCCGGTGCGCAAGCTTGCGATGTTCATCGAGCAGTATATGCAAGGCTCTGCGGGCTTTACCCGCTTCCTTGAGCTTATGAACACAAAGCCCACCGTGACGGATGCGCCGAACGCCGTCGAGCTTGGCGAGGTCACGGGCGAGGTCGAGCTTTGCGACGTCTGCTTCGGCTACGGGGAAACGCAGGTGCTGTCCCATGTGAGCTTAAAGGTCGAGCCGGGAAGAAGTCTTGCGCTCATCGGACCCTCCGGCGGCGGCAAGACCACCCTCAGCCAGCTCATACTCAGGTTTTACGATCTCGACTCCGGCAGTATAAAGATAGACGGCATCGACGTTCGGAACATAAAGCAGCAGTCGCTGCACCGCAGCGTCGGCGTCATTCAGCAGGACGTGTATATGTTTGCCGGCACCGTGCGTGACAACATCCGCTACGGCAGACCCGATGCAAGCGATGCGGAGATCGAAAACGCCGCCCGCCTTGCGGAGATACACGACGAGATAATGCAGATGCCCAACGGCTATGACAGCTACATAGGCGAGCGGGGAGTGATGCTCTCCGGCGGGCAGAAGCAGAGAATTTCGATAGCAAGACTGTTTCTCAAAAACCCGAAGATACTCATTCTCGACGAGGCGACCAGTGCGCTCGACACCGTGACGGAGCGGCGCATACAGGCATCGCTCGACAGGCTGAGTGCGGGCAGAACGGTTATAATTATAGCGCACAGGCTTTCCACCGTCAGAAATGCGGACACCATCGCCGTCATCGAACACGGCTCGGTCGCCGAGACGGGGACGCACGAGAGCCTGCTTGAGCGCAACGGCATATATGCGCAGCTTTACAGGGCGCAGCAGTAAAATCGGAAACGAAAGGAACAAGGTGACGGAAATGCTGGTACTTAAAAAGGCTAAACCCAAGGATGTACGCAACTACTACGGGCTTTTGCGGTATGAATTTCGCAAGCCGGAGCTTGTGCCGCACCTGAACATTCAAAGTGCGGTGCGCCGTGACGAGATGGAGCTGCTGCTGATTAGCGACGACCGTGTGAACGTCGTCGTGGCGTATGCCTTCGTGTCGCACAGGGGTATGTACGGCTACCCGCTGATAAACTATTTCTGCGTCATGCCGTGGTACCGTGAGGGCGGCTACCGTGAGAACAGTCTGCACCTCATCATAGACCGCTACCGTGACAAGCAGGGTCTGCTCATCGAGCTTCCCGAATACGAAGGCGGCGAGGTGAATTTTGACTCAACGAAGGAGTTTTACGAGAACTTCGGCTTTGAGGAGGTACCGTGCAGGTACTATAAAAACGGGATAAAGACCCACATTTTGAACTGTCCCCTCAAGAGCAGAAAAAGCGCCGAGGGCATCATTGGGCGCATAATCCCCGAAATCTACGAGCGCAGCATCGGCTCTGCGGTGCTTCTGCGCAACATCAGGATAGAAAGAGCGGTGAATATCAGTGCAGGACAAGAAAACTAAGACCTTGGTGTTTGCGGCGCTGTTTGCGGCGCTCTGCTGCGTGACGACGCTGGTTCCCCATATTCCCACCCCATTGGGCGGGTATATACACGCAGGCGATGCGCTCGTCATTCTCTCGGCGTTCGCCCTCGGACCCCTGTGGGGCGCATTGGCGGCGGGCCTCGGCTCCGGGCTTGCCGACGTCATCACGGGCTATATGCTGTACGCACCCGGCACCTTTGCAATAAAGGCGCTCATGGCGCTCATTGCGGGACTCATCCTGCGTGGCGGAATCTTTAAAAAGCCTGCGGCGAATGCGTTTTTGGCGTCCTTTGCCGCCGAGCTTTTCATGGTCGCCGGCTACTTTGTGTATGAGTATTGGATACTCGGCTACGGTTACGGCGTCATCGCAAACGTACCGATGAATGCGATTCAGGGCGCCTTCGGCATGGTAGCGGGCTCCGCCCTGTACCTCGCCCTCCCTCTGGAAAAGCTAAATCTTAAATAAGAAGCGCAAAACCGCCGGACTCATTGAGTCCGGCGGTTTTTTGCATATATTATATTATTTGTCGCCGCAGAATTTGGATTCCTCGTTGCTCCAGCCTCGGTCCAAGAGCCAGTAGGAATATTCGGGAATCTCAAAGTCCGGATCGTCGTCGTGGGAGGCGATCTCCTCCTGACGCTGCGCCTTGAGCTTTGCCTCAAAGCCCATAAGCTCCGTCAGCGTGAAGGGAAGCCCCAGCTCCTCGGCGATGGGGAACAGAATGTCCTCCACCAAAAACTCCCGCATTTCAAGGCTTCCGGGGTAGTTTGCAAGCGCCGTCTCAATGCGGCGGCTCAGCTCCTCGTCGGAACTTATCGCATCAAAAAACTTACTTACGTTATCAAGCTCCAGCATTTCGGTTCTCCGTTTCAAAACATTTTTGCGATGTAGGGTACGATCTCCTTTATCACCACGTCGGTGGTGTTGATGCAGAAGTCGTAGTAGGACTTGTCGCCCCAGCGCTGACCCGTGAAGTCGTTGTAGTAGCGGGCTCTGTCCTTGTCGATGGCGAGGATGCGGCGTTTAAGCTCCTGATCGGTGAGGCTCTCGCCATCCTGTCTGCTGCGGCAGCGGCGTATGCGGCTGTCGATATCGGCGTAAACGAACAGACGGCAGGGCTTGCGCTCACGCAGAATGTAGTCTGCGCAGCGACCGATGATGACGCAGTCGCTCTTATCGGCGAGCGAGGAGATGATCTCGGTCTGCGCCTTGAATATCTCCTGAATCTGGCGGACGTGATAGTCCGTGTTATAGGCAAAGCTGTTGCCTATCGTGATGGGAAAGAGGGTGTGCGGCTTGCCTTCCACGACGGAGCGGATGTACTTTTCCGACAGCGAGGTGTTTTTTGCGATCTCGCTGATGATCTCCTTGTCGTAATACTCGATGCCAAGCTCCTCGGCGAGGCGGCGTCCGAGCTCTCTGCCTCCCGAACCGAATTCTCTGCCGACTGTAATGATTTTATTCATGCGCCCATCTCCTTATAAAGATTCGATCAGCCGCCGAAGCTCGACCGCAAAATCGCCGACATGCTTTCCGTCGGCGAAGGCGTGGTTCAGCTCCACGGACATACCGAGAATTTTTTTGCCGTTTTCGTTGTGGTATTTGCCCCATGTGATGCGGGGTATCGCATCGTCCTTTTCGCAGTTGCGCTCGTTCGTGAATGCGGTGAGCTCGATCCACGGCAGGCAGGATATGAATATCAGATCGTCGCTCTCGCTCGTCATGTCGATAAAGCAGGTCTGATCAAGGCTTTTGCGCTTTGCCTCACGGCAGAAGTCTGCGATATCGCCGTCCGCCGCCATCGTCACGATGTGGAAGCTGTCCGCACCGGGCTTTAGGTCCGTAAAGCTCGGACGCCGGGCGTCGTGCAGGACCGGGACGCCGTCGTGCATGGCGTATCTGAGTGCTTCGACGGAATTTACCGCCTTCGTCACAAGGTAGGTCAGCGCATAGTAAAAGCTCAGCCCCTGCGATTTTACATAGTCGTAAAGCTCCGAGACGTCGAGATTGAAGGTCACGGAATAAAACGGGTTCGACATGGGCGAGAAAAACTCGTACAGCTCACGCCGACGCCATGTATCGTAGCAAAGCTCCTTCACGTTCCGCCTCCTTTGACGCTTTATCCGATAAAATAATAACACAAAAATTTGCAGGATTCAAGTGTTCAAGGGCGGCTTATCCTTATCTGAGTCCGCCAAGGGCGCTTCCGCACTTTTGAGCCAGTCTCCCACAAAGCGGCGAGCCTCCTCGATGCTGCGTGCCTTCGGCGGCAGACGGAGGCTTATGCAGGGCTTCGACCCCGCCTCCACACGGAGCTTGCCCTTGTACTCCGGCTTTGCGTACAGCCACGACACCCTCGCCATGTCGAAGTCCTCGACAATAAAGCGCAGAGCGCCGCCCTTCTGACTTATGTCGCTGATGCCCGCCTTGCCCGCCTCGCCTCGCAGAAGCGCAACGTGGATGAGCGAATTCACGCCCCTCGGCGGGTCGCCGAAGCGGTCGATAAGCTCGTCGGTGAGGTCGTCCGCCTCCTCCTCGGTGCGGATGAGCGAGATACGGCGGTAGATGTCCATGCGCTGCTCTGCGGAGGGGATGTAGCTCTCCGGGATGTTCGCCGAGACCGCAAGGTCGGCGGAGCATTCCGCACGGCGCTCCGGCTTTTCGCCCTTCTCCTCAAGCACCGCCTCCTCCAGCAGACGCAGGTACATATCGTAGCCGACGTCTATGAGATGCCCCGACTGCTCTGCGCCGAGGAGATTTCCCGCTCCTCGGATCTCAAGGTCACGCATTGCGATCTTGAAGCCGGAGCCGAACTCCGCAAACTCACGGATGGCGGTGAGCCGCTTTTCGGCGATCTCGGTCAGCACCTTGTTGGGTCTGAAGGTCAGGTACGCCGAGGCACGCCGTGCCGAGCGCCCGACTCTGCCTCGTATCTGATGAAGCTGGGCAAGCCCCATCTTGTCGGCGTCCTCGATGATGAGGGTGTTGACGTTCGGAATGTCGATGCCCGTTTCGATGATCGTCGTGCAGACCAAAACGGAGATCTTCCCCGCCTCGACGTCCTCCATGACGGAGGCGAGTGACTCACGGTCCATCTGACCGTGCGCCACGGCGACGGCGACCGTCTCACCGTACATATCCTCAAGCATTTTCTGCAATTTAAGCGCCGTGCGCTCGATGTTGTCGATGCGGTTGTGCAGGTAGTAGACCTGCCCGCCTCGGTTCAGCTCACGCCATATCGCATCGCACAAAACGCCCCAGTCATGCTCCATGACGAAGGTCTGCACGGGCAGTCTGTCCTGCGGCGGCTCGTCGATGCAGGACATATCACGTATGCCGGACAGCGCCATGTTAAGCGTTCGGGGTATGGGCGTCGCCGAAAGCGTGAGAACGTCGACGCCTCGGCTCAGCTCCTTTATATGCTCCTTATGCCCGACGCCGAAGCGCTGCTCCTCGTCGACGATGAGCAGTCCGAGGTTTTTAAAGCGCACGTCCTTTTGCAGGAGCCTGTGCGTGCCGATAACGATGTCGCACTTGCCGCTTTTTATGTCGGCAAGGGTCCTGCTTTGCTGCTGCGGTGTGCGGAAGCGGCTCAGAACGCCGATCTCCACCGGGAAGCCGAAGAAGCGCTGCACCGCAGTCTGGTAGTGCTGCTGTGCAAGCACCGTCGTCGGAACAAGGATCGCCGCCTGCTTCCCGTCAAGAACGCACTTCATCACGGCACGCAGCGCCACCTCGGTCTTGCCGTAGCCCACGTCGCCGCACAGCAGGCGGTCCATCGGCGTGGGCGCCTCCATGTCGGACTTTATCTCCGCTATGCAGCGGAGCTGATCGTCCGTCTCGGTGTAACCGAAGTTGTCCTCGAACTCACGCTGCCACGGGGAGTCGGCGGCGAAGGCGTGACCCGGCAGGCGGGAGCGCTCGGCGTAGAGCTTTATAAGCTCCTTTGCGAGACTCTTTACCGCCGCCTTGGTGCGGCTCTTGGTACGGCTCCACTCGGCGCCGCCCATCTTGCTGAGCTTTATCTGCTTTTCTTCGCCCGCACCGAGGTACTTTGCCACGGTGTCGAGCTGGGTCGCCGGAACGTAAAGCGTATCTGTGCCGGCGTAGCATATTTTAATGTAGTCCTTTTCGCAGCCGTCCACCTTCATCTTGACGATGCCCGCAAAGCGCCCGATGCCGTGCGTGTCGTGGACGACGTAGTCGCCGGGCGAAAGGTCGGTGTACGAGCCGATGCGCTGCCTGTCGGAGAGATTGCGGCTTTTCGTCTTGCGCCTCTCCCGCACACGCAGAAGCTGAGCGTCGCTCACGACGGCAAGCTTGATGCCGGGGTACTCGAAGCCCGCCGAAAACGCTCCGACGCTGATGTGGCACTCGCCCTCCTGAGGCAGTCTCTCGCAGGTCTCCGAGAGCTTTGCGAGAACGCCGTTTTCCTTGAAAAACGACTGCAATACCTGCGCTCTGCGCATATCTCCGGCAAGCACCTCGACACCGTAGCCCTGCTTTAGGTACAGGCTCACGTCGTCGCAGGCGGTACGCACCGAGCCGCCGTAGGACGGCAGCTGCTTTGCGGGGACGGAGCAAAGCGTCTTGGGATTTAGGGGGTAGCGTCCGAGCGTGAAAGCGTCCGCCATGTAGACGGGGTAGTCCTCAAGGCGGCGGCACAGCTCGTCCCAGCCGATGCGGAAGCGCTCGGCACCGAGTGCGATCATGCCCTGTCGGGCGAGGGACGAAACGTCGTCGGACAGCTCCTTCATGTAGCCCCTCGCACGCTCGGCGCAGCGTGAGGGCTGGTCGAAGAACACGAGGGTGTCGGGGCTTATGTAGTCTGCGGCGCAGGCGTCGGGGTAGATGAGCGGCATATAGCGGTCGGCGTCCGGCAGGGCGATGCCGCTTGCGAGCTTTTCGGCGTCCTGCCGCAGCGTCTGCGCAAGCTTTGCGCTTTGCTCGCTCTGGCGGCGCTTCTCGGCGGCGGACGCCATTGACCGAAGCTTCTCCGACAGCGCCGCCCTTTCTTCGGGCGTCGCCGGAACGAGGGTCTCGGCGGCGGGAAGTA
>ULUE01080854.1_pt1 | contig 31857 bp, 30 predicted proteins | sample 1958211 | NCBI WGS metagenome assembly ULUE01 (sample SAMEA4835752, study PRJEB28245) | human gut metagenome | biome: gut microbiome; material: fecal sample | place: Denmark | collected 2008 | reverse complement strand
ATCTTTGCCACTAATTCTGTCAGTGCCTTTATGGTCAGTTCTTTTCCTGTCCCGGCATTGACCGTTTCGTTGCCACTGTAGTTGTTCATCAGGAACACGCACAGGTTGGCAAGGTCGTCCACATAGAGGAATTCCCTCAACGGGCTACCGTCACCCCAGCAGGTCACGAATGGGAGGTTCTGCTCCTTTGCCTCATGGAACCGGCGGATCAAGGCCGGCAATACATGTGAATGTTCCGGATGGTAGTTGTCGTTCGGCCCGTAAAGGTTGGTAGGCATGACACTGATATAGTCCGTACCGTACTGGCGGTTCAGGAACTCGCAATATTTCAGACCGGAGATCTTGGCAAGCGCGTATGCCTCGTTGGTCTTCTCCAGTTCAGAGGTCAGCAGGCAGGATTCCGGCATCGGCTGCGGTGCCATGCGCGGGTAGATGCACGAAGAACCGAGAAACTCCAATTTCTTGCAGCCGTTCTTCCACGCCGCGTGAATCACGTTCATCTCCAGTATCATGTTGTCGTACATGAAATCCGCCAACGCTGACTGGTTGGCAATGATTCCGCCCACTTTGGCCGCCGCCAGAAAGACATATTCCGGTTTCTCATCCACAAAGAATTTCTCGACGGCGTCCTGCCGTGTCAGGTCCAGCTCCGAATGGGTACGGGTGATGATGTTCGTGTATCCCTGCCGTTGCAGTTCGCGGACAATGGCAGAGCCCACCATTCCCCGGTGGCCCGCCACATATATTTTCGCTTTCTTCTTCATCATTTCACGATTCCTTTCTCCAGATATTCGGCCAGATTGGTCCGCATCACACTGGCCACATGATCGGCGGCCACTTTCTGCATGTCATGCGTCACCATGATTTTCACCAGATCCTCAAACGAGGTGGCCTGAGGATTCCAGCCCAGTTCATCCTTTGCCTTGGTCGGATCACCCCAAAGGTTGACAACGTCCGTAGGACGGTAGAAGTCCTCGCTCACGGCCACCACCACTTTTCCGGTCTTCACGTCAATGCCTTTTTCATGGATACCTTCACCTTCCCAGCGGAGTTCGATGCCCGCATAATGGAAAGCCAGCGTGGCGAACTCACGCACCGTGTGTTGTACACCGGTAGCGATTACAAAGTCCTGTGGTGTTTCTTGTTGAAGAATCAGCCACATGCACTCCACATAATCTTTGGCATAGCCCCAGTCACGCAAGGAATCCAGATTGCCCAGATAGAGACAGTCCTGCTTCCCTTGGGCGATACGTGCGGCGGCAAGCGTGATCTTGCGGGTGACAAATGTCTCACCCCGACGTTCCGATTCATGGTTGAACAGGATGCCCGAGCAGCAGAACATATGGTAAGCCTCGCGGTATTCCTTCACGATCCAATAACCATAGAGTTTCGCTATGGCGTAGGGGCTGTAAGGGTGGAACGGTGTTTTCTCGTTCTGCGGAACTTCCTCCACCTTGCCGTAAAGTTCGGAAGTCGATGCCTGATAAATCCGGCAAGTTTCCGTAAGGTCACACTGACGCACCGCTTCCAGAACACGCAACACGCCGGTCGCATCGACATCCGCGGTGAACTCGGGCGAGTCGAACGATACCTGCACATGGCTCTGTGCGGCGAGGTTATATATTTCCGTGGGCTTTACTTTCTTCACTACCTGCAAAAGGCTCATCGAATCGCCAAGGTCTGCGTAATGCAGATGGAAATGGGGATGTCCTTCCAGATGGGCGATACGTTCCCTGAAATCAACCGACGAGCGGCGGATGGTGCCATGCACATCATATCCTTTCTCTAACAGGAACTCGGCGAGAAACGAACCGTCCTGGCCGGTGACACCTGTGATTAATGCTGTTTTATTCATTTGGTCGTAAAAAAATCCATTGGAGTAAACCGGATGACCGGCATTCCCCAATGGACTGGTTTAATTATTATTGAGATGTTTGTACTTATGCTCCCGGTTTATTGCCACCACCCGTGTGTTGACGGTTATAAGTAGCAGCTGCCACACTTACACTTCCATACACTTTTCCGCTGGCAGACTTGCCGCTGCAAGAGGCGGTGATGGTCGTCAGCTGCTGGCTTCCGCTCAGGGTCAAGGCAGTACCCACGGGCAGGGTCACGTTCAACGGATACGTGCCGGTTGCGGTGGTCACCTTGTTTCCTTTGATGCGGTGAGCCAGAATCTGGCGCAACTGCGCGTTCAGGTGTCCGGTTGCGGCACCGATCTCACCACCTTGCTTGTAAGTATAAGTCACGTTGTTTGCCTGCATGTCCTTGCTGCCATACAGGTTATTGAACTCATTTTGGCTGAAACTGATGGGTTCAGAAGAACTGCTCTCTGTCACATCCACATCAGCGAACACACTGTAGGTACCGAACCCATCGGCTTCCACAATCACATTGTCTCCATCTACCGTGAAGCTGGCATCTGACCACTGACCGTTTACATTCTTTCTAACGGTAATAACCTCTGCCACGTCCGCTCCCATATCAAATGAAAGGCTGATGGGCTTCTTCAGTACAACGCCTTCCTTGCTACAACTTACTTGCGTACCCATAAGCATTGTGGCTTGAGCGGCACGTGTAACGGCTTTACTCTTCGCAATCGCCTTCTCGGTATAAACCGGGGACAGGATGATTTTGGCTTCCGCGTCCTCAATGGCAGCTGCCGGGATGGTAGCGGTGGTTGTCACCTCGGCATCCTTATTTTCCTCGGGGACTTCCGTCTTGATCTGGTCAGAGACCTCTTCCGTTGCGCTTACGGTAATTTCCACCTTCACGTCACTCGCCAACATCGCGTTATACACGACGTGTTCGCCATCCTTGCTGACTTTCACTTCACCGGCATCGGTCAACTTGCCGTCAGCGGATACTTCCATGGCATATGTTCCTACGGCCACGTCTTCCAGCACATACGTACCATCGGATGCTGTGGTAGCCGACACCTCCTTACCGCTAATAGCAGCTTTCACGGTAGCGCCCGAAACAGCCGTACCGTCCATGGACGTTACCACACCACTGATTTGTGCCGGTGCCACTTCCACTTCCGGAGGAGTCACATTTTCGAAATCAGGATCATCGTCCTTACAACTTGTCACGCCCATTACAAGGCTGGCAACAAGGAGCATAAAAGCTCCTTTCTTTAAAAATTTGAACATAATTAAAATGATTTAAAATGTTAATTATAAATGATAAGCAACTCTCGTAACCAAATGGATTCAAAGATGTTTCCTGTCAGATCAGAGGGAAACCGATCCGCTCCAATTGTGCTTTTCTCTCGTCTGACATATTTCCCTTGCGGTAATCCCGTCTCTGGACGGTGCACCAACGCCCCAATAATCCTTCACGGCATCCCGGCCATCGTCCTTGTTGGCTATAAAACAGGCATAATCGTTCGAAATTGCTTTGCCAGACCTGTTCCGCCGACCAGACAAATCCTATTTTATCCAACAAGATCAGGCGATTATGGGATAATTTACCCAGTTTACGCATTTTCCGTTGTGTATGACACCATCCCCCTAAGTTCCCTTCCGTCGATTTAGGAAAACGCTGATATTTTCCGATAAAAGACTTCAGTTCCTCGTAGTTCTTCATCCATTCCCCTTGGAGGTCCTGATTCCAGACAAAGCCGATCTCATCCAAAGCCCGGATGCGCTCTTTGCTCAAGCGTCCTTCTTCCGCCTTTCCCGTTGGGTATAACACCAAGTTGCAAGCGGGCCGTCTTCACGTTTGGGCCAGCGTCCGCAGGTATCAAAGAAAACTTTCAACGCACGGTACTCTTTTATCCATTTGGAATCAAGCTGGTTCCATTCGAAACCGATCGATTCCAAATGGCGGCAGCGTTCCTCCTGCAATTTTCCCCGTTTATAGGCGATACGTTGCGTGTTGCACCACAGACCGAGTTTCCCTTCCGTAACTGACGGCCAGTCGTTTTCTTCCCGACGGAATTCAACCAGCCTCTCATACATGATCTGCCAGGGCTCCAGTTCTGCCAATATCTCCTCTATGCGCAGCCGTATGTCCGACAAAAAACCTGTCGTCAGAAAAGAGGTGTTCCCTTCGAATCCTTTGGGTGACGGAAGAAGAGATAGACGCTCCAAGTGGGGAGCCATCACGTCATAGACTGATTTTCCTGAAAGATTGTTGACAAAGTCCAAGACGACCGGCTGTTTTCCCGCTCCGGCATCCAGGCAACGGCCCAATTGCTGCAAGGTAACGATATATGATTCCGTCCGTCTAAGGAACAAGACGGCATCCACACCCTCCACATGCAGTCCTTCGATCAGCATATTGACGGAAAACAATACGTGCATCCGGTCTGATCCTTTCCGAAATGCATCCAGTATCCGACTGTTCTGTCGTTCACCTTGGGCATGATGGATCTCGAACGGAATGATGGCACGTCCCGCTCGCGTGAGCCATCTGCATACTTCCGGCACCATCTGTTTCAAATCGGTGAGGTCACGGCAGAAGACCAGCAGCTTGCGTACGCTTATCGGCAGGAACTTCCGGATAACCTCCGGTGCGCCCAAAGCCTCTTTGAAGTCCACACGTGCCAGATCCAGTTTCCTCTGTACCTTTTCTTTTCGTCCTTTTGAACAACCGCTGCGTTCCAACTTTCTTTGCAGCCGGTCCAGTTCGTTGTCCAGCCCGTAAGCACTCTGTACCAGAACCGGAACCGGCAAGATATTGTAATACCAAGCCTGCGGCAAGGTAAGCTCATAAAACAAATTTCCTTCGAAATAAAGATCCACCGTATCGATCATTCCTTCCGGACGGATTGGCGTTGCCGATGTTCCCAGGACATAGGCACGGGGATTGTTTTCTATCACTTCCTGCAAGGCGCTTCCCCAAATTTCCGCCCCGAAATGGTGGAATTCGTCGATCAGAATATGCTCCGCCCGTAACAGCCCATTGTCCTTTCTGTTACGGGTCAGTGACTGGAATGTTCGGTACGTCACTTGCGGGGCAGAGAATTCGACGGCTTTCCGGATCTCATCCAGAATCGTGATGTTCGGAGCAAAGACCAATATCTTCTCCTTCGCATGATCCGCGATATAGCGTGCCAGCAAATAGGATTTCCCAGTTCCGGTAGCCTGCACGACCGCACCGATACGGTGCTGTTTGAATCCCCGTGTGATCGCCCTGTAAGCCGCTTCGTTATGCGGATAAAGCTCCACATGTCTTCCGGACAAGAGGCTTTCAATATAGCTTTCATCCGAAACGGTCAGCCCGTGCAGTTCAAAGTCCAATGCCTCCGGCAGGAATCCGCCGTGCGCCACGATTCTGAAATAGAGATTTCGATACCCATTGTTTAGTGGAGAGAACTTCTCGTAAAACATTTCAGCATCCGAACGGGTCAAAGGACGTTCGTTCCAGACTTCCTTCACGATGGCATGAACCATCCCCGGCTTGAAGCCAACCCATAGTAGGTCCTCGGATTCTGTCACCTGAAAGCCGAGATGGCAATAACAATCTGTCAAAGACGGTTTCATTAAATCAGTCTTACTTTATATACTGCATGATCAAAACAGATTGACACAAAAACATACGCCTCCTGAGAAATACTTCCCATCCTGCAAAGTGGCTTGCAGGAACAGGTGTTTCCATAACAGGTAGTCTGCCCCCACGTTTATCTCGTTTCCCGTATATTCTGCGATAGCCCGCAGGTTTCGGGCAAATGAAGGGCGGTAAGTGATTCCACCTACAACACCATTCCACATGTTGTTATAGTTCCTTTTGAAATGCCGGTAAGCCAAATGTACACCCAGTTCATGCCGCTTTACATCAAGATGTTTACTCATTGCCACATAATAGTTGCAGAAATACTGGCTGTTTCCGTCATCACCTCGCGCTATTTGTTCATCCGTCAGTTTGTCCTTGTCTCCGGTACCATAAAAATCATTTGCTCCTACGGCAACAGAAGGCCACCACTTGCCCTTTTTCTCCTGTATAGGGCTAAGTTTGAGTGAGAAATATCGATCCTTCTGATTGAACTTCGGTCTTTCACGACCCTCTGCCAATGTCTTTTGCAAAGTGAACGTATAACTTGCCTCCATCCACCAAAAGGGGGTGATACTCAGATAATAATCCGTAGTGTTGTATTTTTCTCCTTTATAGGCAAATCCCTTGCCGTCAGGCGTAAATTCCTTGTTCAGGAAATACATACCGATACGGGCATTCCCTTCCTTGTGCATTTCCGCAGACGGGACATGAATAAGCCCGGACATTCCGGTATAAAGCTGTGCCGATGCGGATGAATACCCAGACCACAGGAAGACAAGAAGAAGCATCTTTCGGAAAATCTTCATTATTCGTTCTTCATTATTCATTAATCTTTTCCTCCCTTCTTTCTTTGATTGTAAAATCGGGTGACATCGTGTCTGTTCCCCAGGGTAACAAATCCCGGTCGAACCATCCCGTCCGCTCGTTCTGTTCCGGATCAGTAGAGTAGGTACGGTTGGTATAAGCCTCGGCCTCCACGCTATAGGTCAGGCGGAAATTGCTTGCCGGACGGATGTTCACGTTCCGTGCCGAACGTTTATAAGGCGGTAACATAACAATAACCTTGAAGCCAGCGTCCTCTTTCCCTTTGTCGCTGTACGAGGCATACACTCCCACACTAACATGTTTGAAGTGTCGGAATCCTTCTCCCGTCACTCCATAATCACCATACACATAACGACCTCCACGAACGGAGATTTGCGTGTTCCACCGGTGCAGGTACACTTCCGGTCCGGCAAGTACCATCAACCGTTTGATGGTACTTGCTTCCCAGTCTGCCGCCATCGAGCAAAAGCCGGTCAATCCCACTTGCGCGGTCAGGGCAAGCCAACGGTTAACCACGAACTGGTTCTTCACGTCCAGCCCGTAACGTTCCGACCCGAACAACCCTCCGGACACCTTCATCTTCCAACAGTCACCAATGACCAGCTGTTTGGAGAGCACTGCCATGTTCAGACGTACTTTTCTGTATCGGTCACCGTATTGGTTGACCACCGGGACAAGGGCTTGCGCAGCCACTTCCCAACGGTTTCCCATGTTCCATCTCATTCCGGGAGTCAGATTTATCAGTACATCATATACCCGGTTATTCCAAAACAGATCCCGGTAGTTGAAATCCACCCCCATGAATAAATCGACCGTCCCCGCTTTGGATTGACCGAATCCCATAAGGGGCATCAATAGGAACAAGGGTAACATCAAAGTCTTTTTCTTCATTGCTTATGTTGTTATGTAATCACTTTTTCAATCGACGAATGCCTAAAAAGAAAAGTGACGTATATGTATATTTCTGTAAAACGAGTACCAGACTGTAACAAATTATCAAAATCGTGATACTCCAAAAAATATAGAATGCCGTATTGCCGTATGGAGTCAAGATTCTGCCCCAAAGATTGGGAGAGTAAAAATATTCCTGACTGCAATAAATTCCCAAACTGCAAGCGCCCATATTTGAACACAACCGAATCCACCTTGTCTCCCTGTCATGGAACCACCATCTGAAAGCTGTCACCCAAAATATAGAGGAAGAGACTCCCATCATTACAAACAGGATGTATTCAAGGAAAGATTTGGAGCCGTTTAAATAAGAATAATCAGGTTCCCATAAAAACAGGAGAATAAATGACATCATAATACCCCCCCCCTAAAACCAGCCATTGAGTGCCCTTGGCATCTAGCCAGGCGTTACTTATCTTATTATAGAAGAAGCCGGTCCAAAAGAACACGATCATCTGGCTTGAAAAATTCACATTAGGTAAAAGTAAAAACAAAACAACTGTTGATGCCGAGGCCAGATATTCATTTCGTAGGAATTTGACTGCCAGATAGCAAACTACCAGGTATAGAAACAGGCATTTGAGATACCATAGTCCATGAAGCGGTCCAAAACTTGTCAAATATTGCCAGACCGCCTTATTCCATTCTGAAACGGGAAGCACAGCTAGATTGTTTACTATCAGATTTATGATTGACCATGATACCAGCGGGAGCAAAAGCAAGATACTTTTGGAACGGACCATCTCTTTGAACGGCTTCTTCAAGGTATTTTGGAAGAACAAGCCGCTCATGAACATGAATAGTGGCATGTGGAATGAATAAATCCAGACGTTTATCGGATGGCCATAGCCACGGTCGTCATATTGGGAAATGACATGTCCCACAATGACCAACAATACGGCGAACAACTTCAACAGGTCGAAGTATGCGATTCTCTTGTTCGTAACCATACTCATTGATTTTGATGTTTGTTCCTATTCTTACGAATATATTCTTGAATCAGCAGTTTCGGCAATGTCACCACAATCAGGCCACACCGTCTTATCTGTTTCCTGGGTTCGCAGAAAATTCTATATACGAATTCCAAATGCCATCTTATCATCCATTCCGGTGCCCGTTTGGCTTCTATTCCGCTGAAAAACTTAAAAGCCGCACCCACTGCAATCATCACTCCGCTTTTCAGATGGGGTTTCAACCTGCCCATGAAGTATTCCTGCTTCGGAGCGCCTAATGCTATCCAAATGATATCCGCCCTGTCAGCTTCTATTTCTTTGGCGATATTCTCATAATCAAAATCCTCCACATCCTTGTAGGGCAGCTCGACAAATTTCATATTGGCCACTTCCGGATTTTCTTTGACCAGATTGCTTTGCAGTCCGTTCAGGACAGCCTGTGACGTGCCCATGAATATCATCCGGTATTTCCTACTGCGAATAATGTCCATGAAGATCTGACTTCCGCAATATTGTTCATAACGTTTTCCATAAATCCAGCGGATATATAACGGGACATAACCACTGTCGCAAATGGCGAACATGCCTCCGTTCACCACCTTCAGATACTCCGGATTCCGATTGGCTATATCCAGAATCACACCGTCTGCAACGCATATGTAGTCCGCCTTGTTTTGTCTGATGCATTCATTAATTCTGTCATGAACGGTATCACGGTTAAACTCGTAGTTGATATTGAAATACTTGATCATAAAATCAGGGTTGTAAGTGACTGATGAATTCTGGAAATTCCCCATTAATGTACGCCACGGATGTGTATCAAATCTTTTTGGGCGGTAAACCAAGGGATGAGTTTGATGCATAAGGGGATACATGCCCAACATAACAGAATGGTTGACAAAGCCAAAATACCCCCTCCGAAATATTAAATTGGGTTAAAACGAGCTTTAGCGGCCGGTAAATCAGATGATGCACACACAATGGTATGATGGAATATTTTCCGAAATAACTGATGAATGGCAGACGCTTGATGATTTTACATAAAAACAAGACGGCCATTACACTGGATAGAGACAAGAAGATTCCTAAGAACCAATTGCCTGTTATGTCATTTGTTCCGAAAACAATATGCGGATTACCAAACCATCTGTCAATACATAACGCTACACTATAAAATAGCAATATCCACAACACATTATATTTATCATAGGAATTAGGATAAAGTATTGGCGTCTTTTTTAATAAATAACCAAAATAGAAAAATGGCAACGCACTCATGGCACTGTCTATATAACATGGCAGAAAACAATGGTAAGTGCCCAATAACACACCTGTTCCACCAATGCTGAAAACAACGGCTGTACGTAGCCATTCATTCTTTATTCTTAATGATATTACACAAAATATCAGATTAGCCCAAAATAAAGCAAGTAGAAACCATATCGGAGCATTGAATAGTTCCTTTTGTGTGAAAACATCCAATAGTCCGTTTGCTTTACTTTTAATAAGCCCCGGCATTAACTTTGTTGCACAGATAAAAAAATGCATAAGCAATCAAGTAAAAAAACGAGAATGGAATCAGTATCTTATTGGTTTTTTTTTAACTAAATTGCATAAGCCTCCATAGTCTTTGAAAAACAAACCTGACAGGATAAAATAAAGGGGCATACGCATAGCCTGAAGGCCTGGAAAATTAACATTCATATCCGTATGTGTCATTATAACCAATAATATGCATACTCCCTTGGCCAGGTCTATGAACTCAATTCTCTGCTTCACAGTCAACGATTTCATTCCATTCTTGCTATCTTTGTTCTGAATATCACTCATATCATTATATATCATTAAACTTGAAGGTCAGGGCATTGTTATGTAGACAGTTGACTGACAATTCATTATAGACTATGTCGGGGGGGGTAAATAATTTATCCATACAACAGGAGACTCCTTTGGCCAGCAAATTAAGCAGATATCCTAGCGATATGGAGAGTGCAAAGACAACGGTCACTGCCAACCACACAGGCATATATTTCGCCAGCGAATAACAACCCAGACAAAACGGATGGTGTACCAGATAGATTTCAAAAGAAATGGCAGAAATGAACACCATCGGATTCGGGATACGCCTCCTGTTAAAAACAACCGGGGCTGAAACAATCCAAAGCACGGCGTTGATTCCTATTGTCCAGAACACAAGGGGCGGATAATCATACAAACCGAAACGAAATCCCAGGATTGCCCCTAAATTGCACAGTAGCAATGCCACGAACATCAATGGTCTTGAGACCTTTTGAGTGTGGCTGACCATCTCGTGTCCCTTGAAAAACACAAGAGGGTATAGAACCATTACCACTGATGGATAGACAAACCATCTGGAACGAAAGCAAAGGATTGTTCCGGCCAAGGCTGTGCCCAATGTAAGCCAAAGCCAGAATCTATCTTTATGTCCGGCATGACCTGGAATAAGGGAGAATGCCGTTACCGTCAAATAGGCCAGAACGATACAACTCATGAACCATAAATGTCCTAATTGGGGTAGAGGACTCAACCAAATACGGGTTGAAGGAACGAACCAGTTCAGGAACAGATAATGCCCCGTTATTTGGTGCATTGTCAAATGCTCCCCTATACCAAGTCCTATAAGAATGAAGGTTATTGTCAGGAAGGTGTAGTATGTGGGTATGAGGCGGTTCATCCTCGCTTTTAAGAATCCAAGCGGAGAGAACGCTATCCGTTCTCGGTATCTCTCTCCTAACAAGTATGCCGAAAGAATCAGGAATACGGACACATACGTACCGCCAAGATAGTAACCCAACGTACTGCTTATCCCGAAGCCTTGACAAATATGGCATAGAACAATCATAATAGCTGAAAAAGCTCTCAGCCAATCATAACTATAATCACGTTTCATCCGATTTAAATTTATCGTTTTCCCAATAATACTTGTCCGAGCATCCGGTTACTGCCCAGCAAGCGTGTAATCTGCAATATAAAAGTTATCATCAACACAGAGACAATGGAGAATACCACAACCTGGTAGAACAGGTTCAAACCCCTTATCTCGGGCATTCCACGCAGGAAAGCAAACTGCATGACGTATATCGGCAATGTATTCTTCCCCACATGGCACAACGCATTGTTTATTTTTTCCGGCAGTTGCAAATGTTTGAAGAAATTGAACATGATAGGCAACGCCAAAATGCCACAGATCAGACGGGTCCCTTTTCCGAGCATACCGGTATTGCTGAAAAACAAGCCTTCCGTCAGGCAGAAACCTGTGAAGGCGGCTAAAAACACCACTGTGTTTTCCGTCACCAGCCTGTCGAGCCTATTGTTTTGTCCCATCAAGATGCCAATCCAAAAAGGTAAGTAATAACTCAATATGGAACGGAAGAAATCAGAATGTGTCAGTCTGAACAGTCCAAAGATAAAGATACCTGTTCCCCCTATTACCAACAGTTCAGTCACTCTGTTTTTACCCCCCCCCACACACACTTTCATAAGTACTTTATACAAAGGATAAAATACCATAAGTCCGAACAGGCACGGAAGAAACCAGTAAGAGGTGTTCTCTATACAAGCCCCCTTAAAGCATGTCATCCAGTCCAACGGTCGGGTATAGGGATTAAAGAAAAAGGGCTTGACAACCAGACTCCATACAAAATAAGGTATCATGATAAATCTGAATTTCCTCCATATAAACGCCAGCCCAGTCACGGACAGTTTCTTGTAGCTCATTCCTTCATTCATTTTGTCCTGATATACATAGGCGCAGACGTATCCGCTTATGCACATGAACAGCGGCATGTGAAAACTGTATATGAAAGAGAACAACTCGCTGTTTGGATACCCGCTCCTTTCAAGTACATGCCCCAGGGTAACCAGAAAAATGGCGAACCCTCGCATTGCGTCAATATAATCGATCCGTTTCATGTTATTTTGATTTTTATTTGTGATCCCAATGTGATTTTTGTTCGTTTATCAGCATTCCAATATCCGTTTGTAAATGTCAACCATCTCCCGGGCCTTGCCATCCCATGACAAACGGTCCTTGTTTGCCAGTTCCCGAAGACTTATTTCTGCCAGTCGCGCAGGATTGCCATATAATTCATTTATTTTCCCGGCAAATTCTATGACAGCCCTGTCAGGTGTCGAGAGTTCGATGACTTCACCGGCAAATTCTTCCACCAGCGGACCGAAACCACAAGTGTTGAAACTCAATATAGGAAGCCCAACAGAAACAGCTTCCAGTACCACAGTGGAGGTTGCCTCCATGATACTGGTGAAAAAGAATAAATCCGCACGTCTCATCATGGTGTCCATTTCATCATGAGGAATCTTTCCGTGAAAGGACACTTGGCTGCCTATCCCTTCTTTCTCTGCCAAGGTCTGGAAGGCGGTAACCTCATCAGCACGGCCGGTGCCGCAAACGTGTAACTGAATGTTCGGATTATGTGTAGCGGCCACGGAACGGATAGCCAGCCCTAATTGTTTCCTAAAATCAAACTTGCCCACCCATAACAGAGTGAATGTGTTTTCATTTTTATCAGCCTTTATGGGGGGGGTAATTTTGTAAGCTTCTATCATCCGTAAGGCCTTGTTGTCCCATGACAGCTCTATCTGCTTTTGATAGCAGGCATCGGACATCTGTTGCAACAAGTCACGGTTGTCGTATAGCTTACGGATTTGGGTCGCGAAGTCATGCACACAATCTTTGGGATTCGCCAAAGGTATGGTATAACCGATGGAGGAGTCCACAACTTCCCCTTGTCCGCAGGTCTTTAGGCACAACACGGGAAGATTGTTCTTGACAGCTTCCAACACCACGTGGGGCGTTCCCTCCATGATGCTGGTGAAAAGCAGCAGGTCAGCCTTCCGCATCATCCCCTGGACTTCCTGATTGGGCAGCAAGCCATGCCAGACGATTTTAGAGTCCACGCCTGATTGTGATGCCATATTCCGGTAATATCCGGATTCAGCCTCCGTTCCGGTTCCTACAATGTGCATTTTTACCGGAATGTCCTTTAATTGTTCCATCGTCGCGATAGCCAATCCCAGTTGCTTCCGGGAATCAAATTTTCCCACCCACATCAGTTCCAGCTCTGTTTTATGGAAATCATGGAGATTCTCTGGAGAATCATTCTTTCCGCATCCCGTTTCATTTATCAGGACCACATCCTGATGATGGTATCCTTGAATCACATCCGCACATCCTTTTGTCGCGGCAATCAGGGCGGAAGCCTTGTGGATCGCCCGCAACACCCGGGGATGATGCTTGCGCTGCCAGTCATTGATTAAGTTTTTCAGCCAGGCCTTTATATATTGTGACTTGGAAACTCCTTTCAGGAAAGACAAAGGCATCAGCTCCATCCCTCCAATAGGTCCCCAGACAAAAGGAATGCCTTCAATCTTCCACAGATAGCCGGGTTCGCGAAAACCAATCATATTTAGCTGGTGAAGAATGTCTATCCGGTTTTCGGCGACAATCTGCCTGGCTATTAGCAGTGCCTTCTTCTGCCATTTTTGGTAGTACCAATAGAATCTCCAGTCACCCTGGTTCCAGCACATCCTGCGGATTTTGTCCGAAACGGGATTATAATAGAAATGCAGATGGTCTCTGTAAGGGTGGACGGCAACTGCCTCTTCTATCTCTTTCCTCCACTCGCCCTCGGTTATGACAAAGAGATTACAATGTTTGGCCAAGCATGAGATCCAGTTCCAAGCCATGCCGGGTTCGCTTCCCCAATGGGGGCTGCAAGCGTATGCGTTGATTAGGACGTTTATCATATTTCTGTCGATTGAACGGTTTTTACATGGTATCTGCCATATTATCCGGTATCTTATACCTGAATGGTTTCCCAGCCGTCCGGAATGATTTCAGACCATCCTTCGGAATTCATCCACCGGGACGGGGCAATCACAATCTTCTCCGGATTCTGATTAAGCCACGCTCCCCACCAGGAGAACGAGCTGTTGGCTATGATGTTATGCTTGCAAAGGCTCATCAGTTGCATATCACGGAAGCTCTCTCTCCCTTTGTTCCAGTTTACATATCTTACATCCGAATCACCGATGATTGCTCCAAACTGTTCCATGCACCAGTCAATGTCATCGGAAAAAACGGAATATACTTTGGGAGAAGTCTTTCCTTTTATATGGGCGATAGCCTTTTTATAATAGTCGGTGGTACAAATTCCGGATGTATTGCCAATCTCCAAGTAGTCCCCACGCCGTATATGCAATGCGATGGAGTTTTTTTGTTGCAGTTCTTTGCCCAACGATTCGTTCTTGGAACCGGGCTCAAAAGACGGGAATGTGAACGCCTTCAATATCTCCCGACGGATAGCCCGAAAATAGCGTTCAGTCTGCCAGTAACCTATCAGATACTCATCCTTTACATTGGCGAATACCCGTTCATCATAGGCCATACTTTTCCATTCATATATCATGGCTTTTCTCTTGGGGAACAAGCGACACAGTTGCCAAATCCGATAATTCAAGAACGGATATGCAACCTTCATGACCTCGCCAACAGTCGCTTCGGGTATCGACACTTTAAATATCCGTTTCAATTCATAACCATTATGAATGGGGTAACCACGAAAAGCACGTGGATCGATGCGGACTTCTGATGTCGCTCCATATTGATGCTTTATAGCCAAAGCCAAGGCGTACTGAAACATCTGGTTGCCAAGACCACCGAGAATGTTAACGATTTTCATCGCAGTTCTTGAATATATTTTAAATGACTCAACTTTTCTCCTTCTGTATTAAACCTGTTTTTTATAACTTTGGCGGGATTGCCTCCAACAATTGTACAAGGAGGGACATCTTTCGTTACAACTGAACCTGCTGCCACTATCACTCCATCACCAATGTTTACCCCCCCCCATTATAATGGCTCCATGTCCAATCCAAACATCTGACCCTACAATTGTTGGAGAATCTGTACCACGAGGAGCCTCCCAAATAGTTTTGCCAGGAATGGTGTAAGTGTGTTCATTTCGTCCGACAAATGACACGTTCGCCGCACATAAAACATGATTCCCAAAATGAATGTCAGTACTTACATGACAATGAGGGCCAAGTTGCACCTTATTTCCAAAAGACATAATACGATGAGGGGCATTTAAGTGTACCGTTCCGGATATACGGGTCATACCATTGACTTTTATCCACCGTTGTCTAATCTTGAATCTCCAAAAGCTACGTGCACAATTTGCTATTTGTCTCAGTTGATAGATAAGATTGCTACGGCCAATAGGACGGTTATCAACTAACAGCTTATCATTGTATTGTTGCGGTTTGTGAGAAATTGTCATAATGTATGTCTTTTTATATTTTCAGCTTCTTCTTCAAACCAATCAAACGAATACGTAAGAAATCGTATCGTTCAATCCTTTTTAAATTCTTATCTTCCACATATTTTTCAGGATGCTTCAGAGGCCAATTCAAAGGCATGATTTTTAGATGAGAATATGGATCTATGTCTTCTTTTGAGTAATGTGCACCGCCCGTACCTGTACAACCTATGTTCTCTGCAAGATTTACTTGCGGTACAACAATCAGCCCATTACTTGCAAATATATTGAAAGCCCATCTTGTAGCCCATGATGAAATACTTCCACCAGATGATATCAATCTATAATCATGCTGCCAATAATAAAAATAAAGCATGAGTCCCTTGAATATTCCAAAAGCCTTGATATGTTTTAACATCCCATTTTTAGGGAAACGGCTCATAGACATATCCATCTGTTGCCATGCTCTCCGCCATGTAGCCCACCCCCAAACCTGAGCTGTATTTGAAAAGCCATAAGAAGTAGAGATACATGGATCCTTACCAACATAAAGGGCGTTTATCATCATTATTTTCTCATCATTCATGAAACGGGAGCCAAGCTCCTCGCATAGATGAAAAAAATCCTGTGACACAATCACATCATCCTCTATAATCACACCAAACTTTTCATTGTCGAAAAACCAAGAGATTGCACCGTTTACCGCATCGGCGCAACCAAGGTTTTCTGTCCGAAAAAGAGTTTTGACCTCACATGGCCAATCTATCATGTCCAGTACCGCTTGCCTTGTAGCTTCGCATTTCTCTTTCTCCCCCCGTTTGGTAGGGCGAGGACCATCTGCTGCAATATAAAGCCTGTCGGTATTATACTTTTTTATTTCCTTGAAGGCTTCAATAGAAACATCTTTCCGATTGAATATCAAGAAAAGTACCGGCAATTTATTCTTATTCATATATAACATTATCTGTTTCTAAGTTTCTTTTTCACTGCACCTGTATATTGGTTTATGATTCCCATCATGGTCTTGAATAAACCAGCAAATTTTATAGAAAACATTATGGGATTGTATCTTTTCCCAGATAGTGCGTCAAGACGTTTGGAGGATGCTTGCATTACATATGGAATGGCGACTTTGGGGAATGGAACCCCATGATGTGCCGTAGAAAAACGTATGACTCTAACACTATGGTTGTTGTGAAGATGAATTTTTTGGCTGTTATCCCAATCAGATCTGTCGGACATAAAATAATAAATAGGGATGCCATTGAGATATGGAACTATATCATAAAACCTTTTCACAATCGGATCATTTTTTTTTCTTATTAGTATTGGATTAACCTGTTCCCCTTTAGGCAGTAAAGAGGACAATTCAAATTGAGCGTTAAATGCAAAGACCTTTTCTGCATTCAATAAACACCCATACAGAATAGCCGCATAACCTCCAGCAGAACTTCCAATCGTAATTACCCTATATCCGGCAGTATTTTTCTTAAGGAATTTTAGCAATTCGGGGGGGGTATTTATAACATCATTGATACCCTGTAAGTACCATTGCTTATATATGTCTCTCACAAAAATCTGTTTATGAGCTTTTATAGGTACAGCATTTCGCCATTCATAATAGTCCTTTTCCGCGATACTGCGCATGAAACACTTTTCATTATTAGGATAATAAATGGCATTGCTGCTGAAATACACAACGCATAAATCCTTTTGGAAAGCGCTGTCATCTATTTCTATGGAGTAATTTCCACTTGCTTTACGGAATTTTTTCACGCATTCAGAATCGCTCTGAAACACATATTTTCTTATTGTCTCTTTTTCCATATCCAAGGAAATAAAACACGTACATGACTTGTCATCCAAACTCTTACAGCAATCAATAGACCGTGGTTCTTACGATTGAAATGAAACATCGGTCCCGGTTGGCCATATCCTAATGGAGAATGGAAGTTTCTCCATCGTTCTTTCAAAGGAACATCGGATCGTGTCCAAGCAACCGGACGCGGATTCCTGTCACAAACACCTAAAAATATTCCCGACACATAATTGCTTCGTCCGGAACGTGTAACCATCCATCCGTAATCCAAATCGCCAATGGCATGCTCGTATGTCCAATCAAGATTGCCTATGCTTTTGAAAATCTCACGAGGAATCAATACGATATTCCCGTTGAATGTCTGACTTTTCTGTAAATAGCCATTGGGGACTATCGTCCTTCCTGCGTATTGTCCTCCATAAGTTACTCTTGTAGAATCGGTACTTGAGCAGGTTGAACCTACAATGACGGAATTTGGTTGTTGCTTGGCATCCGCCAAAAGCCGGATAATAGCATTGGGCAGTAAAATAGTGTCATCATTAAGCCATAGGTAATAATCATAGTCCTTGGCTTTAGATGCTGTCTCCCATGCTTTATACATACCCCTGTTCCAAAATAGATTGCCATTTCCTTTAATGATATTGACTTGTGGAAAGTTTCTCGACACGATTTCGGCCGTACCATCTGTACAACCATCATCGGTAAGATATATATCAAGAGCTGTTCCTGTCGGCAATTTTTGAAGGTAAACATTCTCAAGACATTTCAAGGTCTTGTCTTTTCTGTTATGAACCGTCAGTAAGATTGCAATATCTAAATCCATTATTACCTATATAACTTTATTATTGGTATAATTCATATATCTTCTTCACATTGTTCGGTAGGAAATATCGCTCCATAACAAGATTATATCCATTCTCTACAATTAGTTTTCTTTTATTATCGTCTGTTTTCAACGTATGAATAGCCTTTACAATTTCAGTCGATTGTTCCGGTATCAATAGAGAACATAACTTTTCATTATTGAAATCCCTTAGCCCTGGAACATCATATAAGATAGCTGGGATCTTACATGCCATAGCCTCTATTGTTGTAATGGGAATTCCTTCAAATCGGGAAGACATAATGTATGCATCGGAAGCTATGAGATATTTTCGCACATTTTCTTGATTCCCTAAAAAACGCACGCAACTTTCTATATTCATTTTTTTTACCAACATCTTTTCCTCCATGGTAGTGTTACCTTGCCCAAGGTGAAGATAAAGGATACTACCTGTCTTTTTTGCCAATTCTGGCAGTGCATTTATTATATCCTCATGGCGTTTGATTGCAGAACAGCCTCCGACAGATACAATGACGAATGTGTCTGTCGGAATATTTAATTCATCCCGAACAGCTTGCTTTTCACCAGGTTTGGCTGGGAAAAACCTTTTGTTGCCAAACCAATTGTATATTTTGGTTGTACTATTGTGGTAGTATGTAAGTTCATTGTTATACACACTATCCGAAATAGTTTGAAATTTACATCCCAACAGATGTTTGGCACTCCACCTTAACCACCATTGATAAGGATACGATATAAATCTGGATCTAAAGCAATTGTGAAAGGTATAAACAGAATAAATACCTGCCATGCGTGCTACGAGTGCCATTCCCCATTTCATTTTTGAAGAATGAGTATGGATGACATCTATCTTTTCTTTTTTTACTAAACCAACTATCTTTCTATAATATTCCCATTTAGCAAGAAAATTTTGTGGATATGGAAGATGAAGGACCTCGTATCCGGAAGCTTTAAACATCTTTGCATAATCTCCGAGTTCTTTTGCTGAATTTATTACATATAGTTTACACCCAAGTCTTTTAAACTCTTCAGCTGCATCAACATACATAATTTCAGCTCCAGAGTAATTAAGCTTATTCAAAACATGCAAAACCCTCATATTATCTTTTAATTCGTTTTAAGATCAATTTGTGAACGGAATAGTTCAATATATTTTTCTGCTATTTTCTTCGAGGAAAAGAAATCAATGCAACGTTTTTTTGCATATTCAACCTGTTTCTTTATTTTTTCAGGAGAATTAAAAACTTCAAGAATGTCATGGGCGAGTTCTCGCTGATTAGATACGTCACTTAAACATCCTGCTTTCCCCTGTTCCAGTACATAAGGTACGGCTCCGGATTTTTTTCCACCTATTATAGGACATTCACATGCCATTGCCTCTATAAGAGTATTGCCAAATGTTTCTTCAATTGATGGATGTACCATTAAATCACATTCTTTTAGCAAATCCAATACTTTCTCATGTGAGAGATTTCCTAAAAGGACAACCCCTTGAAGCAAACCTTCTTTTTCCCATTGCTTGATAACAGGATTGCTGGCTGAAAAGGATTTCCCAACAAGTAAAAGCTGAATATCCTTTCGTTCGAGCATTATCATTTGGTGTGCTCTCAAAAGTGTAAGTATATTTTTCCGTTTGTCATCAGGTGATGATATTGAAATAGACACAATTTTATATATTCCATTACATGAAAGAGCATTCGACTGATGCTTGAATTTTAAATAATCTTCCTTGATAGGATTGTATATAACAGGTATCTCGTGCCCCCAATAGCGTTTTACCATCTCTGCCGTATAATCAGAATTGGCAATCAAATGAATATGTGACATTCGCATCACATATTCATTTTTTATGTAGTTCAAATAGATGGGATAATTCCGTATGCCTTTGTTTTGCTTGAGTATGTATGGCATAATGTCTCTTACTGTTACAAAGACAGGACACTTTTTACGAAAATAACCGCTTGCAATTGCATAATCGCGAGTCCAATGTGCAGACAATACATCTATTTCCTCATGACTCTCTTTAAACATTTTACGCAACAAGATTATTCCTCGCCCAAAGGAATTAAACCGCCTTATCATTTTGGTTTTTGAATAGGCTGGTGCTACATAAATGGATATGCTTTTCCCTATTAAAGTATATCGTTGATTAGCCAAAGGGTCCAAAGTGAAAACAACAAGGTAATGTCCCATTTTAAGAAATTCTTCGGCTATGGTTGTTACAGCTGGAGCATCTGTTCGGCTTAAACTATCTGCTATAGCACGGCTACTTTCTTCAAGCCAATCCCTTAACAGTGCAGTAGCTATCGGGGAACAAATACCTATTCTCATAAGTTTACCACATTTCTAATAAAATAATAAACAGATTTCAATGTTTTACATCTTTTCCTTGAATACACGACATCTATCTTGCGAAAATATTTCAGATTGTCAGTGTGGATTAAAGGACAAATTTTGCCAACTTCAATATTGTCAATACCCCCTCCTGTATGGGTCGCACGTTCATCAAATCCGATATTACGAACGAGATTTTTCTTCGGAACTATCGTAAATTGGTCATGTAACTGAGTGCTGATGCAAAACTGATAATCCCAAATGTCACGAGGCTGGTTCCTTTTGCAGGAGAAAAAGATATTCATGCGCCATAATACAACTCCTAAGTTCCATATTCCAAAATACCTTACAAGGTGTTTGAAATAGTCCGTAGCTGTTTTTGTGGATAGCGAATAATCATACTCTTTCCAAACCCTGCTCCAAGATGCCCATCCCCAACAGAAATGAAATGCCGACAAAAAATATGATGCATTATCATGGGGCATTATATCAAAATTATTCCGTCCTGTTATCAAAGCAATCCGATGGTCGTCCTTATATCGGATAAGCATTTCTTCACAGTACTTGAAAAAGTCATTATCGGGTAAGCAGTCATCCTCCAAAATTATCCCCATATCAACATGTTCAAAGAACCAGGATATTGCCTTAAATGGACCAATCCCACAACCTTGGTTTTCTGTTTGAAACAAGGTATGCACATCACAATCCCAATCAACTTTCTCTATGATGGATCGTGTAAGTGTACAATCCTCAACCTCACCGGGAACGTCAAGGCGAGGCCCATCGGCTGCCACATACAGGTGTTTCGGGCGAGCCTCTCGAATGCGATTGAATACCTGATTAGCGGTATCGTAACGCTTAAATATGATAAATAATATAGGAGTTTCCATTATTTCAGTCCTAAATAGAGGTTTAACTTTGGAAATGTTCTTGATAAATATGTTGCTGTATAATATGAAGATATGACAGAAAGTGCCAAGATTGAAATATGTGAGAACATATACCCCCATGGACTCGCATAATTTATCACAGAAATAGGCAAATGGCAGATTACGAATTTATATATCCAGTTAAAGGTAGGATGTATCAGAAAGATTCCCATTGAATAATCGCCTATTTTTGACAGGAAAGAATTGTCATTATGAAATTGATCCTTACCCATATAAAGTAGTAATATAATGCAAAGAGAATACATGATTGACCCGCTCGTAATTTGTGATATGGCAAAGGATAATATTCCGGTGCTATGATATATCCATATACCTTCAATTAAAGAAAGGAGTAATGCCCCTAACACCAATGCGAAAATTAGAATCGGACGGGGCTTGATTTTTTCTGTTTTCATGTCTTGCAACTTTAAACCTAAATAATAGGCAGCGAACCATGGAAAACAGAAGAATTGTTCCGGCTTGAACTCTTGTCCCGTCTTGAAGTTATATAGATAGTAAAATAGCAGATAAGAGGGAGTGATAATCCAAAATAAATAGTTGCACAAGGGATGGCTTTTATATTTTTGGATGAGCGGTGAGAAAATCGTCAATTGGGACAAGGCCAATAAAAAATAAAGCGGTCCGGAACCTGACCATAGTAAATACGCCCAATTATACGCAATATGCCCTTCCCTTATCAGTGGAAAGATAAAAACATAAATCACACTCCAGCATAGATATGGAACGATTAGTCTTGTAAAGCGTTTCTTGTAATAAGAAGATAAGCCTGTTTTTTTAAGTTCCTTATAAGGCTTCGTATAATAAGCTGATAGGAAAAAAAATGTTGCGACAGCAAAATTCACTATTTTTCTTGCCGCAATCCAAAGATATACGCCCCATTCTGAGTTCTCATTTCCCAGCGGTAAATGAATCATCACGACAAATATGATACACAAGCCCTTAATTGCTTGAATATATGTATCCTTAGAAACCATATTAGATTAAAATAATCAATGCTTGGTAATTAGACGATTATATATTGCCTTGTTGTAAACAATATGCAGCAGGTATGAAATTCCCATAACAACTAAACTGAACAGAATAAAAACAAGCCATGCTTTTATTGTTTCCCCATTGATGAAATTCATCATCCAATCCTTGCTTCGTTTCAATATTATGATATGGATGAGGTATGCTTCAAGGCTTAATCCTCCTATCCATTTGAGAATGTTATCTTTCTCTATCATCTTTATAATATAACAGAGGCATAGACACAGACCGGGAGTTATAATAAAAAATGGAAGCCAATAGATTGCGTTTCTCCATAAATAAATATGTCCAAAATGCCCGACTAAAAATATCTCTATTATTAAAACAATCAATGAAAGAACACAACAGAATGTAACATTCTTAATTGGTTTCCTCATAGCATAATAATATCCCGCTATACAACCCAATATGAAGATAGGTATTCTACTTGTGGTTAATATAACATAACCGGTTTGCATATATATCAAGAATCCTGTCAAAAGGAATCCAATGCCAATCATTACCCCCCCCATTTTAAAACATTAACATTCAATAAGTTATAGATTAATGGAAACAGAAAATAAAATAAATATACGGTTGGTATATACCAATCATGCCATGCTGTGGGTATGAAAGGGATGAAATAACAGATTCCTGTACTTTTCAATAGGATGTTAGGCACATTATAATCTTGTTTCAACAATGAAACTACTATGATGACAAAGAGGTATATTGGAAAAATCCTGATGAACCGTCTATAATAAAATAATCCGAGGCTTTTAGTCTTCCTGAAACCACAGTACAGCCCGAATCCTGAAAGGAACAAGAAAATATCAACGCCTCCATATCCAACGGAACTAAGGAGGTTAATTGGCGCAATTCCAAAACTCGTCCTGAAATGGTACAACATAACCCAAACGGTTGCTATTCCCATGAGTTCTGAACGATACTTAGAGATCAATGATAATTCCATATTCATGCTGCTTTATTGTTGAAAATCCTACCAATAGCATCCATTTTCTATTGAACTTGCCCCCTTCGGCTTGTCACTGTCTAAAGGTCTGGTCCAATATTCATTCACAAAGGGATATTTACCTTCCCAACGTTTGCCCATGATTCCAAACAAGATTTGAAGAAAGCCTCCAAGGTGAACAGCTTTCTTTCCCATCCTTTTTATATGTGCGGCAAGATTGAATCCGTATGCTCCACAGCCTAAAAGAGCAATATCGAAATCCTTTTTCTCAATCTCATCTTCCATGTATGCAAGAGCGTCAAACCAGGTAGTAAACCCCGTTTCATTACCTGCTATGGATTGAACAGACTTCATAATCTGCAAATCACATTCAGGCATTATTTCCATGTCTTTGAAAATCTGCTTTCTTTTTTCCCACTGGTGCTTAATCGTATCGTGAAATGGATGGATAACCAATATCTTCTTATTATGCAGTTTAAGAGTCCAAGGCATTTGATGATGGAACGGTTCAAGATCCCTCAATGGAATTTTGATACAATGTTTCAATTCTTTTTCAAATAGTCTTTCGGCAGGTAACCAACTGCCAAGCACGTCAAGCTCTTGCATATCATTGACTAACAGATGAGCATATTTCTCAATTTGCTTTCGGTCATTAGGAAAGAAACCGGCATTATTGCAAAAACTTTCAGCCAATTTCTTATTATAGCCAATGCTTGCAATCCCCCCCCCCCGTTAATTTTATTAAATTTTTTACATTCAGCGGTGTATAAACAGACAATGCCATTCCAAGTTCAAAAGCACCGAATCTTGCAATCATAGTTGGAGTGGGTGAAATTAAAGCATCCACTATGGTAGTATTTGCACTATCCCCCAAATAGTCAACCTCCGGTTTGTTTAAGATTCCTTTTCTATTAAGGATTCTGTATTTAAGTTCTCTGAGCATTCTTCTGATTGATTGTTAATTTGTAAATAAACCATTCCCAATATATAAGGATCAAGAAACGCATCCCAAAAGCAATAACATCTTTGCAGAAACGAAGCCATAAGCAAAGCAAACATGTACAATCCCTTTCTCGAATAATTCGACAACATGATATACCAATATGCCATGATCGTTAAAAACGCACCAAAAATACCGTTCATAATTAGAAACACCTTGTAGCCGGCAGACTGTGGGACTTTTGCTCCGGCTCCAACTCCTAACCAAATACGACCATCCGACAGAATCTGCTCCCATAACATTTGTGTCTGTGCAGAGAATCTGCCCTCTACAGCACCTTGCTCTCTTGTTATTTTCCCCAAAATCAATTCATTAACAGGATTGTTTCCATCGTTATAAGCACTGATAATTATAACGCCAATTATTGAAATTATAACAGGAATAACTATCTTGCTTAGTCTTTCTGAGAATCTATATAGTAAATACCCCAAAAGCGTTAGGACATATGCTGCCGCAGAGAATGAAATAATAATGACCACAAAAAATATGATGTTAAGTTTATTCTTGAGGTTATAATTATTAGCGAATAAAAACAAGGATGTTACAGTACCGATGTGCCCTGGTTCGAGAAAAAAACCATTAAACCTAGGTAACGGCTCCAACAAGACATAAGGACTTAGGTTGATCGTATGTCGGAAGAAAAAATAATTCTGTTGAATAAAGCCGTATTCGTTATATTGCCATGAAAATTTTTGGGATATATGAGGTAATGGAATGCCGACTAAAAACAGAAACCACCATAGGACAGATATACCCAACAAAATGGCATACCATGTTGACAATGTTCTAAATAAATTCATCTGATGTTCGCTATCCAAGAAAATGATTTGAATTGGTATAAGTACCATAACAAACTGCGCAATATACCCTGTAAGGTTTCCTCCCAACATAGTGTACATTACTGCCATGCCCAAAAAGAATGCCGCACAAATCTTCTGCTTTGATTGCTGATAGGCACTTGGAGGAACAATAATCAGTCCAATGGCAGACAACGCCAAATCGATCATGGGATTATCCCCTAATGTTAAACAAGCCCTGGCCGAAGACAGGAAACAGTAGAATACGATGATTTTATATGTTAGCCAATATTTTGATTGCATTTATGCTTTCCTATAAAATTTAAAGACTCTGGATATGACCACCTCTTTTTCTTGTTTGCTTAATCCCAATAGGAATACAATGCTTGGACTTACAATCAAACATGCCAATCCAACACAAACCAATCTGACAATTTCGTTAGAAATGGACAGATGAATAGCAAGGGGGACTATTGCCGCAATAATTGTTACGCTTGCAAGTTTTAGTATTACTAACTTGACATACAACCTTACAGACAGACCTATTTTTTTTCGCAACAGAATAATTCTTGCAAAATGAGCGAGACAAGATTGGAAAAGAAACACCCAGAACGCATTTTCCGGTTGGGACCAAAATAACAGAACAACATAGGCTATTGGCACAATCAACAAAAGGAAAATACTGATGGTCACTTCGTATGTTTTAATCTTACCGGTAGCTTGTGCTGATACATTCAAGGGAGAAGCCAACACTTCAACGGCACTAATTAGTAACAGTATCCTTATGAAAACACTTGTGTATTGTGGCACATCAACAAGCCATAGGGCAAGCAATGTGTTTATTTCCAACATTACAGGAAGCGCAAAAACGAAATATAGAAAAAATGAAAATAAAGAGCCACGATAGATAAGTTCGTGCATATAAGTCAAATCTCCTGCAGCGTAAGATTTTGTAATTTGGGGATTTACCGCAACTTGAAAATTGCTGGAAAAATTCTTGATTACAGCTTGTACGGTAATGGCCACGCCCCTTGCGGCATTTACGGCAGGATTAAAGAATGCGTTTATCAACAAATTAAGACCTTGTTGATATCCGGCAGCAGCTATACTTCCCCACAAGCTCCAACCGGCATACCCGCCCATTGAATGCAAATACGCACGGTTGATTTTATGGGTTAATTTCGATTCCGGGAAAGTTCGGCTGGCATAAACACCGTAAAACATACGCATCAGAATTGACAACAACGCCATAAGCACGCCATAGGTAATAAGATTGTCAAAAGGCAATACCATAAGTAGGAACACTATTGCTAATTTTAATACGGCTTCAATGATAGTCAGATATGCGAATGCGGACATATGTTCATGTCCTATTATCAACGCATTATATGGAACGGTAATGACAGAGGCACATGAAACTATTATTGAACAATGATAAACCCACAATGCGGCAGTAAATCTTTCCGATGGTATAACGGCCACATTATATACATACCACAATCCTACCGTTTCACCTAACACGACAATCAGAAAGGCGATCAAGAGATGTATATATACACAGGTGCAAAATACCTCTCTCAAATTTTGTGGCTGGTTTTTACCTAATTCATACGTAATAAAACGTTGTGAAGCCTGAGCCATTGAATTGTTTATGAAAGAAAAGATGGTTATCAGCCCTCCTATGACATTATATAAGCCATAGTCCGTTATGCCCAATTCCCTTAGAACTAATCGTGAGGTATACAGTGATATTACAAGCATGATAAACATCCTGACATATAAATACACTGTATTCTTGACGATTTTTTGGGGATTCTTATATTTATTTTCTGCCATTATTATAGAACATACTGTTCGTCCACAAACTTTTATATTATCCTATTTGTATTATGAAATGTTTTCCTATTTCAATCCCTTCTGAATATATCCCTTGTATAAACCTTCTCTTTCACATCATCCAAACAGACATCATATCGGTTTGCAATAATCGCATTACACTGTTTCTTGAACTCATCCAAGTCATTCACTACTTTGCTGCCAAAAAACGTACTACCATTGGTAAGTGTCGGCTCATAGATGATGACTTCCGCACCTTTAGCCTTGATGCGCTTCATCACCCCTTGGATGGAGGACTGGCGAAAGTTGTCACTGTTCGATTTCATGGTCAGGCGATAAACACCAACAACACATTTCTTTTCCTCGTTGGGATTAAAATCGCCACGGTTGTAATAGTCATAATAACCCGCCTTGTTCAATATTCGGTCAGCAATAAAGTCCTTTCGGGTGCGATTGCTCTCCACAATAGCCTCTATCAGGTTCTCCGGCACATCCGCATAATTAGCGAGCAACTGCTTGGTGTCTTTGGGCAAGCAGTAGCCTCCATAACCGAACGAGGGATTGTTGTAATGCGTACCGATACGAGGGTCAAGGCTTACACCGTTGATGATAGCCTGCGTGTCCAATCCTTTCATCTCGGCGTAAGTGTCCAACTCGTTGAAATAACTTACACGCAGTGCCAGATAGGTATTGGCGAATAGTTTCACGGCTTCCGCCTCGGTCAGGCCCATGAAGAGCGTATCGATATTCTCCTTGATTGCTCCCTCTTGTAGTAGAGCGGCGAAAGTATGTGCGGCTTTATCCAAACGGGCATCACCCTCCGGTCTTCCCACAATGATGCGACTGGGATAAAGATTATCATACAAAGCCTTGCTTTCCCGCAGGAACTCTGGCGAGAATATCACGTTTTTTGTATCGAGTTTCTTGCGCACACTTTCGGTATAACCTACCGGAATGGTACTCTTGATAACCATGATGGCATGAGGGCTGACGCTCTTCACCAATTCAATAACCTCCTCCACATGAGAGGTGTCGAAATAGTTCTTCGTGAGGTCATAATTGGTGGGAGCGGCTATCACCACGAAGTCGGCATTTCTGTAAGCGGCTGCACCGTCAAGGGTAGCCGTCAGGTTCAACTGTTTTTCCGCTAAATATTTCTCGATATATTCATCCTGTATAGGTGATACCCGATGGTTTATCTTCTCCACTTTATCGGGTATGACATCTACAGCTGTCACTTGATGATGCTGCGCCAGCAACGTGGCGATACTCATTCCAACATAGCCCGTTCCAGCTACGGCAATCTTATACTCTTCCATTTTTTATCCTAATTTGAATGATTGATATTGAATAATATTAAACTATCGTTCTCCGACGTTTGAAGATATTTATTATGTCGCCCATGGTCAGACGATTTTCTGTATCTTCCGTAATGATTTGGTTTAAAAGTTCGAGATCCGCTTCGATTTGGACACGGAGGCGACAAGCTTCAGTGTTATCTCCCTTGATAGTCTTCATGGTTTCATCCCAGAAAGAGACCGGCAGACGTAAGCGCGAGGAGAATTCCATGCGTTGGTTATGTTCTTTGTAGATACGGTAATAGAACGTACCGCAACCGGCATTTTTCTTACAAGGCTAATAAAGAGAATGAATCAAACCTTACGTTCTATGAGTGGAATACGCCATAAATAATGATTTGTCAACTGAATGATTACAAATTGATACGCCCTAGCTAATTATTTGCTTCTATCCTTTCCAGGATATATTTATATTGCTTTCGGAATGCGACAGCAAACAGTATAAAGAGGATGAAATATATAAGAGCCAGACAACAGTGAGAAGTCTCAGTATTGATTGGAATGAAATGGATAGCCAATACAAATATTGTAAGCATTAAAAACGTGGCACTTAGCGTGCGATACGTATTAGCTATCTCAAGCAATAACTGTATCTTACTATCTTCTTTCTCTGCTTTTGCGTATTTTTTATAGTCAAACTTGCAGAGAAACTTGAAGAGAATCATAGAATCTTCAATAACAAGTGAACCAATCCTGCTTAATGTCAGTCCGACAAAATGGCTTGCCAGTAAGAAAAATCCGGTTGACAATACATTTATGACATCTATTCCGCTATATCTCAGCAAAAAGATGAATATGGCACCCGGGTAAAAGAAATTAAATAATTGGTATGAACTTAATTTCTCAAAAATACTTTTCGCTAAATCTCCCATTTTATGTTGCTTTACCGTCCATTTCAGGATTGAGGACAAGTTTTCGGGCAGCGTGCCCTTTAATCTCTATTCCTTCGCTGTGTGACAACCATGTCCCGGATGTCACAAAGATTCTTGCATCCGGATTTATCTCTAATATCTTATTGGTGAGCCGTCGGGAATAATGTCCATTCTCCAGACCATCCGGAGGACAAGAGACATAATAAGTTGTAGCATCTATTCTTTTCAAAATGGAAGGACTTATGTTTTTGCGGCTTCCATGATGTGGCAGCTGCATGACATCAAAGTCATCCGCATCATTATTGTCACTCAAACTTTCATAATAGTCCAAAGCCGCATTCAGTGCTTTTTTCCCCGCATCTCCTGTAAACAAAAACATACGGTTGGGAAAATAGAAAGCAAGAATAACACTTGTCTCATTGATGGCTGACGTGCTTTCATCTTCAAACCATTTTATGGTTTGCCCGATATATTTCTCTGTCAGATATTTGGAACATTTTGCACGGATGGAACTGAAACACGACACAGTCGGAGTTTTGTCTGAAGCCATGAGTTGTTCACGATACAGTGCAGTGCTCGGTCCTAATATTTTAAAACAACCCAGATATGTATTTCCCACACACGGATGGATGATATTGTCCTCACCAATCTTTTCGATGGCTGTTTGCTCCAATTCATATGCTTTCTTAAAGCTATCCCTCAACCGATTATTGAGGCTGTTCTCGGTTATCCGCCCGTCCTTGAAGAAGGATGATTTTAAATTCGCATCACGCCAAGGGCGGTTCATTATTAACTTCCCGATCCTAATCTCATCACTCTTAAACAAGGTTATCAGACCGGAAATGTGGTCTATGTCCGGATGTGTGTTTATGACATAATCAATTTGGGTCAGTTGACATTCATCCACCATATAGCGGATGATTCTATTTCCATCATCCAAATAGCCACCATCGATAACAATTACGGATGGATGGTCATTTTCATCATAAATACGGATAAAGATAGCATCACCCCCTTTGGAGGATTTGCCAACGGTGAAAAATCTGATTTCGTATCTCTGTATCATAAGTTAATCCCGTTTATGTTTGGTCGCATACCATTCTACAAACTTTCGTAATCCGTAACGCAGAGGTGTGGCTGGTACAAAACCAAAATCTATTTTCAATGGTGTAGTATCAGCATATGTAATGGGCACATCTCCGAATGGTATAGGACTCGAATAATGACAATCAATACGCCTTAAAGTGGCGGTTTATAGATAAATATACATTTTCTGTCCTGATTTGGATGATTAACATTAAATTATCGTTCTTCGGCGTTTGAAGATGTTTATCATGTCGCCCATGGTCAGACGACTTTCAGTATCTTCCGTAATGATTTGGTTTAAAAGTTCGAGATCCGCTTCGATTTGGGCACGGAGGCGACAAGCTTCAGTGTTATTTCCCTTGACCGTCTTCATGGTTTCATCCCAAGAAGAGACCGGCAGACGTAGGCGAGAGGAGAATTCCATACGCCGGTTATGCCCCTTGTAGATACGGTAATAGACCGTACCGTGACCTGTATCTTTCTTACATGGCTCAAATCTTGCAACGACAGTTGACATCAGTAAGTAGTCATTTTAGTCCCGTAGCAGACCTAAAGTTTTGTTTTCTTAATTTAGCATTCACAGATGACGCTTTTTATCTTTCTAAAATATGACTTCATTTATCCAAGTAGCATATCTTATGTTTGCAAGCTGTAATAAAAGCGTCGAGAGAATGAATGTCATTACCTCTCATTTCATACATTTTTGCTTTCAGTAGGGCTTCGGCCTTTTCCTGCACGTGTCTGCCGTACATCCCGGCCAACGAGGGCACGTTGAGTTGGAAGAAGATATGCTCTTCCTTTAAGGCCTTATAGTCCTTCTTCTGCATGTATTCGTACCGTTCCGGATGTGCCAGCAACGGGTAATAGCCTTTCTTTTGGACGCGTTGCAGGACGGAGAGCAACCTCATCGGCGGATTGAAATAGGAGGTCTCCACCAAGAGGTAGCGTTTCCCCTCCTCCAAGGGCAGCAGGTCATCCTTTTCCAGCCGTTCCTCAAAGAGGTTGTCCATCATGTATTCCGCCGCCAAAGCAAGTTCCATCATCCCGTTGTAACTCCGTTTCAGTTCCTGGAACTTTCCTTGCAGGGTTGCGGTCTCATTGGGGATGTCCTCCATGACATGCGGCGTGAGCCACACCTTCCGGACTCCCAGCCTTTCCATCGTATCCAAAATCCGGAGTGATTCATCCAACGTCTCCACTCCGTCATCCACTCCCGGAAGGAGATGGCTGTGGCAGTCGGTCATCCCTTTCAGGATGCCGCTTTGGGCAAGGGTTGTCGTCTTACGGAACGGCCACATAGTTGTAATATGCTTTTATATAGGAGAATAACATATTATAGGTTATTTGATAACCAACCATTTACCCCCCCCGTTTTGGCTTTACTTCCATAGTAGGAGGCGTAGCCGTTGTGATAGCCGTAGCGATAGCCATAGCGGTATCCGTAACGGTAG
>ULUE01032470.1_pt1 | contig 33143 bp, 28 predicted proteins | sample 1958211 | NCBI WGS metagenome assembly ULUE01 (sample SAMEA4835752, study PRJEB28245) | human gut metagenome | biome: gut microbiome; material: fecal sample | place: Denmark | collected 2008 | reverse complement strand
TTTACGGCAGCCGCTGCAATCTTTTTGACCTGCAAGACGGGAAAAAGTGCATGGCAAAGATCAACAGCACCCCATTTATCATACCGGTACGGTGTGATAAATAGGGTGCTGTTCGGTGTAGCTCAAAGCTCGGTTATTCGCCGACGTGTATCTCGGACTCGGCAAAGAGAGCGGCTTCTCCGGCAAGGACGATGCGATCGCCGTCAATGCGGCAGTACAGCACACCGCCTCGGCGGGACGCCTGATACGCCGTGAGGCTGTCCTTTTTAAGAGCCTCCGCCCAGTAAGGCACGATGTGGCAGTGACCTGAACCGCAGACGGGGTCCTCGGCTACTCCGCACTTCGGCGCAAAGCTCCTCGAAACGCAGTCGAAGTCCTGACCCTCAGCCGTAAGATGCACCAGAAGCCCGTCGAGCTTCAGAAGCTTTTCCTGATCGGGAGCGGCAGTGCGAACGTCGCTTTCACTTTCCATGACGCAGAGCAGGTCACGACCCATAAACGCCGCAGCGGGGCGAACGCCGAGAGCATCGACGATCTCGTCGGTGACGGCAGTGGGAGCAAGCTTGTATGCGGGGAAATCCATCTCAAGCAGCTTGCCGTTTCTCTTGACGGTGAGGATGCCGCTGAGCGTGCTGAAGCTCAGAGACTGCGCTTCCTTGTCGTAAAAACGGAATATGGTGTATGCCGTTGCAAGGGTGGCATGACCACAAAGGTCGATCTCGCCGCCGGGGGTGAACCAGCGGAGCTTATAGCCGTCGCCGTCCTTAAGCGCAAAGGCGGTCTCGGAAAGATTGTTCTCCGTCGTTATCTTCTGCATCAGCTCGTCCGACAGGGGCTTATCCAACACGCACACAGCAGCGGGGTTACCCGAAAAAACCTTGTCGGTAAAGGCATCAACCACATATTGCTTCATGGTTTCGTTCCTCCTTGCTGTTTATAAGCGGATTATAACGCTCAGTTTTACAGCAGTCAAGGAGGAAAACATTCAGCGGTTGCCCAGTATCTGCGCCGCAGCGTACAGCATTTCGGCAGCGTCGCCCCGTGTGAGAGCCTCGCTGCCGTCGATGCCTTCGCCGACTATTCCGCAGGCATGGAGATTCGCCGCAGACTGCGACGCCCATGCGGGGACCGCTGCTTCGAGGTTTACATAACTTACGTCGTTGAGCTTTAGGCAGCGGTCGAGGATGACCATTGCCTCGGTCTTGCTTATATCGGCGGAAGCGTCGAACACACAATGCCCGTCTCTGCTGTAGCCGGTGACGATGCCGTCTCTGACTGCGGTGGAGATGCAGGGCTTGAGCGCTCCGGGGATGCTCTCGTCGTCGTAAAAGCCCGTGTTAACGACGCCTGAGAGCAGCTCCGCTCCGGTTACGCTCATGCACATACTCAGAAACTCGCCCCTTGTGAGAACGGCGTCGGGGTTAAAGCGGTATTCGCCCGCAAGCATTTCTCCTGTGTAAGCGCCGCACTCCGCGAGAAAGACCGCAGCGCAGGAGCGTCCGTCGTTTTCCATGTCGCTGTAGCTCACGTTGCAGCTCTGCTTTACGAGACGGATTATGACCGTCGCCTCCTGGGAGCGCTTCCCGGCGGAGTCTACGGCACGGTAGCCGAAATAGTCACGGCCTTTTTCACCCTCGTCGGGGGTGTATACAAAGTGACCGCCGTCGGATAACTCGACGCTGCCCTTGCGGGGATTCGTCGTGATCTCGAAGCTCAACTTGTCGCCGTCGGGGTCAAGGGCGGAAAGCTCTCCGCCGTAGGAAACGCCCCTGTAGGTCTCAAACTCAAAGTTTTCCGCTATCGGTGCTGCGTTGTCAGCAAAGGCTCCGGCGGAAAGCGTGCTTACAAGAGAAAGGCACAGAGCCGCAGCGGACAATGCGGCAGCAATAAATTTTCTCATAAAACTACCTCCGTAATTATTGTTACGGAGGTAGTTTGTGCATGATATTCAATTATATTCTCAGTCAATAGCTTCCCAGCCTGCGTAAAGCGTCACCGTAACGGATTTTGTCCAATCGGTCTCGCCGTTTTGCTTTGCAAAAAACTCCTGAGGCGACAGAAAGCTTAGCGGCTCACCGCCGCAATCGGGATCACGGTACCAACCCGTAAAGGCATAGCCGCTGCGTTCGGGTTCGTGGTATGCGCAGAGGTACACAATCGAGCCGGAGAGCATGGGTCCCGCTGCGCCGAGCGTCACGGAAGAAGCGCTGTCTATCGTGCCTCCGTTTGCGTCAAGCGTCAAAACGGATATGGTGTTCGATGTATCGAGGTTGCGCCATAGCGCATGGATTGAAAGCTTGAGATCGCCGTCGCCGTTCGGGGTAAAGCCGCTCACGGCGTCAATGTCCAAAACCTCGGAACTCAGTTTGACCGCTTTCCCGCCGCCGCATACGACCCAACCGACAAATTCGTAATTATCGACGGGGACGGGGGAGGGCATACCGAGACTTTCGCCCGCTTTGAGTCTCGACACGCTTATGCTGCCGGAGTCTAAAAGCAGGTTCTCGTAATTTGCATCAAAGCTGTCGTTGTAGACGGAGTAGTACACCGTACCGTCGAGGGGAAGCGGCGGCTTTGTCGGCACGTCATCGTCCGGCACTTTGACATCGCCGCCGATGAGAGCCGAAACGAGTATGAACGAAAAGACCGCAACCGCCGCTATGAGCTTTATCATTCTTTTGCTTTTGCGGGGCTTTGCGCTTTCCGAGGGCTTCCCGGACCCCTGACCGAACTCATCCGGCAGGGGAGTAAACTCCACGGCTGAACCGAATTCAAGGTCGTTCTTTTTCATGCCCGTCACCGAAGATTGTAAACGTCAAGCCTCGTGTAGGGACACTCAACGCCGAGCTTCTTAAAGCCGAGCAGCAGCTCACGGTTTAAAAGCCTGCCGGCGGAGAAGATGTTCTTTTCATCAACTTCGACGACAAAGCGCAGCAGTATGCCGGAGGCCTCCAGCGCCTGAACGCCGAGGTACTGCGGCTCACTCTTGAGCGTGTCGGTGTTCGCCTTGTAGATCTCTGCCATGAGCGCCGGGATCGCCTTTTCAAGCTTCGGAAGATCGGTCTCATAGGGGATGCTGATATCACCGACCGCTTTGGAGGAATTGTCGGAGCGGTTGAGGATGTTCTTCATTTCGGAGTTATTTACGATCTTGACGTTGTCGCCGGAGTCGGTGATGCAGGTGGTCCTGATGCCGATGGCGGTGACGATGCCTCTGAAACCGTTTACCTCGACGATGTCGCCGACGTTGTACTGATTCTCAAGCAGCATGAAGGTCCCCGTAACGATGTCCGCAATGAGGCTCTCGGCGCTGAAGCCGACGATCAACGCCAAAACGCCGATGCTGGCGATGATGGCGGTGATGTTCACGCCGATGATGGTGAGACCCCAACAGAGTATCACGATAAACGCAACGTACTTTGCAAGGCTGCACACGAGCGAAATGATCGAGCGGGTGCGGTGATTTTTGGGGTTAAACGCACCGAGGATGAGAACAATGATGTTCTCGATGAGAAGCACGCCGAAAATCATAAGAGCGAGCCTTAAAAGCGCAATCCCGTCAAACGACAGAGACTTTAAAAACTTCTCACCGTCGATAAAATCGCCTGCAAAGGCGACCGCTGCCAAAGCCGCAAGCAGCAGCGCATATATGAGAGTTTTCAAGAGATTTTGTTTTTTCACCGTCTGTTCCTCCGTATGCGGAAAAGTTTGTTAATACAAATATAAAATACAGTATAAGTATGGCTTTGTCAAGAAAGCGAAATGCTCTTGCCGTAGGACGGCGAGAGATGCTTATTGAAAATACTGCAAGCAAAATCAAGCGCCGAAGCACCCGACGGTGTGTATTGATTGGCGGCAAAAGGATGAACGGCAATGCACGAATGGCAAAGAGGCGTTCGGGACACTAGGCAAAACACCGCAGACGGGTGAAAATCACAGCCGTTTTACCGACTTCCGTAAACCGAACGGAAGTCGGATTTTGTCCCGTTCATTTTGAGCTCAAAAGTTAAAAAACTTTAAAATTCAGAAAATTTTTATATATAGTATAGCCCACAGGAAAAATAGTGCAAAGCCGACTGAAAAGAAGGAAAAATTTTGAGAGATTTAGTTGAAAAAACTGCTCAAAATGCTTGAAAAACAGCGACGTTTTTGGTATTATGTAATACGTGTTAAATTGACTACAAAAGAAACAGTGATTTTTAACCCGGAGGTACCTTTTATGAGCAAGCTGAAAAGGGGATTTTCGTTTTTCCTCAGCCTCCTGATGCTGCTTTCGCTGCTGACGGTCGTACCGTTCACGGCGCTCGGCGGCAAGGCTCAGGCTAAGAGCTACGCAAATTCCGGCACTATTACGTCATGGTACACCGCCATGACAAACCTTAACGGTGAGCAAACGAAGGCCGCACTTGTTGACAAGTATTTTGACGGCCTCTTTGCTACCAATTCGACCTTCCGCACGAGGATTCAGGTATCCGCAGGCGGAACGACGTTCAGAGTCAAGCTTACAAACTACTACGGCTCTGAGAACATCAAGGTAAACAAGATGAACGTCGGCCTTGCCGGCTCAGGCAATGCCACCTCGGTAAACGGCAGTTCCGTCGTGAACGTTACCGTTAACGGCAGCGCCTCCTTTACGATACCCAAGGGCGGCTATGTATGGACCGACTGGTTCACCCTGAAGTCTGCGGTCAGCTCCGGCGGATACCTCGTGTTCTCGACTTACGTTAAGAACTCCGGCAAGGTGCGTGACGCAGGTCTTACGGGCAGCATTTCCTACTGCTGGTCCGGCGATCAGATGACGAACTACGAGTGGTCTTACGGTGCGCTCGGCAAGCTCTCCAAGGCGGATGCCAATGTCGGCGACTATAACATCACTCCGCTGCTTAACTGCCTTGAGGTCAAGACTTCGAATCCCGAAGCTTACAGTGCGATGATAATCGGTGACTCTACGGTCACGAACTATATCCCGTCGCTGCTCCAGTCCAAACTCCGCAGCGAGGGTGTTCGTCAGGTCGCAGTCATCGGCGCAGGCATCAAGGGCAACGAGCTTCTTGCAGCTGGCGTAGGACCCGACGGTCCCCTTGAGGGCGATGCTCTTCTGAGACGTTTCGACATGGACGCGCTTAACCTTGCAGGCGTCAAGAAGGTCTTTGTCAAGATAGGCATAAACGACATCGTTCACCCCAACTGCTCGAATCTTGCCAAGTACTTTGACGGTACTCCTTCTGCCGACGAGATCATAAACGGCTATAAGCAGCTTATTGCGGCGGCACACGCAAAGGGCATAGAGATATACTTCTTCGATATCAGCCCGTGGATAGGCTACACCCGTGAGGGTACGGTCACTACCGACGAGGCGACCATTGCAAAGATGGAAAACGTCCGTCTCGAAGTAAACCAGTGGCTTCATGACAACGCAACGAGCTATGTCGACTCCGACTACATGACGGTCGACCCCATCGAGGGCTACTCCTTCGGTCTTGTCACCACGAGCGACGTTATCGGCGTTGAGCGCAGCGGCCATCCCGGACAGCAGGTCTTGGAGGATGCTTACACCACCGACCACATCCACTACACGCTTGCGGGTCAGAACGTTGTGACGAGCAATATTCCTATAAGCATCTTCAAGGGCGTTCCGACCGGAGAGGCTGCAAATAAGGTGGCAACGGTCGGCAACCTCTACATTGCGACCAACACCACTCAGGGCGGCAGCTCCTACTTCTTCGGCAGCGATGAAAAGCTGCCCGCAGGAAGCTCCGACCAGCAGGGTACCATTTACCTTATGGCGACCGACGGAAGCGAAACGGCAAAGCCTACCGGCAGCGGTGTAGGCACCACTAAGCGTGGCGCTGTATATGGGAACCCCATTGCCGACATTGTTCTGAAATCGACCACATTGCAGAAAGGTACTGTCGGCGCTCCGTATTTCTCCGTTCAGTCGACCGTTGAGAACGGCAGCAATACCACCGTTCCTGTGGATCAGCTCTATAAGAATGCGTACTGGCAGCAGACCACTGACAAACAGTCCGAGATAACTTGGAAAAACTATGCGTATTCGGATCTGTACCTTGCATGGTACTTCCCCACACTGTATGCTCCCGATGTTTACGACACGGGCGTAAGAAAAGAGGTACAAACGAGTATAGAACTTGGCGGTCTTTCAAGCGAATGGTTCTCTTTAAACACGATTAAAGCATATGATTCCGCTTCATCGTATAAGTCCTATGTGTACTACGGCTCGGTTATGCCCGATATAAACAGCGACAAGTACCTGAGCTACTTCTACGACAAGCCCAATAGAGATGAATGGGACGATGTTGTAAGCGGCAACAGCTTCCGTGTTGTTAAGGCAAAGGACCATAACCCCAGCAGTGACGGCGGCAACCTCGTAACGCTTTACGCTCCCGGTACCGTTGATACGCAGCTTGACATTGCGTCCGCAAGCAAGGCACAGACCTTCTACAACGGAGCAAACGGCACTGTTGTTACGTTTAATTACACTCTTTCCGATAACCTGCTCAACTCTCCGACGATGAACGCAACCGGCAAGAATGTAAATAACCTCACTTATCCGACCAACAACTTCAAGACCTACGGCTCCTTCAGAGGCTACACCTACGGCGGCAGCGCCGACCGCAGCGTCAGCTTTACGAGCGATAACGAAGCAGTTGCAAAGATCGACTCAAACGGCAACGTAGTCCTCACGGGACAGGGCGGCACCGCAAATCTGACCATGACCGTAACGTGGAAAGAGCTTGACGGCACCGTTTACACCATGACCGACACTGCGACCGTTACCAATATTACTTACGGCGCCGACATTTGCATTGACGGCGAGTACCCCGATGCATACAGCTTTGAAAATTATGCCGGCAACGCAAGCAAGGACGTCTCCGTGACCTACACCAGCGTACCTCTTGCGGAGCTTCCCGCAGGCGGCAGCTGGGTATGGACGAGCGCAGACAGCTCTATCTTCACCGTTTCCGGCTCCGGCAGCAATGCAACGCTGCACTTTACCGCCAAGGCAGGCACCGCAAACCTGACCGCAGCCTATGTTAAGAACGGTGTGACCTATTGCAGCGACACCGTTGCGATAACCAACATCACCGCATTCGTTGACATTCAGATCGGCAGCGATGCAGTTGACACCGAGACGGGTGCATACCCCGACATAAAGCTGATAAACGGCATCAACCCCGGCGATACGCTTTCGCTCAAGGCACAGCCCGTCGGCGTCGGCGCATCGGCGCTCGACATGGAGAGCGGCACCTACGCATGGAGCATTGTGGGCGAGCAGTCCTCCGGCGTCACCATCAGCGACACGGATAAGCGCACCGCAAAGCTTACCTTTGACGGCAGCGATACCACGGTGACACTCAAGCTGACATACACCCTCGGCAACAAGACCTACGAAAGCTACGTTACCGTGGTCGTTAAGGCGGGCGTAGGCAAGAGCAATGCGGTACTTGACTTCGGTCTTCCCGTTGACATCGAGCTTATCGGCAACGCATCCGGCGTCAGCGCAACCGCACCTGAGACCGCACTTGACACCGGCATCAGCGCAAGCGACGAGTTCGGCGGCGCAAAGAGCGCAAAGACCGCTTCCGGCACCGCACAGCTCACCGGCAATACGCTGACCTACACCCCCGAAAAGATCCTTGACAGCAAGGATAATATCTACTACTCCGCAACCGTCGATAACGGCTACAAGTACGCAAATATCAGCATCATTCCGGCAACGAGCGTCTACTACGAAGACAGCTTCGTGACCTACGCCGGAGCTTGGTCGGCACTCTACGACAGCGGCAAGAGCGATGCGCTTATAGCGAAGATTCGCCAGAGCGCAGGCAATGAAGTGTACGGCTACGACCCCGCCTACGGTGAGTACACCAACTACTCCCTCGGCAAGGCAATGACCGTCACGGTCGCAAAGGGCGGCGATACCGCAACCGCAGAGTTCACCTTCACGGGAACGGGCTTTGAGCTGTACTCGGCAACGACCTCGACTCAGGGCGGCTTCAAGGTGAGCGTGTACGATGCAGGCGGTAAGATGGTCGGCACGAAGAAGCTGATCTCGACCAAGTCCTACGACAGCTACTGGCAGATCCCCGTATTCGAGAACAGCAAGCTGCCTTACGGAACCTACACCGTAAAGATCGAGGTCGCATATTCTCCCGCACTCGACCTTGCTACCGCAGACGGAGCAAAGCTCAACAGCGTAAGCTTTATACTCGACGGCGTGAGGATCTACAACAGCAAGCTCAACGAGACCTACGGCGACGTGTACGCAAAGGACGGCGAATACAACGCCCAGTACATCGAAGTGAGAGACCAGCTCATAAAGGCGGAAAGCTTCAACGGAGCAGATTCTGCGGTGAGCGGAGCAGTCTACATAGACGGACGTCCGCAGCGTGGCGCAACGGGCGAGCTGGTATACAATGAGGACGGATACCTCGTTTACGACCGCAAAGTGACGACAAGCAACGTGCTTGACGATTACAAGAACTACGGACCTAAAAACGAGGTGTACCTCGCATCGGGTCAGGGCATAGCGTTCAGGATCGAGGACATGAGCAATGTCGAGAGCGTACAGCTCGGACTCAAGAGCGCATCCGGTGAAATCGTATCGGCAGCCGTGAACGGTACGACGGTAGCGGTCGGCAGCAGCACCGAAATGTACTACAAGGTGAGCGCAGCCGACGGTAAGGTCGTCATCACGAACAACGGAACAGGAATAATTTCCGTCACGAACGTGAAGTTGACCTACAAGCTCGGCAGCACCGCAACGACGAGAATAATCGCCGATGCTGACCTTATGCAGTATGCCGTAAAGCAGATACTCAAGACCCCGGCGGGTGCGGGACTTGTCCCCGTAAGCCCGACTCCGGCAGCACCTGCGGTCGAACCGACGGCAAACGAGACTCAGACGACCGTCAAGGCAGACCTCAAGCAGGTGATAGCGAAACTTGACGCAATGGGCAAGGCACAGCTCGTGTCCAAGATGATGGGCGAGCTTGTCGCAGAAATACTTGGAGGTGGCGTAAAATGAAGAGAAAATATGAAAAGCCCGCTCTGTATTTCGAAGAGTATGAGCTGTCAAGCTCGATAGCAGGCAATTGCGGCAACAAGCTGTTTCAGGAGAAGATTTATGCAGGCGACTACACGAGCTGCAAAGTAGACGCAGGCGGCGGCGACTTCCTGTTCTTAGACTCGTCGATCGGCTGCAACACCAACCCCGGCGCAGACGGTGAGCTGTACTGCTACCAGGTCCCGTCAACCAACGAAATGCTCTTCAACTCCTGAATAGATCACTGCTTCGGGAAAGCTCCCTGTCAATTCGGCAGGGAGCTTTTTCTGCTTTCTTATATTTAATATTGTAGGAACATTTGACAAAGCGCAAATGGGTGTTATATTATAATTCCTATGGAAAAGATTACATCGAGAAAAAATAATACGATAGTTCACCTGCGCAAGCTCGGCAGCGACGCTTCATACCGCAGAGAATGCTGCGAATTTATATGCGACGGAGTTAAAACGCTGAATGAAGCGCTTGCATCGGGGATGGAGATCAAAACCGTCCTGTTTAAGGGGACGCCCGATACGGAGCTTGCGGAGAGACTTCCGCACGCTGCGTCATACTACGCTCCCGACGAGCTGTTTGACTATGCGTCGCCGCTCAAAAACTGCCCCGGACCGCTGTTTTCGGTGCGAATGCCGCAGACGGCAGGGGAGGCCGTACACAGCGCCATTGTGCTTGAGAACTTACAGGACCCAGGCAATGTGGGTACCGTCATCAGAACGGCGAACGCATTCGGGATAAGTGCGGTCGTGCTTGTCGGCGACTGTGCGGACCTGTACAATCCCAAAACCGTGCGTGCGACCATGGGGGCGATCTTCCGTCAGCGGGTGATGAGCGTTGAGCTTTGTGCGCTGCGAGACTTCTGCGCGGAAAACGGGCTTAAACTGTACGGCGCTGCGCTCAGCGACAAGGCGGTTGAGATAACGGGTCTCGACCTTAAAGGCACCGCAGTTGCGGTCGGCAGCGAGGGCAGAGGACTTTCCGAGGACCTGCTGCGGCTTTGCGATGCAGAGCTTATCATACCGATGCGCCCGGACTCGGAGTCCTTAAACGCTGCGGTGGCGGCGTCCGTTATCATGTGGGAAATGTCAAAATGACCGAGGGAGTGAGCAAATGTCGGCACTGAAATATTGGCTTTGGCTGTCAATGGCGCCGGGACTCAGCCCAAGGACCTGCCATGCGCTGCTGGACTATTACGGCAGCCCGGAGGCAATGTACTTTGCACCGTTTGGCGAGATGAAGCGCCTTGCCGGAAATCACGCCGAGGGGCTTGACGCACTCGAAAAGCGTGACCTCGACTCCGCCTTGCGCATAATTGACGCCTGCAACGATCAGAATATTACGATACTTACCGCACAGGATGCCGGGTACCCCGACAGGCTGCGGTCGATAAATCTGCCGCCGAAGGTCATATACGTTAAGGGCAAGCTTCCCGCCGTCGACGACGAACCCGTCATCGCAATAGTCGGCACGAGGAGAGCCTCGTACTACGGTCTCAAAATGGCAAGGCGCTTCGGCTACGAGATATCAAAGTGCGGCGGCGTGGTGGTTTCGGGACTGACCGTCGGCATTGATGCGAATGCCGCAGAGGGTACGCTTTCCGCCGGCGGAAAGGTTATCGGCGTCCTTGGCGTTCCGCATGAGCAGGCGAGGGGGCATCTCTGCCTTGACGTGCTGCACAGCGGCGGCGCTTTGGTGAGCGAGTATCCGCCGGGAACACCCGTGTATTCAAGCTATTTTCGTGCGAGAAACCGCATAAGCGCAGGGCTTTCACTCGGCGTTGTGGTCGTCGAAGCGCCAGAAAGAAGCGGCGCAAGACTGTTTGCAAACGAGGCGGCGGATCAGGGCAAGGAGCTTTTCGTCGTGCCGGGCGATGCGGGAGAGGATCGCTGCGCCGGAAGCAATGCAATTTTGAAGGAGGGCGCAAAGCCCGTGACCGAGGGCTGGGACGTGATGTGCGAATATGCATCGCTTTACCCTGAACGTGTACACAGGAGCACCGAGCGTTTTCGTCCCGAAAACTTCATTACTCCGACGAATGTTAAGAGAAATCCGCCTCCCGAAACAGAAAAAGTTTCAAAAAAAGTCATTGACAATGAAAACGGCAAAGGCTATATTGACTTGAAGAAACGGCTTGAGGGTCTGAGCGAGATCCAGCTCAAGCTGATTTCGGTGATTGACAGACCGTCCGTGCAGGTCGATGAGATAATCGAGAAGAGCGGATACACTGCGGCTAAGGTGCTTTCGGAGCTTACGATGCTGCAGATCGAGGGTCTTGTCAAACAGGAACCGGGCAAAAGATTTACATTGATTATAAAGTGAGGACAGCAAATGCCTACTGCAAAAAAGAATCTTGTCATAGTCGAATCACCGGCAAAGGCAAAGACGATAGAGAAGTATCTCGGCTCAAACTACAAGGTCGTGGCGTCGATGGGCCATTTGAGGGACCTCCCCAAAAGCACCCTCGGCATCGACATTGAGAACGATTTTGAGCCTAAATATATCCCCGTCAGAGATCATAAGGAAGTCATAGACAATCTTAAAAAGCTCTCAAAGACTGCCGGCACCGTCTATCTCGCAACCGACCCCGACCGTGAGGGAGAGGCGATATCGTGGCATTTAAAGGAGCTTCTTGCGCTTGACGACGAGCGAGCAAGACGAGTGACCTTCAACGAGATCACGAAAAAGGTCGTCACGGAGAGCATCGAGCATCCGAGAGACATAGATCAGGACCTCGTGGATGCACAGCAGGCACGCCGTCTGCTTGACCGCATCGTGGGCTACAAGCTCTCGCCGCTGCTTTGGAAGAAGATAAAGCGTGGACTTTCCGCAGGCAGAGTGCAGTCGGTCGCAACGAGAATGGTCGTTGACCGTGAAAAGGAGATAAACGACTTCGTGCGTGAGGAGTATTGGCTGCTCGACGCCGTACTCGGCTGCGAAAACGGGGCAAGTTTCACCGCCCGTTTCTTCGGAAAGGACGACAAAAAGCTTGAGCTGCACAGCGAGGACGAGGTGAAAAAGGTCATTGCCGAAACGCAGGACCACAACTTCTCGATAAAGAGCGTAAAGCGCGGCGAAAAGCACCGCAGCCCCTCGCCTCCGTTTATCACCTCGACGCTTCAGCAGGAGGCGTCACGCCGCCTCGGTATGACGCCGAGGAGGACGATGTCAGTCGCCCAGCAGCTTTACGAAGGCGTCAACATCACCGGGCAGGGTTCGGTCGGCCTCATAACCTACATGCGTACCGACTCGCTCCGACTGTCCGACGTTGCGCTTGCTGCGGCGAAGAATTTCATTATCGGACGCTACGGTAAGGAGTACTATTACGGCTCCTACCGCATATATAAGTCCAAAAACAGCGCTCAGGACGCACACGAGGCGATCCGACCCACGAACGTCGAGCTTACGCCGGAGCTGGTGCGAAAGGATCTCACGCCGGAGCAGTACAGGCTCTACCGCCTCATTTGGGGTCGCTTCACGGCGAGCCAGATGGCAAACTCCGTTTACGACAACGTCGTGATCGACGCCGAGAGCAACGGTTATATATTCCGCTCCAACTACTCGGAGCTTAAATTCCCCGGCTATACCGCAGTTTACGAGGAGAGCAAGGACGAGGAGTCCGACGAGATACGCAGCAAGCTGCCGGAGCTTTCCGCAGGCGAGACCGTGTACCTCGAAAAGATGCTGCCGGAGCAGCAGTTCACACAGCCGCCCGCACGCTATACCGAGGCGACGCTCATCAGAGCGATGGAGGAGAAGGGCATCGGCAGACCGTCTACCTATGCGCCGACGATCTCCACGATCACCTCGCACGAGTACGTCGTGAAGGACGGCAAATACCTTAAGCCCACGAACCTCGGCACGGTGGTCACCGAGCTGATGATGGAGCGCTTCCCCGACATCGTTGATCTGAAATTTACGAACAACATGGAGGAGAACCTCGACAGCATCGAATCCGGCAAGCGCTACTGGAAAGAGATAATCCGTGAGTTTTACGGTGAGTTTAACGAGGAGCTTGAAGCGGCGGAGAAGGCGCTTGAAGGTACAAGAATCAAGGTACCCGACGAGCTTTCGGATGAGCATTGCGACATTTGCGGACGGCAGATGGTCGTAAAGTCGGGCAAATTCGGCAGATTCCTTGCCTGTCCCGGCTACCCCGAATGCAGCTTCACAAAGCCGCTCGTCATTGAGATGCCGGGCAAATGCCCCAAGTGCGGCAGCCGCATACTCAAGAGGACGTCCAAGAAGGGCTACACATTTTATGCCTGCGAAAGAGGCACCGACTGCGGATTTATGACATGGTACGTCCCGACCAAGGACTATTGCCCCTCCTGCGGCAAGACGCTGTTCAAGCCGAGCGGCAAGGGCAGACTCAAGAGCTTCTGCATAAACGAGGAGTGTCCCGCCTTCGTGCCGGAGGACAAGAGAGGCTATAAGAAAAAGAGCGACGGCGAAAAGAAGCAGACCGCCAAAAAGAGCGGCGCCGGAAAGAGCAAGGAATAAACGATGAAGAATGTAACGGTTTTGGGAGCGGGGCTCTCCGGCAGCGAGTGCGCATGGCAGCTTGCGAAAAGGGGCATAAGGGTTCGCCTTGTGGAGATGAAGCCGAAGAAAATGACCCCGGCGCATACCTCTCCGTACTTTGCCGAGCTTGTCTGCTCCAATTCTCTCAGAAGCGACGAGCTTACAAACGCCGTCGGACTGCTTAAAGCTGAGATGCGCAAGATGGATTCACTGATCCTCGAAAGCGCCGACCGCAACCGTGTCGCCGCAGGCGGAGCGCTTGCGGTCGACAGAGAGGGCTTTGCAAGCTACATAACCGAAAAGCTCAAAAATCACCCGAATGTTGAGTTCGTCTCCGAGGAGGCGACCGACTTCCCGGAGGGCGAGCTTGTGGTCGCAACGGGTCCGCTCACCTCGGATGCGCTGGCAGAGCGCATAGCAAAGCTCTGCAATGCGGACGGACTGCACTTCTACGATGCCGTCGCACCCATCGTCACGCTTGAGAGCGTCGACATGGAGAGCGCATATTTTGCGTCACGCTACGACAAGGGCACGCCGGATTATGTAAACTGCCCGATGACCGAGGAAGAGTATACGGCGTTTTGGAAGGAGCTTTGCGCCGCCAAGGAAGCGCCGGTACACGGCTTTGACGACGCCGGAGTGTTCGAGGGCTGTATGCCCGTTGAGGTCATGGCACGCAGAGGAATTTCGACGCTGTGCTACGGTCCTTTAAAGCCCGTGGGACTCAAAGATCCGAGGACGGGGAAGGAAAGCTACGCTGTGGTGCAGCTTCGCCGTGACAATGCGGACGGCACCATATACAACATGGTCGGTTTCCAGACCCATCTCACATGGGGCGAGCAAAAGCGGGTGTTTTCAATGATCCCGGCACTTAAAAACGCCGAGTTTGTGCGCTACGGCGTGATGCACCGCAATACCTATCTGAACAGCCCGAAGCTGCTCGACCGCTATTATCGTCTGAAAACCGAGCCTCGCATAAGCTTTGCGGGACAGATGACGGGCGTTGAGGGCTATGTGGAGTCTGCCGCATCGGGTATGCTCGTCGGCATTGAGACTGCCGCAAGGCTTCTCGGCATGGAGGCGGTGGATTTCCCGCAGGAAACCGCCATCGGCGCACTCGGACTGTACATTTCCGGCGGCAGCGTGGGTGATTTCCAGCCCATGAATATCAATTTCGGTATCATTTCACCGCTCGGCTACAGAGTGAAGGGCAAACGCAACAAGAATGCGGAGATCTCGGCAAGGAGCCTTGCGCTCATTGACGAGCTGATGAAGAAGGAGATTTTTAACTGTGAAGATAATTGTTGACGCAATGGGCGGTGACAACGCTCCGCAGTCTGCGGTAAAGGGCACTCTGTACGCAAGACAGCGCCTCGGCGTAGACATTGTACTTGTCGGACGCAAGGAGGATATAAGCTCCTGCCTTGAAGGATGCGACACCGACGGAATAAGCATAGTGGACGCACGGGAGGTCGTGACGATGCACGACGATCCCAGCACCGCCACACGCAAAAAGAAGGATTCGTCGATGACCGTTGCCCTGACGATGCTGAAAAACGGCGAAGGTGACGCAGTGGTTTCGGCGGGCAGCACCGGTGCGCTGCTTACCGGAGCAACGCTTATCACGAAGCGCATAAAGGGCATACGCAGAGCAGCAATGGCTCCCGTTTTTCCGAGCATGGAAAGCGGATTCATGCTCATGGACTGCGGTGCAAACGCCGACTGTACGCCGGAGTATCTGCTCCAGTTTGCATATATGGGCAGCTTTTATGCCAAGCGCCTCATGGGTATCGCAAATCCGAGGGTCGCACTTTTAAATAACGGTGCCGAGGAAACGAAGGGCGGTCAGCTCCAGCAGAGCGCATATAAGCTTTTAAAGGCTGCAAAGGACGATGGACGCTTAAACTTTGTCGGCAACATCGAGGGCAACACCATGTTCATGGGCGGCGCCGACGTTGTGGTGACCGACGGCTTTTCCGGCAACATTGCGCTCAAGACCACCGAGGGTGCGGCAAAGCTGCTGTTTAAGGAACTCAAGGGCGTACTCAAAAAGAACCCGATAAACAAGTTCGCAGCGGCGATACTTTATAAGGACATTAAGTCTATCGCAAAGAAGCTTGACCCCAACGAGGTCGGCGGAACTCCGATGCTGGGCATCAGCAGACCCGTTATCAAGGCGCACGGTTCGTCCAACGACGAGGCAATGTTCGCTGCAATCCGTCAGGCGAAGGCGTTTGCGGAGTCCGGCGTTATAGATGACGTTGTGAGAAATATCGAATACATGAAGATCGGTGAGGAAGCGTAAAAGTGTACGAGCTTGAAGAAAAAATCGGGTACAAATTCAAAAACCGGGAGCTGCTTATAAACGCTCTCACGCACTCCTCCTACGCAAACGAAAACAGGGGAGACGGCATATCGAGCAACGAGCGCCTTGAGTATCTGGGAGACGCCGTTTTGGAGCTTATAAGCGCAAGGTATATCTATGACCTTAAGCCCGCCATGCCGGAGGGCAAGATGACCCGACTGCGCTCGGAGCTTGTGTGCGAGCAGAGCCTGCACAATGTTGCGCTGTACCTCGGACTCGGAAAGTATCTGCGCATGGGCAAGGGCGAGGACAAAAACGGGGGCAGACAGCGCCCGTCCATCCTTGCGGATGCGGTCGAGGCGGTGCTTGCCGCCGTGTATCTTGACGGTGGTTTTGACGCTGCCGACGCCTTTATCAGGCGCAGCCTCCTCAACCCTGACAGCATAAGCGAGAGCCACAGCCGTGACTACAAGACCGAGCTTCAGGAGCTTGTACAGCAGAAGCCGGGCAGAGTCATAAGCTACGTTCCCGCCGGGGAGTCGGGACCCGACCACGCCAAGCTCTTCCTGTTTAAGGTCTGCCTTGACGGTGAGACCGTGGGCGTGGGAAGCGGACGCACCAAAAAAGAAGCTGAGCAGGCGGCAGCCTGCGAAGCGCTGAAGAAGATGAATAAATGACAGCAAGAAACAGCATAATTCCCGTTTTTGTGCCGCATTTGGGATGCCCCAACGACTGTGTGTTTTGCAATCAGCGCCGTATTTCCGGGGAAAAGGAAGCGGCGACGGCGGAAACGGTGAAGAACGCCATAGAGAAAGCGGCCGCTCTGACCCCTTCGGGGACAAAGCGGCAATTGGCGTTTTATGGAGGCAGCTTTACTGCAATACCGAAATCCAGCCAAACTGAGCTTTTGCAGGCGGCGGCGCCATATCTTGAGGACGGGACAATAGACTCGATACGCCTTTCCACCCGACCGGACGCAATAGACGGCGAGGTACTCAAAAGGCTCAAGCACTACGGCGTAAGGACGATCGAACTCGGCGCTCAGTCGATGGACGACAGGGTGCTGGCACTCTCCGGCAGGGGACACAGCGCAAAGGACGTGGAGGACGCTTCACGACTCATCATGGCGAACGGTTTTGAGCTTATCCTGCAAATGATGACGGGACTTCCCGGAGACAGCGAGGAGACGGCGGTCGAGACCGCACGGCGCATGATAGCGCTGCACCCGAACGGGGTTCGGATATACCCGACGGTCATCGTGCGTGACACGGCGCTTTACGATATGTGGCGCAGCGGCAGCTATACGGAGCATGACGTGGAGGCGGCGGTGAGCGTGTGCGCACGCCTTGTGCCGATGTTTGAGGAAGCAGGGATACCGATAATCCGGCTCGGTCTGAATCCGACGGAGGAGCTGTCGGGGGGAGCCGCAGTCGGCGGAGCGTACCACCCGGCGCTCGGCGAGCTTGTGTATTCACGCATTATGCTCAATTCCGCAAGAAAGCTGCTTTCCAAGGTTCACGGCGGCAGCGTAACGCTTGGGGTGAACGCAAGCGATGTTTCGAAAATGGTCGGGCAGCACCGCTGCAACGTAGAAACGCTCAAGCGTGAGCATTCGCTCGATGCGCTGAAAATCAAAAGCTGCGACACGGAAAAAGGCAAAATCGTTATACTCGCTATTGAATAACGACAAGGTTTATTATATAGTATAATTTGCGCAATATTGATGTACAGAGGTAGAACGCTTGTATTTAAAGGCATTGGAGATCCAGGGCTTTAAATCCTTCCCGGAAAAGACCCGGATCGTATTTGAGAAAGAAATAACTGCAATAGTCGGACCCAACGGCTCCGGCAAATCGAACATATCCGACGCCATTTTGTGGGTCATGGGCGAGCAGCGCTCAAAAACCCTGAGAGGCGGCAAGATGGAGGACGTCATTTTCAGCGGAACGGAAAAGCGAGGCGCTTTGGGCTTTGCGCAGGTGTCGCTGATAATTGACAACTCCGACCGCATATTTGACTTCGACTGCAACGAGCTTACACTTACGAGGCGCTATTACCGCAGCGGAGAGAGCGAGTATTATATAAACAGGGAAGCCGTGAGGCTCAAGGATATAAACAACCTCCTGATGGACACCGGTCTCGGCAGAGACGGCTATTCCATAATCGGACAGGGCAGGATAGCGGAGATCGTGTCCACCAAAAGCACCGACCGCAGAGAGATATTCGAGGAAGCGGCGGGCATTTCGAGATACCGCAGCCGCAAGGAGGAGTCCGAGCGCAAGCTTGAAAAGACGGAGGAGAACCTCCTCCGCATCAGCGATAAGATCGACGAGCTTGAGCTTCAGGTCGAGCCGCTTAAAAAGCAGTCGGAGACCGCAAAGAAGTACCTTGTCCTGCGTGACGAGCTGAGACTGAGAGAGATATCGCTCTGGATGGCGACGCTCGACAAGCTCCGTGCGCAGTCGGGCGAGATAAAAGAGGCGTATAACGAGGCAAAGGCGAGGCTTGACAATGCCCACAGAAGCCTTGAGGCGCTGTATGCGTCGTCCGAGAATCTGAGCGGCAAGATGCGTGAAAAGGACATTGAGGTCGAAAACGCAAGAGCAAGGCTTTCGGCGGAGGAGGCGAAGGTCGCCGACGCAGACGCCGCTGCCGCAGCTCTGCGTGCCAATATCGAAAGCAGCGAAGCGGCGATCGCCCGCATGAAAAACGACATGGCGGAGGCAAGCGAGCGTGTGCTTGAGGTCAGCGGAAAGATCGACCTCAACAACAAGCGCATAGCCGAAATTGATGCCGAATTGATGGAGCTTGCTGATAAAGCTAAATCGGCTTCAAACGTCATTGAAGGCTGCCGAATGAAGCTTGAATCGAGGGAGCGGGCATACCGTGAGCTTGAGGAAAAAACGTCGAGACTGAACGTCGATACGAGGAGCCTTGACGCAAAGATCAATATGCTCTCGGAGATGGAAAAGGACTACGAGGGCTTTTCCAAGGCGGTCAAGACCGTCATGCGTGAGAAAAAGCGCGGCAACCTCCGGGGCATACACGGACCCGTTGCAAACCTTCTGCGCACGGATGACGAGTTTGCGCTCGCAATTGAGACGGCGCTCGGCGCCGCAATGCAGAACATTGCGGTCGATACGCAAAACGACGGACGCAGCGCAATAGAGCTTTTAAAGCGCAGCGACTCCGGCAGGGCGACGTTCCTGCCGGTCGATACGATACGGGGCAGCGTGATGAAGGACGCTCCCGTGAACGATCCCGGTTTCGTCGGCGTAGCATACGACCTTGCGCACTTTGACGAGAAGTACGACGGCATATTTGCAAATCTGCTGGGCAGGACCGTGGTTGCGGAAACGCTTGCGGATGCCGTCCGCATTTCCAAAAACAGCGGCAACCGTCTGCGCATCGTCTCGCTGGACGGTCAGCTCATAAACGCCGGCGGCTCTATGACCGGCGGCTCGGCGGCAAAGGGTACGGGCATACTGTCGAGGGCAAACGAGCTTATAAAGCTCAGAAAGCTCCTTGAGCAAAGGTCCCGTGAGCTTGACGCCGCAAGGGACGAGCTTGCAAAATCTGCGTCCGCAATGAGCGCACTCAGGTACGAGCTTGAGATGGCAAATGACGATCTCAATTCCGTCAAAAACGAGATCGGTGCGCACAATGCCGAAAAGCGGGCGACAGAGTCTGCGATATCGCAGCTCAACGCACTCCTCGACGCACTCTCCGGCGACGGGGAGGCACGCAAGGCGGCGCTTAACGCTGCCGATGCCGCAAAGTCCGAGACAGAACGCAGGCTTTCCGAGTGCCTTGCCTCCCGCAGGACGCTCAGCGAAACGGCGGAGGCCGTCAGAGCGAGCATTGCGGAGATAAACGCGAAGAAGCTTGAGCTTGAGGGCAGACGCACAAAGGCGGATAAGGACGCACAGGACAAAAACCGTGAGCTTCTGGAGCTTGAGCGGGGCTGTGCAAGGCTTGAGCAGAAGAAGGTCGCAGCCGACATGGAGGAAAAGCAGATCCTCGACAAGCTGTGGGACAACTACGAGCTGTCGCATACGGCGGCGCAGAGCCTGCGTCAGCCCATCGAGAACCTCCAAAAGGAGAGCCGCAGCATAGCGGACCTCCGTCGGCAGATAAGCGCACTCGGCACTCCGAACATCGGAGCCATCGAGGAATACGAACGGGTCAGCACACGCTACGACTTCCTTACGGGTCAGCGTGACGACGTTGAAAAGGCGAAAAAGGAGCTGCTCGGCGTCATAAACGACGTGACGGGCGAGATGAAAGAGGTCTTTACAAGAGAGTTTAAGCTCATAGACGAAAACTTCAGAGAGACCTTTCTTGAGCTGTTCGGCGGCGGCAAGGCGCAGCTCATTCTTGAGGACGAGAGCGATCCGCTTGCCTGTGGCATAGACATAAAGGTGCAGCCTCCGGGCAAGGCGGTGTCGAACATCAGCCTGCTGTCCGGCGGCGAGAAGGCGTTCGTCGCCATAGCGCTGTACTTTGCGATACTCAAGGTCAGACCGACCCCGTTCTGCGTTATGGACGAGATCGAGGCGGCGCTTGACGAGGCAAACGTCGTGCGCTTTGCGGAGTATCTGCGGCGTGTCTGCTCGAAAACGCAGTTCGTCGTGATAACCCACAGGCGTGGCACGATGGAGGAAGCGGACTATCTTTACGGTGTGACGATGCAGGAAAAGGGCGTGTCCAAGGTCATAGAGCTTGACCTTGAGGCGGCGCAGAGATCCGTTGAGGAAGGCTGAGGAGGCTTATATGGGTATATTCGACAAAATGTTTTCCGGACTTACTAAGAGCCGAAAGAATCTTGAGGACTTAGAGGAGCTCTTCCGTGACTTCGACCCCGACAGCGAGGACTTTTACGACGAGCTTGAGGAGCTTCTCGTGATGAGCGACATGGGCGCAGAGACGACGGCACAGCTTCTGTATGACTATAAGCGCATGATCTATCGTCAGCGCATCATGAAGCCGAGACCCGCAAGGGAGGCGCTCGTTTACCTTCTGATGCAGATGCTCAGCGACAACGACCCCGAAATGAAGCTTACGACCAAGCCCTCGGTCATACTCATGGTCGGCGTAAACGGTGTCGGAAAGACGACGACGATCGGCAAGCTTGCCTCCCGCTATAAGGCGGAGGGCAAGAAGGTGCTGCTTTGCGCAGGGGACACCTTCAGAGCCGCCGCCGCAGAGCAGCTCGGCGTGTGGGCGGAGCGCTCCGGCTCCGATATCGTGCGCCACGAGGAGGGCAGCGACCCCGCATCCGTGGTGTATGACGGAATATGCGCAGCCAAGGCGAGAGATGCGGACATCATCATCATCGACACCGCCGGAAGGCTGCACAACAAGGCAAACCTCATGAACGAGCTTAACAAGATAAGCCGTGTGGTGCGCCGTGAGCTGCCGGATGCGGATATCGAGACGCTGATGGTGCTTGACGCAACGACGGGTCAGAACGGACTCATACAGGCAAAGCAGTTCCTCGAGACCGCAGGCATCACAGGAATAGTGCTGACGAAGCTGGACGGCACCGCCAAGGGCGGCATAGTGTTTGCAATATCAAACGAGCTGAAGCTTCCCGTGAAGTACGTCGGCATCGGCGAGGGGATAGACGACCTCATTCCCTTTGACGCAAAGAACTTTGTGGAGGCGCTGTTTAAGGAATGAAGCTGATTTTAGCGAGCAACAACAAAAACAAGCTGCGTGAGCTGCGTGAGCTTATGTCCGACACGGGCATCGAAATTTTAAGTCAGAGCGAAGCGGGCTGCAACTTCGAGGTCGAGGAAAACGGAACGACCTTCGCCGAGAACGCATACCTCAAGGCTGAGGCGGTGTATAAGGCGACGGGGCTTGCATCCCTTGCCGACGACTCCGGGCTTGCGGTCGATGCGCTCGACGGCGCACCCGGAATATATTCCGCACGCTTTGCGCCCGGCGGACACTCCGCCACAGACTATGAGCGCAACGTTTATTTGCTTTCCGTGATGGAAAACGTGGAACACAGGGACGCAAAATTCGTCTGTAGTATATGCTGCATCATGCCCGGCGGAGACATCATACGCACCGAGGAATACTGCTACGGCGATATAATCCGTGAGCAGAGAGGCTCCGGCGGCTTCGGATACAACACAGTGTTCCGCCCCAAGGGCTATGACATCACCATGGCGGAAATGAGCGACGAGGAACGCTACTCAATATCGCACCGGGGCAAGGCGCTTCGGGAGTTTAAGAAGAAACTGAGGGAATACAATGACACTAAGCAGTAAGCAAAGAGCGCAGCTTCGGGGCATCGCCATGACCGAGGACACGATAATCCAGATAGGCAAGGCGGGTATCACCGAGAACACTGTGACGGAGGTAAACAATGCGCTGGCGGCCCGTGAGCTTATAAAGGGCAGAGTGCTTGAAAATTCGCTGCTCACGGCGGCGGAGGCGGCAAACGCACTGGCAGAGGCCTGCGGCGCCGAGACCGTGCAGGTCATAGGCAGCAAATTCGTGCTGTTTAAAAGAAACATAAAAGAGCCGAAAATAGAATTGGTGAAGAGCAGGAAGAAATGAAGATTGCCATATACGGCGGCACGTTCAATCCGCCGCACAGGGGGCATGTCGAGTCGCTGCAAGCAGTTTACGAGCAGGCAAAGCCGGACAGGGTGCTGGTCATCCCGGCGAGCATACCGCCTCATAAAGAGCTTGCCGCAGGCAGCCCCGACGCCGAGGAGCGCCTTGAGCTTACGAGGCTTGCATTTAAAGAGCTTCCGTATGCCGAGGTGACGGATATGGAGCTTACGAGGACGGGCAAAAGCTACACTTCGGACACCGTGGCAGAGCTTTTGCGCAAGTACCCTGACGCCGAGCTTATGCTCGCCATGGGTACGGATATGTTCCTCAGCTTCGAGACATGGCACGAGTACCGCTATCTGATAGATAACGTGACCATGCTCGTCTTTGCCCGCAGAGAGGGCGAGGACGAAAAGATATTCAAATACGGGGAATATCTCGAAAGCAAATACGGTGCCAAGATAAACTACATTATGCACGACCCGCTGCCGCTCTCCTCGTCGGAGATACGCAGGCTGCTGCCGAGGAGACTCGGAAGAGAGCTTCTGCCCGGCGTAGTTTTCGCAAGGATCGTGAAAAACGGGGACTACGCCGCAAAGCCGGATTTCCCGTGGCTTCGGGAGCAGTCATATGCCTACCTTTCCCCGAAGCGCATCCCTCATGTGCAGGGCTGCGAGTGGGAGGCGGTGCGGCTGGCAAAGCGTTGGGGCGAATCCGAGGAGGATGCCGCAGAAGCCGGAATTTTGCACGATATAACAAAAAAACTTGTGCTTTCCGAACAATTGATATTAAGTGAAAAATATGGTATCATTAACGATGCCTATGAAACGGCGAACGTAAAGCTGCTGCACGCAAAGACGGGTGCGGCGCTTGCAAGGGATCTTTTCAACATAAGCGACAGGGTGTACTCGGCGATACGCTGGCACACGACCGGAAAGCCGGACATGACGCTGCTTGAGAAGATAATTTACATGGCGGATTACATCGAGCCGAATCGGGACTTTCCGGGTGTGGACAAGCTCAGAAAGCTTGCGTATGAGGACCTTGATGCGGCGATGGTGTTAGGGCTTAAAATGAGCCTTGAGGATATAAGAAGTTATGGGGCGGAGCCGTATGAAGTGACGGTTTCGGCGTATGAGTGGTATAAAGCTAAGCTGACTGAGAAAGGAAAATGAAATGCAGTTATACGGAAACAAAAACGACGGTAAGCATACCGGGGACAGAAGGCCTAAAAGCGAGGAAGAATTTGCTGCCGAGCAGAGAGCAGTGGACGAAGCCATGAGAGGCAACCGTTCCGGCAAGCGCAAGAAGCGCAAGAAGAAGGGGTCCGCAGTTAAGAAGATCCTGCTTGCAATACTGATAATCGCAGCGCTTGCCGCCGCAGCATGGTTCATATTTGTCGAGTTCTTCACCGAAGCGCCCGAGGTCGCACCCGAAGGCAGGGAAGACGGCAAGTTTACCTTCCTCATTGTCGGACTTGACAAGGTCGGCAACAACACCGACACCATCATGGTCGCTCGCTTTGATACCGAGAACGACAATATAAACGTCGTGAGCCTTCCGAGAGACACTCTCATTAACTCCGAATCCAGCGTTAAAAAGATAAACAGCGTGTACCCCGCAAGCATCAATAACGGCGGCGACGGCTATACCGCTTTGGCGGCTGCGGTCGAGAAGATGCTGGGCTTTAAGGTCGACCACATTGTCGTCATCGACATTCAGGCTGCGGCCGAGATCGTGGACACCATCGGCGGCGTTGAGTTTGACGTTCCGGTCAACATGAACTACGACGACCCCACTCAGGACCTGCACATCCACATAAACAAGGGACCTCAGAGGCTCAACGGTGAGCAGACGGTTCAGGTGCTGCGTTTCCGTGCGACCTACGGCATGGGCGACATTGACCGTATCGACGTGCAGCAGAGCCTGTTCCGTACAATGGCGTCTCAGCTCATAAGCCTCGGCAACATTCCCAACATCGACGAGCTTATAAGTATTGCGGAAAACAGAGTCGTGACTTATAATACCCATACGGGCAAGCCGCTTACCGGCGACAATATCCGCTACTTCCTCAAGGAGTTCCTTGACCTCAGCGGTGAGGACATCCAGTTTATGAAGATGCCGGCGCTGAACTCTTACTGCGGCGAGATATGCAAGGTCAGCTATGTGTTCCCCGACATCGGCGCATGGGTCGATATGGTCAACGAGCGCATTAACCCCTACGACGAAAAGGTGAGCTACGAGGATCTCGACATGGTGACGGCGATGAACGGAAACTTCTACTACACCACGGAGCCTTTACGGGGCGGCGTTACGAGCTTCTACCTTTACAGCAGCTATCCCAATGTTGCAAACTACGGCATTCTGCCGTATTCAAGTATCCTGACAGATGAGGGTGATAATTGATGATGACACCGAAGGAGGTCGTTCAGATCGCCGCAAAAGCGCTGAACGATAAAAAAGGAAAGGACATAAAGGTCCTTAAAACCCACAATCTCACGACGCTGTGCGACTATTTTGTGATATGCACCGGCACCTCCTCCACACATATCAAGTCGCTTACCGACGAGATCGACAGAGCAATGAGTGAGGCGGGAGAACCGCCCATCCGCAGAGAAGGCTACCGCAGCGGCAACTGGGTGCTGCTTGACTTCGGCTGCGTCGTCGCTCACGTCTTCACCGAGGACGCAAGAGAGTTTTATAAGCTCGAAAGGCTCTGGTCCGATGCCGAGGAGATCGACCTCTCATCCCTTATCGGCCCCTGCTAAGGGGCCTTCGGACATTTATACTATGATAAGGGAGATATAAAAATGAAATACGATTTTGCCGCAATAGAAAAGAAATGGCAGGAAAATTGGGAAAAAACCAAACCTTACGCCGCAATTACCGGCGATCCGAGACCTAAGTTTTACGGACTTATCGAGTTCCCGTACCCTTCGGGTCAGGGACTGCACGTCGGTCACCCCAGACCCTTTACGGCGATCGACATCGTGTGCCGCAAAAGGAGAATGCAGGGCTACAACGTCCTGTTTCCCATCGGCTTTGACGCATTCGGTCTGCCCACCGAGAACTATGCGATAAAGACCCATATCCACCCCACCAAGGTGACGGCGGCGAACATCAAGACCTTTACTTCTCAGCTCAAGATGCTGGGCTATGGCTTTGACTGGGACAGAGTTGTCGATACGACCGACCCCAAGTACTACAAGTGGACCCAGTGGATATTCCTCCAGATGTACAAGCACGGGCTTGCGTATAAGGCGACGATGCCCGTGAACTGGTGTACCTCCTGCAAGTGCGTGCTTGCAAACGAGGAGGTCGTGGACGGCGTATGCGAGCGCTGCGGCAGCGAGGTCGTGCGCAAGGAAAAGAGCCAGTGGATGCTAGCGATCACCAAGTACGCACAGCGCCTTATCGACGATCTGGACGATCTCGACTACCTTGAGAGAGTCAAGATCCAGCAGAAGAATTGGATCGGACGCTCCACCGGTGCCGAAATAACCTTTGACACCAACCTCGGCGAAAAGGTGACGGTGTACACCACGAGACCCGACACCCTTTTCGGTACGAGCTATATGGTCATTTCGCCGGAGCATCCGCTGCTTGAGAAGTGGCTGCCTAAGATCGAAAACCGTGACGAGGTCGAGGCGTACCGCATCGAGGCGGGCAGAAAGTCCGACTTCGAGCGAGGTGAGCTTAACAAGGAAAAGACCGGCGTGCGCCTTGCGGGCGTTGAGGTTATGAACCCCGTTACCGGCAAGCCCCTGCCGATGTTCGTCTCCGACTATGTTCTCATGGGCTACGGCACCGGCATAGTCATGGGCGTTCCGGGACACGACCAGCGTGACTGGGAGTTTGCGACCAAGTTCGGTCTGCCGATAATCGAGGTTGTTTCCGGCGGCGACGTAACTAAGGGCGCATTCGTTGCAAAGGACGACAGCGCCGTCATGGTAAACTCCGGCTTCCTCAACGGCATGACCGTAAAAGAAGCCATCCCCGCAATGAAAAAGTACCTTGAGGAAAAAGGTATAGGCGTCGAGAAGGTCAACTACAAGCTCCGTGACTGGGTGTTCTCACGTCAGCGTTACTGGGGCGAGCCTATCCCGATGATAAACTGCCCCGAATGCGGTTGGGTACCCGTGCCGGAGGAGGAGCTGCCGCTCGTCCTGCCCGACGTGGAAAACTACGAGCCGACCGATAACGGCGAAAGCCCCATCGCAAAGATGCGTGACTGGGTGGAATGCACCTGCCCCAAGTGCGGCGGCAAGGCCGAGCGTGAGACAGATACGATGCCCAACTGGGCAGGCTCAAGCTGGTACTGGCTCCGCTATATGGATCCGCACAACGACAAGGAGTTCGTCTCCAAGGAAGCCGAAAACTACTGGGGTCCCGTTGACTGGTACAACGGCGGTATGGAGCATACCACGCTGCACCTCCTGTACTCCCGCTTCTGGCACAAGTTCCTGTACGACATCGGTGAGGTCCACACCAAGGAGCCTTATGCAAAGCGCACCTCCCACGGCATGATCCTCGGCGAGGGCGGCGAAAAGATGAGCAAGTCGAGGGGCAACGTCGTAAACCCGAACGACATTGTCAATCAGTACGGCGCCGACACTCTGCGTCTGCACATTATGTTCATCGGCGACTTTGAAAAGGCGGTGTCGTGGTCTAACGAGGCAGTCAAGGGCTCAAAGCGCTTCCTCGACCGCTGCTGGAACCTCATGGAGCTTGCGAGCGACGACGAGGGCTATTCCGCAAAGAACGAGAGCGTTATCCACAAGACCGTGAAGAAGGTCGGCGCCGACATCGAGGAGCTGAAGATGAACACGGCGATCGCCGCTCTGATGAGCATGGTCAACGACTTCTACGCAAACGGCTGCACCAAGGGCGAGGTCAAAACTCTGCTCCTGCTTTTAAGCCCCTTTGCGCCGCATATCGTTGAGGAAATGTGGGAACAGATGGGCTTCGCCGCAGCCGAGGGCAAGATGGCGATGCAGATGCCGTGGCCTTCCTACGTCGATTCCAAGACCGTTGACAACGAGTGCGAGATGGCGGTCCAGGTGAACGGTAAGCTCAAGACCACGATCAAGGCGCCCGTTGACTCCGAGGACGACTACGTTGTGGAGCTTGCCTGCAAGGACGCAAAGGTCGCACCGCTGCTTGAGGGCAAAACGCTTGTCAAGACAATTGTCAGGAAAAACAAGATAGTCAGCCTTGTGGTAAAATAAGCGGATATAAGAATAATTGTGGTTGACATTGGACTGTAAAACAAGTATAATGTCATTCGTTAAGCCAAAGAGTTTGGCCCTTAAAGCGCCGCAAGGCGTTAATGGAGGGAGTGAAATAAATGTCTGAAATCTATGTCAAGGAAAATGAGTCTCTGGACAATGCTCTTAAAAGATTCAAGCGCAGCTGCGCAAAGGCCGGCGTTCTGCAGGACCTCAGAAAGAAGGAGTACTATCAGAGTCCCAGCGTAAAGCGCCGCAAAAAGAGCGAGGCCGCACGCAAGAACAAGAACAAGAGATACTACTAATTATAAAAGCCTGTACCGATTTGGTACAGGCTTTTTTATTGCTTATTCCTCAACGCTCCACGGCAGCTCAACTGCCGTAAAGCCGTGATGCACGGCGGGGAGGAACTTATCCGTAATATCCGTCGTCCTGATCTTAAGAGACGAGGTGTTCATGCACGGGTGGCAGCCGAGAAATTCGTCCTTTAAAACGTCGGAATCAATGACGGCTTTGACCTTGCCACCGGTGTCGTTCATCAGACAGAGGATGCTGACGGAGCCGGGCGTGACCCCCAAAAGCTCCTCCATGTGCTGCGGCGAGGCAAAGGAGAGCCGAGCCGTGCCGAGCTGCTTTGACAGGAGCTTGGTCTTAAACGGCTTATCGCCCGGCATGAGCAGCAGATAAAACTCCGTCTGCTGGCGGTTCGTGAGAAACAGATTCTTGCAGATGTGTGCGCCGAGTACGGCTTCCGCATCCATGCAGTCGGCGATGGTGTCGGCGTGGGGATGGTCAACGGAAACGCAGTCGATGCCGAGAGTCTCCAAAAGCTCTCTTGCCCGCCTTTCAACCTGCGCTCTCGATTCGAGATCCGACGGTTTGCCGGAATATACTTCTGATACCTTCATATTTTCACCTCTTGTTAGACGGAAGCCATATGTGCATTTCGTCCGCCTTGCGTATAAGCTCGTCCCGGAAATCGGGGTGCGCAATGCCGATGAGCATATCGGCACGCTCCCAAGTCGTGCGACCTGCGAGGTTCACGGCGCCGTATTCGGTGACGACGTAAAACGCCTGACTTCTCGGCGTCGTGACAATATCGCCGTTAAACGTCGGAAGTATGCGGCTTTTAAGCTCGCCCTTGCGATTCTTGTAGGTGCTGCTCATGCAGATAAACGCCTTACCGTTGCGGCTCATGCTTGCACCGGTCACAAAGTCGAGCTGACCGCCCGTGCCGCTTATCTGCCGTGTTCCGGCGCTTTCGGAGGAAATCTGTCCGAAAAGGTCGGCGGAAATGCAGGCGTTTATGGAGACCATGTTTTCGTTTGCGGCGATGACGTTCGGGTCGTTGACGTATGACAGGGGGTAGCCGCAGAAGTCGGGGTTGTTGTCGAGCCAGTCGTACATCTCACGGCTGCCGATCGCAAGACCTAAAATACCGACACCTCGGTGCAGCGTCTTTCCGACATTTGTAAGCTTGCCAGCCTTGTACATGGAAAGGTATGCGTCGGAGCAAAGCTCGGTGTGCATACCGAGGTCACGGAGGTCACTTTCTGCGATAAGCTCACCCAAGGCGTTCGGCATACCGCCGATGCCGAGTTGAACCGTTGCGCCGTTTCGTATGTGCGGCAGAACGTGCCGAGCGATGCGGATGTCGGTCTCGGTGGGAGCGGGATTCGGCATCTCATACAGCGGAGGATCGCCGCTCTCGACTATCATATCGACCTGACTTATGTGTATGCGAACGTCTTCACTGCCGAGTATCCTCGGCGTGTTGCGGTTGACCTCAACTATGACGACGGCGCTGTTGTCGGCAATGCACTTTGACAGACCGAGAGAGCTGCCGAAGTAAAAATAGCCCTCGTCGTCCATGCCGGAGACAGTCACCATGCACACGTCTGAGTGCAAAAAATTCTTGTAATACCAAGCAAGATTGCGGAATATCATCGGCTCGAAAAACGCCCTGCCGCAGTCGATTAGCATGCGCTCGTAGGCGGAGCAATGCCAGGTGTTGTAGACGAAATGCTCAAGCGTCGGGTCACATTCTGCGACCGCAATAGGTCCGAAAATAAGGTCGCCCCTGATCTTGACGCTGTGCAGCTCGTCACGCCGCAGGCTAAGCGCCCTGTCAAGCGTCACGGGGAAGCCGAGATTTGAGGTGTATTCCACCCAGTCGCCGCTTTTGACGCAGCGGACCGCTTCATCTGCGGTGCGAAGCTTTCTTGCGTATTCTGCCGAATGATCCATAGCCGCCTCCGATAATTTGATGCCGTTATTATCGCACAGTTTGCCGAAAATGGCAATAGAGGCTTACCCTTGTAAAATCGGCTCAAACATAGTACAATATAGTGAAAACGAGGTGAGACCATGAACACTATTGAGCTGTGCGGAACAGACAAGCTCGACATAGTAAAAACCTTCGAATGCGGGCAATGCTTCCGTTGGAACGCCGACGAAAACGGAGTGTATCACGGCGTTGCCGGAGAAAACCCTGCAAAGGTCTTTGCTAACGGCGGCAAGGTTTACATAACATCGGAAGCGCCGGAGAGCTTTTGGCGCAGCTACTTTGACATGGACACCGATTATGAGCTTGCGGCTGCAGGCTTTACGGGGGAATACTTGGAGCGCTGCCGAGAGTTCGGAAAGGGCATCCGCATACTCAGGCAGGAACCGTGGGAGGCACTTTGCTCGTTTATCATTTCCCAGTGCAACAACATCATCCGCATCAAGGGCATTGTCGAACGGCTTTGCGAAAGCTTCGGAAAAGCTGTCCGTTTTGATGGCAAATGCTGCTATACTTTCCCTTCGGCGGATACCGTGGCTGCGCTCGGTGAGGACGATCTCAAGGTGCTGCGCTGCGGCTACCGTGCGGAGTATATAATCACGGCGGCGAGGGCGGTCAGCACGGGTGAGCTTGACCTGCAAGGGCTAAAGGAACTTGACTGCCGTGAGGCGGTGAAGGAGCTTCGGAAGCTGAAGGGCATAGGGGAGAAGGTTGCTAACTGCGTCGTTCTGTTTGGACTTAACCACACGGAGGCGTTTCCCGTTGACGTGTGGATGAAGCGAGCACTCAAGGAGCATTTTCCGCCGGACTTTGACCCCGAAACCCTCGGAAGGTATGCCGGACTTGCACAGCAGTATATCTTCTATTACGCAAGAAGCGGCGGCGCCGGGGCAAATGCTCCGAAAAACGCCGAAATGCTTTGCGGTACTGGAATAATTACTTGATTATGATACGCCGATATAGTATAATAAAATAATTCAAACGGGAAGGGAGACCACAGTATGGACGAGAAAATTCAGCTCCTGAAAAACTGGATAGACAGCAGCGACAACGTGGTGTTTTTCGGCGGCGCCGGAGTGTCCACGGAGAGCGGGATCCCCGACTTCCGCAGCGTTGACGGGCTGTACAACCAGCAGTGGAAATACCCTCCCGAAACGATACTCAGCCACAGCTTTTTCGTCCGCTATCCGGAGGAGTATTACCGCTTCCACCGTGAAAAGCTCGTTATCGACGGTGTGAAGCCGAACGCCGCTCACTTAAAGCTTGCGGAGCTTGAGCGTGAGGGAAAGCTCCGTGCGGTGATAACTCAGAATATAGACGGGCTGCATCAGGCGGCGGGCAGCAAAAACGTGCTTGAGCTGCACGGCAGCATTTTAAGAAGCTACTGCTCTGCCTGCGGAAAGCCCTACCCGGCGGATAAGATGAACCACGGCGAGGGAGTGCCGCATTGCTCCTGCGGCGGCGTTATAAGACCCGACATCGTTTTGTATGAGGAGCCGCTGGATGAGAGCATAATGACACGGGCGCTTCACTACATTTCGGAGGCTGAGGTGCTTATAATCGGAGGGACGTCACTGAACGTCTACCCGGCTGCGGGACTGATAAATTATTACCGGGGCAATAAGCTTGCGCTCATTAACCTCGGCAGCACGCCCTATGACAATGAGGCGGATCTTGTGATAAACGAAAAAATCGGAAGGGTGTTCGGTAGGCTTTGAGTAGGATAGAAGTGCTTGGCGTCGGGTTTGACAATCTGACGAGGGAACAAACGGTCAATGCGTGCATGAAGCTTATAGAAAAGCACGCATCCTCATACATGGTAACGCCCAACCCCGAAATAGTCATGGCGAGCTGGGATAACGAAGCGCTCAAAACCGCAGCGGAAAATGCCGACCTCGTCATATCGGACGGTATCGGTGTCGTAAAGGCGGCAAAGATCCTCGGCACCCCGCTTAAAGAGCGTCTGCCGGGCATCGAGATATGCGAAGCCGTGATAGAGCGGCTGTCCGACATCGGCGGGAGCGTCTTCCTGCTTGGCGCAAAGCCCGGCGTTGCGGAAAAGGCGGCAGAGAATCTCAAGAAAAAGTACCCCGGACTTGTCGTCTGCGGTACGCAGGACGGATATTTTAAGGACTCGGAGCCGATCATCGAGGAGATAAACGCCGCAAAGCCCGATTTTCTGATGGTGTGCCTCGGCGCACCGAAGCAGGAGCTGTGGATGTACGACAACGCATCCCGTCTCGATGTGGGACTTATGGGCGGTCTCGGCGGATCGCTGGACGTGTTTGCGGGAGTGACCGACAGAGCGCCGAAGATCTGGCAAAGGCTCGGACTTGAGTGGCTCCACCGATGCATAAAGGAGCCGTGGCGCTTTAAACGCATCGCAAGGCTCCCGCTGTTTATGACTAAAGCCGTAGAAACGAGGATTAAAAGAACTTTCAATGGACACAAAGGGTAAGCTGATAGTATTTGAAGGGATAGACGGAAGCGGCAAATCCGCACATTACAGAAGGGTCTGTGCCAGACTTCAGGAGGACGGCGTCGACTACCGTCACATAGTTTTTCCCCGCTACGATAACGAAAGCTCCGCACTCATCCGTATGTACCTAAACGGGGAGTTCGGCTCAAATCCGACGGATGTCAATGCGTACACGGCATCGACCTTCTTTGCCGTGGACAGATTTGCATCCTATAAAAGAGACTGGGGCGAGTACCACTCTGCGGGCGGCTTTGTGCTGTCCGACAGGTACACGACCTCCAATGCGGTGCATCAGGGATCGAAGCTGCCGGACGACGAGCTGCTGCCGTTTTTCGACTGGCTGTACGATCTTGAGCATAACAAAATGGGACTGCCTGTCCCGGACCTTGTGATATACCTCGACGTGGACATCGAGACCTCGATTGCGAGGATGAAGCACCGTCAGGAAAAGACGAACACTCATGCCGACATCCACGAGAAGGACATTGAGTATCTCAAAAACTGTCTCCGTGTTGCGGACAAAGCCGCCGAGCATTACGGTTGGCACAGGATACCGTTTTTGTCAAACGGCGTCGAGCGCAGCATCGAGGACAAGCACGAGGAGATATACTCCGTCATTATGGACGCATTAGAATAAAAACTGAGACTCCCGAAGGAGTCTCAGAAGCACT
>ULUE01090397.1_pt1 | contig 34270 bp, 18 predicted proteins | sample 1958211 | NCBI WGS metagenome assembly ULUE01 (sample SAMEA4835752, study PRJEB28245) | human gut metagenome | biome: gut microbiome; material: fecal sample | place: Denmark | collected 2008 | reverse complement strand
AAATGTCCTTTCGTTATAAAACTCAATTTGTCCGGCAGACAAATTGAAACCGACGTATTTATTTGTTTCATTTTCATAAAGGATCTTTGAGGACAATACCCCCGAAATGATGGAGAACGGGCCAATACGTCCTTTATCCGCCGTGATTGTTCCTGTAATCTCTGCTAATTTGCATTTAAAATACCCGGTTTCACCGTTGATAAGAAGAGTTTCACCTTTGTCATTAAAAGACTTGAGAACCTTGTCTTTGAACATGAAGCCGGCTACATTCGCACCATCGGCAAACAGGGTGTCAGTAGCGATATTCACAAACTTCTGCATGGCTTCCCAATTGGAATCACCGTTGACAGATGTGGGTGCAGCGGTAACGGAAGCACCGTAATTCTTTACAAGGAAATTATAATAAACTCCCCCTATCAGATATATGACCTTATCCCGGTAATCCGCATTCCAGACATAAGTCTGTCCTGATGCGAATACACCTCTGTCACGGGGAAACGCCCCTGTTGCTCCGGTTGCTCCTATGGCACCATCATTAGCTACACCCACCCCTTTTTCAGCGACAAAATTATTATTCCATGCGTTCGCGTCCGATGCGGATTGATAAGCTCGGACGGCAAACTGGGTGTATCCGGCTGTCGCTGGAACGGATATCTGATTGCTTAGGGTAGCACCTACATGAGCCAGCCAGCTTCCGTTATACTTACGGGCTGCCAGATAAAGCGTGCTGCACGTGCTTACATTACCTGCCACATTCTGTTTGCAAGTGACAAGGAATCCAGACGGGGATGGCGTGCCTGTACTGGTGAAGTTGATCACGCTGACAGGACTGTCCAGCCAGTAGGATGCCGACGGTCCGACGGGGGCAACCATCTCCTGCCAGTCCGCATGTACCGTCCGGTTCGCAGATCTGCCGGCGAGGATGTATCCGCCGTTTCTTTTCCTGCGGAGTCTGCCGTTTCTGAACCTTGCAATTTTAATCGGAGGGTTGGAGGTTTCAACCTTGCTTAAGTAAGATCCTCCGGCAAACGATACTGTACTGTTCTTGGCATACGGAGTATTGGCGGATTCCCAATGACCGGCTGCTGTGATGCTCTCACCATCAGCCCCATCCTTACCATCTACAAGCATGGGAACGGTTTCAACATCCACTATCTGGTCATTCACGTAAAAGATAAACTTCAATGTCTTCGTAAAGTTTCCGCTTGATATGGCTGTATTGTTGTTTATGCTAGTTTCTGCTCCACCATCTATGCTGTATTTCAATGTACCGTCCGTTGTGGTGGATATCACGCCCCCCACTGACTTTTGCCTGTAACATGATACGGAAGACACGCTGTAGTTCCCATTCTTGTCCTTGCTTACAGAAGTGGCAGAAACGATTATACTGTATAGCACGGCATCTGAACCGTCCGCACCTCCACGGACCCCGGCTACAGTGAATGACAGATCACGGGAATACTGCTGCCCGTTCTTTGTAGCCCTGATTGTGATCTTCACCGTGTTTGTCGCAGCAAGAGTAGCTCCGGCAGATACCGATATTGTCACCACTCCCGTATTCTTGTCTGTCGCACACAGAAGATTTGTGTCAGGTGTACAGGTGATGCTGTCAAGCGTGAGCTTCTCCGTTCCATACCACATACTGACAGTTGTATTCCAAGTCTGTGAGGATACGACCTTCCCATCTGAAGTAAGGGCTGCATTGACCATCTCGTTATCGAAGTCCGCCATGATGGCATTCTCCCCGTCCTTACTCCAGCGATGCACCACGGCCGGAGTGCTCCATTCACTCCATACTCCATCACGCTTCACACGTTTGCACGCCCATTCCACCTGATGGTCGGCATCCACGCCAAGAAAATCATCTGTCCAGCCTTCCGGTATATAATCATCCTGCTGCTTCGATTCCGGCTTGTCAGGGGTAAGGCCGATGATGTTGGTACGGGTGTAGATCCACTCGTAACCTTTGCCGTCCTTACCGTCAGTTCCGTCTTTGACCATGACCATCCACAAACCATTCCGGTATATGTAAGTACAATGGTCAGCCGTATTTCGGTAGCTGTCACCCTCCTTGGGATTGGACGGATGGGATGCGAATTCACCAAGGAAGGTGATGCTTTCGCCTTTCAGCTCACGCCCGTCCAGAAGCATCTCCCAGTCTTCATGCACGGTCCAGTCGGCTGACTTCCCGGAAAGGATATAACCGCCATCCTTTTTGCGACGATAACTGCCATTCTTGAACCTTGCGATCCTGATGGGAGGATTGGATGTTTTCACCTTGGAGATAAAAACACAGCCCGCCAAAGTGACCATGGTATTGACCTCGTATGGGGTCTTAGAGGATTCCCAATGACCGCCACCTATTACAGACAGACCCGGTTCACCTTTTTGCCCTTCCGCCACTTGTTTCAGCCATGCCGGATTATCATCAGAAGGTTCTGTTGTTGTTCCATTATCATCAACACACAACCACAAAGCCCCGTTATGTGACACCCGGTCATAGTAGGCGTACTTACCTGAAACCCATTCACCCTTGTCCAAAGGTACACGAACCTTGTTTCCCGTTATCTCATCTATCTGGAAGATAAGCCCAGTCAAAAGGACCTGTTGCAACACGGCTGAATATTTCTCGCAATCAATTCCGTTAACGGTCATGCCCTTTTTTTTGCCGAACCACGCAGGCATCTGCGCCGGCTCCGGGTCCCAAGTGTTGGCATTGTCAAAGAATGTAATACAGTTGTTTCCGTTGACTGAATCAATAAGTATATAAGTCTGACGTTCCGGGTCCGTAAAGTTACCTGTTTGTGCCAATACCATCTGCTCGGCAGGTTTCCAGTCAGAATGCCCCGGACGGGGAATGACAGTAAACTTCTTGGCAGTATAATCTGCGGCAGTCACACGGAATTTCATTTCTTCAAAACCGTTCAGTTTGCCTTCGCTATTTTTAGTCACAAAATAGGTGGTAAGGATGTCATCAACAAACTGGCTCAATCCGTCCGCATCCGTCAGATCAGGAGTGATGGTGTAGGTTCCATCGCCGTTATCCACGTATGACAATACGGTACAACCACCACCGGGGGAGTTTACCATACGTCCTTTGAAATAGGTTGTACGGTTATAGGCTATTTCAGGAACAAACAAACGCTTACGAAATACACCGCTTTCCATTTCAAGATTGCCCTTTTCGTCTATGTATCCACCTAATACGCCGGTAACGAAATCACCGAACTTGGCACCCCCAAGCATGGTCAGCAGGAAGCGGGTGCTGTCCGCCATATCTTTTCTTAGATACTTTTCAAGGTTAGCCTTGTCCAATTCCTTCTTGAACTCTTCTAACTTTTTCGTTATCTCAGCTAAAATTCTTAATGCGGAGAAAGTATTCTTATCAGTCGGTATAGTCTGTTCGCCTACCTTTATCAGATAGATGTCATTTTTACCGCCTCCACCGGAAGGTACAACTTTTAAAGCAACTTTATTCCCGTTGACTTCAAAAATAACGTCACTGTTTTCTTCATCTATGTGATACATCAGGCTTTAGGAATGAGATTTAAAGAAATGGTCTGCATCTCCTTTGCAGTCTTCTCATTTTCGAAGATGGAATAGACCAGACTTGCACACATGTAGCAGATGGATTGCGCCAAAGGGTCGTTTGCAGACAACGATATGCCTTCATCAGACCTGTATTCCCCCTCATATACGAAAGTATCAATGATAGGAGAGGTGATACCGGAAGAATAATACTCCAATATCTTCTGACCGGATGAGTTATAATTAAGAAAACACATAGGTTTGTTTACTCCGGAGCGGGTGTATTCGTTACACTGCACTTTGTACTCTTCCGATGTTATGGGATAAAGAACGGACACCATCCGCTTCCATCCGTTCAGTTTGAAGGCGATGAGTGTAATGAAATCATCTGGAAGTATCACATATCCGCTTCCGCTGCCTGTAGAGACAGCCTTTTGTGCGGATTGCTTCTTATTCACGCATCTTACAGGAGAGTTGGCTATGACGATATTGACGGCATCCGGTATGGACGACTTGATATATTCGTCTAGATTTACCGTGTCCTCACTCAACAGGCTTAGTTTCGCCTCTTCGCCGGCTTCGTTCATTATAACCCTTACTTTTTTTATAATCTCCTGTTCAGTCATGTCAGTTCCAGTTAGGGAAATTGATATTCAGTTCATCAGCCTTTTGCAGTATGGCGGCTTTGTTGCCCAGCTCGGCGAGCGATACATTATAGGGATCGGACATCAGTACATCCTTTGCCATTTGAGAGTTCTTTACTTCAGGAAAGTCATTCGCCCCGTATTTCGGTTTGCCGTCTTCCTGTTTCTCTTCCTTGTCCGATTCTTCCTGTATCACGGACTGCAATCTGATTCTTCCTGATTTGAAGCTATCGCTGTTTTCAATCATAACTTGTGTAATAGGATTCTTAGTGGAGTAAATAGCGGGCACCATACCTGATTCATTGACCGCACCTCCCGAAAAATTGCATCTCACGGTCAACGCACCGATTCTGAACACACGACTGCATTCCACAACTCCTTTTATTTCATATATCTTAATCATGGTCTATGTTATTATTAAAAGAGCGCGCCCCGAAGGACAGGACGCGCCGTATGGTGAATATTATGCTGTTTTTGCATCTCCTACTACAGAGCCCGTATAGATTTCCCATGCAGATCCTGTATACTGCAGGATTTCTCCGGCGTTGTGGTCACCATCTGTTCCGGTAAGGATTACAACATCATTGACCTTTGCGTCTGCTGGCAGTTTGGCCAAAGCCTTTATTTTTACATTCGTGCTTGTTCCGCCGGAAATACTTGCGTTTCCGTCCACCCAAATGTGTGAATAGCCCTTCAGACACAAGGTATCGATACACATCACAATGTCGCGGGTTGCTTCTTCACCTTCCACCTTCTGGCTCTTGTTAGTCTCGTTCTTTCTCCAGTAGCGCACCAGCCCCTCCATGTCAAGCAACGCACCGCATTTGGAGTAGCCCAGTCTGTCCAATACAGGGTCATGAACCAACTCTATTTCACCGAATACGGTTTTCAGTTTCGTACACTTGATACCGAACACCTCACTGTTAGCCATGGAGATGTCCTTGTGAAGAGTCAGGTCGATGGTCTGAATGTTCGCCAGCAACTCTTTACCCATAATCCACATGGCATTCTTGGAACAGTTGTATCCGGTAAACTTGAACATGGACAGATATACAAGATCATCCAGCGTGATTTTGCCTGCCTGCAACTCATAGTCACGCTTGATTTGCCAGCGCAACCCTTTGGAGGTATAGACAAACTGCTCTCCCATGGAGTTGTCCTGTGCCTTCACCTTGAATTTGCTCTGTACACCTACCCATGCCGTACGGCAGTTTTCCAGTCTCCATTGACGAACAATAGCTTCGGCAATCTGCGCTTTCTGGAAAGGAATACGTTTCTTCTGTGAATCGAAGTAGTCTGAAACAATAGAGTTGCAAAGCTGCTTCTGCAAATACATTCTTTCAGCCACAGGAAGGACTACATTCGGAGCGATACGTTCCTGAGTTTCGTATGCTGCGGAACCAAGCAAGATGATTTCAGAACCGGATGGGATAGCAGGAGTTCCGCGGGACTCATCCGACGGTGAATTCTTTGGACCATTCACAGCGATGAACTTAGGCATGTCCGAATCGTTTTTTCCGATACAGTAAAGCATCAGATCAGCTTCAGTCTTAGTGGAGCCGTCACTTGCATAGCCTTGCACACCTTTCACGATTGCTGTCGAATAGTCATAGAACAACTTCGCATCCGCAGAACTCATCGTTATGGCAAACGTCTGAGTGCCCTTTGCTTCCACTACTTCTGCCGTGGTTTTGGCAGATACACGTTTCTCGTCAATCATGTAATGGTCCACCTCAAACGAATCCACCTGCACTTGCCGTTTCACGCGTCTTTTAATGGTATCCAATACACTCTCGTCCGTAGCGATTTGCGTAATCAGCGGGTCAATATCCGGCTGGATCAGGTCACCACCGGCTTCCTTTGCGTTAGATACTGTCGTAGCTTCACCTGGCACCTGTGTGTTCAGACCAGCCTGACCCGGACTTGCCGAAGGCGAACCGCCGGGCACTACGGTCACTTCGGCACCTAGCACACCGGGAGCACCGGCAAACAGGCAAACCACCATTAACAACAAGGACAAGACTGTCCATTTCTCACTCTTTAAAAACTTGATCGCTTTTCCCATTGTTTGTTGATAAATATAATTGAACATCAATTTATGCCTTTAGAGCCATATCCAGGAATGAATTCCCTTTTTTCTTCGGTTTTTCCTTTACGGTTTCACTTCCCGATATTTTGGGCATTCCGTCCCCACGTTCCTCTTTCATTTTGTGGATATTCTCGTTACGCCCCTTTACGTAACCGGCTTCGGTAGCATCGGCTACATCCTTGTCGTAACTCATTCCCTTGTCAATAAACTCGCATACCTCTTTCGAGTAAAGACCGGACAGGATAGGCTGCACCATCTTGGTCCATGCTCCGTCAAGGAAATCATCTACCTCATATCCTTTCTCCTTGCAGTATGCTTCTACCTCGGGCATGCTTTTTTCCAGATTGTCCTGATACTCTTTTCTGGACGCTTCGCTGGCTTCCTGTTCCGCTTTTCTCTCTTCCTCGGCTTTCAGGATTTCCTCATATTCCTCAGAACCTTCTTCTGCGGACAAAAAGTCTTTTCCGAAATAACGGACCAGTGAGCCTGCTGCACCACGCTTCCCTGATACAATATCCGAAAGCATCTGAGCGATACGGGGATCTCTTTTCAAGGCTTCTGCTATCTTGGCCTTTTGTTCGTTCCCTTCGCTTAGGTATTTCATCAGCATCTCCGATGAGGATTCCTCATCTTCGGGATCGTAACCTTCAATCATTCCCTTCAACATATCATGTAGGGCTTGCTTCTTGGTAAGCTTTGTGTCAGACCCACCTTTCACCGTATCCAGCTTTTCGGATTCCGCTTGTGCACTGTCGCTACTTGCAGGAATGCTTTGTCTTTTCTCTTCTTCCATAAATTCGCTTTTTGAAAATTCTTCCACAAATGAAATAGGAAAGAGGGGAAAGGAAGTTGTTGTTTTACGCAAAAAAGTTGTAGTTTTACTAAAACAGCAACTTTTGAAGCAGAAAACAGTCTATTTTTGTATAAAAGATTTTATTATGAAGGTAGATACGATTAGTGCCATTCGAAATACAGATGTCGTCAACGCTTTCTTTGATGCGGTAAAAAGTATGAGGAAAAGTATTCCATACACACCACAGGATAGGGTAATAGAACACGCCCTAAAAAACGGAGCCCCGCGCTTTTATACTACTTTTGAGAATGCACGCAGATTTGTTTCATTATTGGAAAGAGGCAGAAAACTTCCTCTGACTAATCCGAACAAGATAGCAATGTACAGGGAACTTCACCGCAGATATTGTAAAATGCGGGAGTGTCAGGCATGCGGACGCGGATATGCGATACTCGAAAATATCATAGAGCAACCGGCGCCTTCATTCTATATAGACGTAGACACCTTCCGAGGTATACTATACAAATCATATAAAAGGAAATAAACGATGTACTTTATTCTGCTGCTTGTTTGTTTTTATGCCATGTCCTGCACCATTGATTTGTCTCAGCTGGGCGTGTCAGACACTTCCCCATGGTGGACATTACTCACTTACAGCATGGTACACCTTTCCTTTATCCATTTACTTATAAACTCCATAGCATTCATGTCTTATTGGAGGATATTAAAGCGATACTTTAATATATATGCCGTGCTGTGCATAGCCGTATTCACATCCGTCATATCTGCATATCTAGGAAAGGCAGCCATTCCTACAGTAGGGGCATCCGCTGTTATTTATTCTATGGCAGGCACCTACATAGCTGCTGTTCCTTCATTACCCAAAGGGAAGGTTAAGTTTTTCCTGATGGTAATAATTTCATTCATATTTACCGGGCTATTCGCACAAAGCATCAATACCGATATCCACATTTACAGTTTCTTTATTTCGGCGGCAGTAAGCCTTTTAACAAGGAGGTTTATCTATGTCAAAGCCTGAAGAAATTATAAAGGAAAATTTAAAGAGGCTGGCAGAGATAGAGAAGCCGTATTGCCAGCTTACAGGAGAAGGGTCTATATCCGTCAATCGGACTCGGGTGGAAATAGAAGACAGCCCGATTAGCGTCATGTTTCTCCCAGATGATTTTGCCGGTACCGGATTTGTCCAAAAACTAAAGGACGTTGGTTTTAAGGGGTATATCACAGCCGTACTAAACCAAGGAGTGACAGATGCCCTTCTGAATGGATTATGGACGGAATTCTGCAAGGAAAGAATAAAATATGATTTTGAATTTTGGGCGTACACTTGTCTGGTGATAACAGAAAAGGGAACCGGAAGAGATATACCGTTCAAACTCAACAGGGCGCAAAGATATTACCTGAAAGAGCTTGAAAAGCTACGTTTGTCAGATTCCCCCATTGATATTGTTCTCTGTAAGGCCAGACAGTGGGGCGGTTCCACGTTAACGCAACTCTACATGCTATGGATTCAGCTGGTCCATCGGGTAAACTGGAACTCCGTTATTTGCGGACACGTGGAAACGGCAGCCCGAAATGTATCCGGCATGTTGCAAAAAGCTATCAATAACATGCCGGCATGGATTACCGGAGTAAAGATAAAGACATCTCCTTATCAGGGCTCACAGAAGACCAGATACATCAACACTACCAACAGCCGTTATTCCATCGGATCAGCCGAAAAGCCGGAAGGATTACGCTCGGAGGATATTGCCATGGCTCATCTGACTGAGGTAGGACTATGGAAAGCTACCAAAGGGAAGAAGCCGGAAGATTTGGTACAGGCTATCTTCGGATCTATCTTGAGCGGACCATATACCATGAAGGTGCTTGAATCAACAGCCAAAGGGGTAGGGAACTACTTTCATCGTACTTGGATAAGCGCATTGAAGGGAGAAAACAATTTTACACCGGTATTCATTCCCTGGTTTCTCATTGATATCTATTCCGAGCATATCTATCATCAGGAATATTATTCCTTCATCCTGTCTATGGACGAATACGAGCATTGGCTGTTTGAGCTGGGAGCGACATTGGAGGCTATCAAGTGGTACCGCTCCAAAAAAAAGGAGATGAACGACCAGTGGCGTATGTGCTCCGAATACCCGTCTACTGCGGCGGAAGCGTTTCAGAGTACGGGTAGGAGAGTGTTTCCTGCCAAATACGTGGAATCCTTGCGGCGTACATGCGTGGAGCCTGTATTTTACGGTGAATTCTGTGGGAATGCAGAAAAAGGCAAGGATTCCCTACTGAATGTCCGTTTTGAAAGTCTTCCTCCTACACCGGACAGGGAAAACATCTTATGGGTGTGGGCTCTTCCCGACACGTCCGTTTCATACAGGGACCGGTATATCGTTTCCGTCGATGTGGGTGGTGTGTCCGAGAATGCCGACTACTCCGATATTAGCGTAGCTGACAGGCTTCCGATGCTGGAGGATGGCGGAGTACCCGAGATTGTCGCAGAATGGCACGGACACATCGAACATGATTTGCTGATATGGAAGGCGGCGCAGATAGCATCAGCTTATGACAATGCCCTGCTTGTTATCGAAAGCAATACATTGGAAACCGAGGGAACGGAAGGTGACAACTTTGAATATGTGCTGGATGAAATTGTGGAGTCATACGACAACCTGTATTCACGTACCACACCCGAACAGATAAGACAGGGAATGCCAACAAAATACGGGTTCCATACGAATACAAAAACGAAGCCCATGGTTGTAAACTTCCTGAGAGCCGCGGCTCGTGACGGACAGTACGTGGAGCGTTGCAATGAAACGACACTGGAAATGGATGTGTTCGAACTGAAAGAAGACGGGAAACAGACCGGGGCAGTCGAAGGATGCCACGATGACCGTGTAATGGCAAGGGGCATCCTTGTTTATGTCTGCTGGCAGTGGCCGGCTCCGCGTATCATACGGAAAACTTCTGGAAAAGAGAAGAAAAGAACTGCAATTGTCAGCGAGGCTTCATTATGATTTTACAGATTGCACCACTCCGTCTTTCGAGGATGCCCGGCTGTCATCATTCATCATACGCATCAGTTCCGGATTAGCCGCCTGCTGCTGCATCTGTTGTATAATTTGCGGGTCAATTCCCTGTATAGGCATTTGCTGCATATTAGCCATTTCCTCCTCATTCCGTTTGATGGATTCCAATATTTTGGAAGCGAACGGATAAGAGGAATTTTCAAGCATTGTCTTCACGTCAATTGCATTCTTCTCGAACAGGCTCATCAGAAATTCATTCTCCAGCATTTGGAAGGAAGGAGTATTCGACCCTTCGGTTATTTGTATGTCAATCTGCGCCCCTTGTACCTTGTCCGGATTATAATATTTGGCTTCTTCCGAGTAGTCTTTTCCGGACAAATCAATATGTCTTGCCGAGGTGTAATATTGCTGTATGGTTTGCATCGTCTTGTAGTCCCTACGTTTCCTGAAGCTGCGAAAAGAATCGAACAATCCTTTCAGATTGAGCGAAGAATTCTGTACCTGTTGCGCATACAGACTGGCAGCCGTACCGGAAGGTGCCTGTTTCCCTTGCATGGCACTGTTCACTCCGGATATATCGTTGATAAGTTTCAACTGGAGGTTTAACAGTTCATAGTCCCCCTGCACGGCAGCCTGTCCGTTCACTTGCTTAATAACATTATCTAGATTTTGTCCCTGTTTCGGTTTCACGAACAGCACCCCGTTGTAACGGACGTATTCATCCACTATCTCTTCGCGGGTCATGCACTCAAACGCATCTTCAGCCACGATAAGCAATCCCTTTGAAGACGCTCCACGAATAAAGTCAATAAGGGTCATGGTACGGTTTATCGCTCTTTGCTGGTCTATGAAGTCTTCTATGTAGTTGAACACTTTTCCCTGCACCATAGGATAAGCATGGAACGCATAGTTATGCTCTTCGTGCCAGTAAGGGCTTTTCCCTTCCTGTAGTATATCACCCCATGGGGTCATATATCGGTAGTACCAGTATTGTTCATTTCCGTAATCATAGTTGATGAGCAGTATGTCTTCCTGTGCCACACCTTGCGCCGTCCCTTCCGCTATTCTCCGTTCATTCTCGGTATCCAATAACGACCGGTTCTTCAAGTCCTCCCACCAATAGGTTCCTTTCAGTTCATCCTGGCAGAAATAGGCTTCTCTGCTTTCCAGTTTCCATCCAAATATCACGCGGCACAGGTCTGGGCGGCTTGGCGCATAGAACGTCATATCCCTGTTCTGCCGACCCTGCAATCCGTCATATCCCACATACATGGAGCTGTACCGGTCTTTCCCGTATAATCCTTCAATCCATTCCTTATCGGCTGCCGATTTTGCGAACAAGGCCACAACCTTATCCAGCGTCATATCGAACACTTCGCCGATACAGTTCAAATCCCAACCACGCACATCTTCTATATTTGAGTTAAAAAACATACGTGAAGGATTTACACCAAACACCCATACATCATTCATCCGCCTGGCAGGATTGAACCCGTATTCAATGCGCTGTCCGATGAATCCGCCGCACAGCAATAGTCTGAGGCTGTCAGAGTCCAGTTCGTCCATCTCATTGATCTCATGGACATACTCTAGCGCAATGCTCATCATTTCACCTATCTTCGCTTCCTTTTGGTCGCGTACACTGCAAATGGTCTGCGTCACATTGTTTCTGAACTGCCCGTCTATATTCTTGATAATAGGGCTTATCATGTTGTTCTTAAGAGGAACCTTACCATTCTTCTTGATGAGATCTGATTCGGTAATGACCATATCCGTATCGGGGTCTTTTACGTAATCTCCCCATTGATCTTCGTATGCGTACATCACGCTTCTGCGTAATTTGCTCCTGGCTTCCTCCAGTGAAGCCCAGCAAGCGGCGAACTCGTCCAGTATATCACTATTACGTTTTCGCTTTGAAACGGAGATATCCTTCTCCACTTTCTTATGCAAAGAAGGTCTTACACTCCTGTTTAGAAATTTGTTGGCCATATCATGTATATGCATTTAATTGACAAATGTATCTGTTAATCATCGGTTCCCTGTTGCGGATTTGCCATTTTCTTCCATCAGGGATATAGCCTTACGCTTGGCATCCAGTATCTGCATATCAATCGCTTTTCTGGCTTCTCCTTCCGGAATGGATTTGCTTGCCTTATACATCCTATCTATATTGGATTTCAATTTTTCAAACTTCTTGTACCATTGGAACTTTGCTGTCTTAATGAAATCGGCATATTCTTTAAGGTATTTCGGATTCATCAGTGAGGCTTTCTGCGTAAGCCCACTTACCTCATGGTCAATAACCTCAAATTCATCCACCATCTTATAGTATTCTTTGTTCACACCGGCAAAGGCACTACGCTCGTCCTTTTCTGTTATGAATCGGTTCAGTACAGGAATATTTCTCAGTTTCAGGTTCTCGTTCCTTTCGCCTTCCGCTACACTTTTGGCTCCATACCACAACGTTTTTCCCAGTTGGTTGAGTGTCTTTCCCATACCGCCGAAATAACTCTCAAACAAATGTTCCACCTCGGCAGGATTCACATCAATGACACCTTTGCGGAAGTCAGACCCATCACTGATTTCATTCAAGAACCGAGAGGAATCCACCAGCCAGCCCGATGTTCCTTTGTATACGCGCTTGAATTCAGGGTCCAATTCGTTGAAGGCGGTCTTCTTGGAGATAGGCTTTCCTGTGAAATCTTCGTTCTGGTTAATCTGCCAGAATGGTTTCAGAACATCAGGCATCAGCGTAGATACCATATCTCCGTTGTGCCCCAGCGGATTCAAGGGAAGTAATTCCGTTAACTGGTTGGCCATATCGTATGTCACTTCGGTGGGTCTTACTTTGCTCTTGGAAACCGTATAGCTGTACGCCATTTCTCCAAGCCCGTAGAAAGCACGCAATTCGATAGGCAAGGGGATAGTCACGAACTTACCTTTTCCAACATATATGCACAGGTTATTTCGTCTTACCCATTCTGGCAAATCCATATATGGGTCATCGTCACCTGTACCTCCCAGCAATGCGTAAAGAAACGAGTTAATCAAGGCAGGAACGACAAATCCGGCAGAAGTGAATCCTCCAAGCATGGTTCCGAACTTCACAGGATTCTTTTTGGCTAGCCTTCCAAAGTTAGTCAAAGACTGGACACCTGCATTGAAGAAGAGATACAATCCTCTAAACAGACCCGCACTGATCCCAAAGAAACCGCCCGTCTTTAGTCCAGCCCCCTTCTTGTTGAAGTTTACGGTTACCTCTTTCGCGTCGTTTATCGATTCGGTAATGGACCGGCCCATTTGCCGGGAAGTCATATAGGTAGTGAAACGGGAAACGTCTTCCGCCCATCGGTTGAAGTCTTCCATTCTATCCACGCACCACCGCAAGGCGTGTTTGGTTTTCCCTTCCTCACCGGTCATTCTTTCCAAGTCTTTCTTTATTTTCTTCTTGTATTTGTCCACATCCGTTAAGGTCATGTAGCCTGTTTCCCCTCCGTTTTCCAGAAACTCCTTGAAGTATCGGTCTATCTCTTTACTCATATCTCCCTTACCGTTCAGGTTTGCCAGAATAGCCTTCATGGCTTTGGGAACATTCTGGAAGAATTTACCCGCATATTCGGGAGATTCCTTTACAAGCACTGCGCTTTGTGCGAATATCAAATCTCTTGTCAAGTTGCTCAACACGAAGGCTGGATTACGGGTTGTGAAGTTGGCAGACAACCATCTGTTTGCCGTACCGATAGCCTTCATCATCGGGTTCTTTTCCACATCCGGGTTTGTCATGCCATTGATAGCCTGTGCTGCACGCGGGTTTCCGTTAATGAATAATGTATAATCCTTCCCGTTCCGTTTCACGGTGACAATGTGCTCTTGTACCTGTGATTTTCCTATACGGTAGTTGATGTTCAGCCCATTTGTGCTCTGTGTGGCTTCACCAGCATCTTTTAACTTATTCATCCGTTCCTCGTGCTCGGCTATCTTTCTGTCTATTTCCTCTGCCGAATCATTCTCTTGAATGTCCGGATACGAAACAATCCAATCTCCTGTATTAAGGTCTTTCACGTACCACGCCTTCTTGATGGTGACAACATCGGTCGGATGGTTCATGGCCATGTTTAGGAAATATTGCTTCATCACGTTTTTATTTCCCTGCATTATGGTGCTTTCCGCCATGTTGCCTATGACAGGAATGGGATTGTCTGGAATAGACCTTCTTCCCTTGGCTGACCTTAATACGGAATTGACAGGGGATTGGTCTGAAGAAAGGTATTCATATTCATCATCTGCTTTCTTTTCTTCCCATCCGCGCAACGGCACATAGAAACGGAACATGTCGTTGGTGTGTTCGTATACTTCTTTGCTCATCAGTCCGCTTTCGTATGCCTTTTTCAACGGGTGTTTGGTAGCCGCATTGATTCTTTTCCAAAGTGTAGCAGAGTCAAATTTCTGCTCGAACTCACGGACTTTATCGTTCGCCAGAGCCATTACGTCTGCATCCTTACCGTACTGGTCTTCGAACATCTGTATATAGGCATCATCTCGTTTCTTCTCCTTTACACCAGCAGGTAACGCTTTCCCTGTCATCTTTCCAAGAAGGGTGCGGGTTGCGGAATAGTCGTTGATGGTACCGGCATATCTCAATCCTAATGCTTCCAGTTCCCGGATATACGTTTCTTCGCTTAATATCCCGTTTTTCAGATCTTCTAACAAATACGCCTTATCAGCTTCGTAATCTTCTTTCATTTGTTTGGCTGTATCAAAGCCTTGGTCTTTTTCCACTTCTTTGATAGCGTCACGGACAGAAAACTCAATGTTACGCTCTATTCCGTGTTTTAGCATCATGTAATCGGACAGTTCGTCGTAAGTAACCGAATTGTTCTTCATTAAACGGGCTATTTCCTTTTCCAACGGTTCAAAGAATTCATCGTAATACTTTTCTGATTCCAATGTATTCTTGCTGCTTAATTGATTTTCAGCCATATAAGCATTTTCAAATGTCTGTATAGGACTTCCCGAAGTCTTTGCCACAACCTCTTGCAGATTTTTCAGTGAAAGCATACTGTCCTGGTAGGCTTCACGTGCCTTATACCATTTCTTTTTAAACGATTGTTCATAGGCTTCCCTGCTACCGTCTTCTCCGTCACGAAGGCGAAGGACGTTTTTAACCTCCTTATCCTTTGCAATCTTGTTTATAATATCAAGTTCTGAATCGCTGTTTTTAAGCCTGTTCTTTGATTTCCAGAGCAGGTATTTAATATCGGAATCGGTCATTTTCAAGCTAATTCCAGCTTTGGCGAACATTTCTCTGACAAAGCCTTTTATTTTTTCCCAAAGAGTAGCGTCGCAACCGTCTTCCGCTATTGAGGCCATATATTCGTCCCCAGCTTCGGTCTTGTTCTTATATTTGGCAAGGAGTCTGTCTTGTACATCTTTAGGAAGGGAATCAAATACTTTGTCGCAGAGAGAATCGAAAACTTTGCCGAACATCTGTCGCAAACCTTTGTGTGCCACAATCTCATGAAGGATGGTGGCTTGAAGGTCCGCCTCATTCTTGATATTGGGGATAACCACGACAACCTCGCCGATCCGAGCATCGTACCAGCCTTTAGCCTTGCGCTTGCGTGCCAAGAGCCGTGGATTGTCGTCCTCAATATCGTTTACGTCAGTTATTGCCCTGACTTTTGTTCCGAGCTCTTTTCCGAGTTCTTCTGCTTTTCCTGTTCTTTCTGCTTCCGCAGATGTTCTTCGTAACTCGGCGTTCCGCATATCCTGTTGCCGTACTTCTTCAGTCTCTCCACTATTTCGTGATCCATTTTCTTGTGGAAGGCTTTCCTTTCTTCTTCTGTCATAATAATCTAAATTTAAAGCTATGTAGTTAATATAATCCTGTACGTCTGTAGGAAGTTGTTCTAAAGATTCTCTAGAAGCACCTTTTGTAAAATGGCTTGCGAGCAGTTCTGTTGTAAACTCATTCTTCCACTTTTTCTCTTCATATTGCTTTTGAACCAGTTCGGTCAGTCCTTGATAATCTCCTGATAAAGTGTCATAAACCGAGTTGACAAGACGGTTGTCCGATGGATTGGTGAACATATCGCTAATCTGCGCATGTATGTTCTCATGGGCAAGTGTTTCCTCATCGCCATCATAATTCTCGTCAAATATAACGATTATTTTTTCACCGCCAACATTTATACATGCCCCGATTGTATTTTGTGCGAGTTTTTCTTTCGCCCAGTCCTTATCGCTTGCGGATAACCTTGAGTTGTCTATATCCTCCACATTAGTTATGGCCATGATGAATTTGCTGTTATGATATTGCAGGAACTTCCGTACAGTTTTTCTGTTAGGCATATACATTTTGTCAAGCTCTTTGGACTGTTCTTCACTTATCCTGTAAAGGGAATCACCGTCTTCACTGTCTCTGAATCTTGTTTCATCGTTGTTTTCCGAATCATCCTCATTTACATTAGTGATGTTTTCGGCCGTTTGGGTTTCCGAATCTATTTTTGCATACTTGGCTTCCTTTTCTGCCAGTTCCTTTTTCATCAGCTCGGAGTATTCATCGACACGTTCACGCGCTTTCTTTAACTCTTCTGTAAACTGGAAGGGCTTGCCTTCTCTTTCAGAAATTTGTTTAAGGTCGTTCTCGTCACGTTTAATGCTGTTGTTGGCTGCGTCAATGCGTTCCTTGAAGTCGTTACCGGTCATTACGTTGTCGATAATGTCTTCAAGGGCATTTCGCAACAACATTTGTCTGACAGAGACGTCCTTCAAGCCAAGAACCTCACAGTCATACGTCATGACACGCCTTACAACGGTAACAAGAGCGCTGTTCTTTCTTTCAACCTCTTTTTTCATGGCGGTTGTTACGATGAAGTCAATACCGCCGACATTGACAGTGAGCTTGCGTACCTGTTCCTCGTTCATCGGATTGTTGCGTATATGTTCTTCTGCTTCTTTAAGTTTCTTATTGAAATCCTTAATGAAGTCGCCCATCACATCAATATCCTTATACTTGTTACCGTTTACACTTATCGTTTTGTCTTTGGCGGCTTCAACGATGCTCAAATTCTTTTCATTGTCCGCAACCCGTTGTTTGGCTGACTTGATACGACTGTTCAAGCGCGGCTTCTGACTATGTATATACGTCTGGTCCGCCTCGTATTGTCTTAACTTGGCTTCAAACTTACGCACTTCCTTTTCTACCTGGTTCTTCAGCATTGCATATTCGCTACCGGATAACTGGGCTACAGTATCGCCAAATACATCTTCTTCCTCTTCCAATGAACGGTTTTCCATGCTGTTCTTAATCATTTCCTTGCCGTTCATGATACTGTCGGCAATAGCGCCTTTTGTTTTCAGCCGCTGGTATGCAGTGACATCAAGCGAATCTTCCACACCGAAACGTAATATCCTTACAGCCTTGTTCCATTTCTTGTGAAGGTTCCCTTGGCGAAGGATACGCCCGTTTCTTTGTGTGTAGTCCATTGGTCGGTTCGGTGCATCGACATGGATAAGTGTATGCAGTCTTTCCTGAATATTGACACCGGTACCCAAAGTAAATGTACTACCCATAGCTACACGTATCTCACCGCTGTTTACCTTGTCGAAGATTTCAACCTTCTTCTTAACGGTCATACCTGATTTCATTATAACAATCTGCTGTGCAGGAATTCCGTTTTCAATAAGTTTTTTCCTTATATCCTCGTACAGGTTAAACCCGCTATCCTTGTTCTGGTAGTTGTCTGCAAATATGGCAACAGCACCTTGATAGTCTTTTGTTTCTTCCAGCGTACGAAGCGTTTGTCGCACCACCTCATTTGTCTTGCTGTTCGAATCGTCTTCCGCATTGCTTAATACAAGACGTGCGTCAACGGCGGCCGCTTTGGCAATTCCGTACATGGTAAGAGGAATATGGCTGTTCTCCCTTTTCTCCTTGCCGGTCATAGCCTCGTATCGGGAAAGTTCCGATTTCACATATTTCATTACGCTACGCAAGGCCTTTGTCTGAGGAAGGTAAATATCCAGTGCCTTGCCGCCTTCCAGTTCTGGTATCTTTTCCTTTACGCCTTCGGCGTCTTTCGTCAGCATGGTATCGGCAACGCCTGACCATATACGCACAAGTTCAGGAAGGTTCACATAACCGGCAAACCTGTTATTCTCTTTGTACTTGCCGCTTGTGGTAAATTCAAGCATCTGTTGCAGGTTACCGAAGTTTCTTACGAAGTCGTCGAAATAGTAGATCCCATATCCTTGCATCACATCTTTAGGTAGCAGGTAACGCATGAAGGTCCATATCTCCGCTGCAGTATTGCTGATAGGGGTACCGGTTGCGAATATCACGTTACGGCCGTTATTCTTCTCAAGAACCGTCCGTGTCTTTAGGAATACACCCTGTGCCTTCTTGGAATAGGAGGGGTCCACACCTTTGACACCGCGCTGCATGGCGGTTGCGAAGCCTAGATGTTTATACTCATGAGCTTCATCGACAAGGATAGCATCTATACCCATATCATCAAAGTTTTCCACATCATCCACTTCACGGTCCAGCATTTCCAAAGCCTTGACTTCGGCGTTTTGTTTCCTGATTGCAGCTTTCTTTTCGTCTTTCTCCTTACGCTTGGTAGAAATAACCTCCGACAGGTTGGCCAGTTCTTCTTTCAGGCTTTCCACTTCTTTTTCAGCTTGGCGGGTGATAAAGCTCTTTCCGTCCGGATCTTCATTCTTCATCTGTTCAAGAACAAGAAGCTTTTCTTCTATCTTGTCCTTTACGAATTCACTTTGTCTTTCCTCGCTATCCGGTATTCTTTCAAACACACTTTGAGGAACGACAATCATATCCCAGTCGTTGTACTTAATCTTGGCGTAGAAGTTCTTACGGCCTTCTGCTGTCCTGTCCCCGTCTTCCAGTGTAAGAACCTTCGCGTTGGGGTAAAGTTCCTTGGCACTGCTCACAAACTGACCGACAGTAGCGTTTTGAACGACTATCATAGGTTTCTTGGCGGTGCCAAGCCTGCGCATCTCCATTGCTGTACTGATAAGGGTGAATGTCTTACCCGTACCTACTTCATGTGCAAGCAATAGCGGCTGCATCGTACCTCTGACAACAGCCTTAGCCTGGTGAGGGCGAAGCGTTATCTTTTTGGCCGCACCTCCAAAATGGGAAGGAACGAACTCATCAGGAATCATACGGGGAACATAGTTATTGAACTGGTCATTGTAAACCTTCTCAATAGTCTGAGAAAGTTCCGGGTCACTCTGCATTTTGTTTCTGGCCCATTCCTTAAACTCCTGTCTTATCTCGTCTATCTTGTTGGAACATGCCTGAGTGGCCTCTTTATCCGTCACCGTTTCAGTTTCACCGTTCCATTTCTTGTATGTTTTAGAAACCGTAATGGTCTTGTTCTGAATGGCAGCCTCAATGAGCGAATGTCCGTAAATGGTTATTCTCAAAGTTTCGCTCCAAACTCCCATGGCTTTATTCTTTTCGTTGTTCAGACCATATTCAGGGGCGTTCATGAACCAGGAACCACCGACATTCACGAATTTGGCTTTAATATCCGTCTTATCTAACAGATAATCAGAGTACAGCTTCGGGTCTATCCAAGATGAGCCAAGAGTAAACTCAATCAAATGAGCAGGGATATTCATAGGAACGACCTTGTCCAATGCTTTGATATTGGCATTGTATTCGCCATTCTGGTTATTATCCTTGGCCTGTTGAAGCTTTTCTCTAACGTTACCGCTTAGATATTCATAAGAAACCTCTACCTGTTTAGTGCTAGGATTCTCAAATCCTAAGCCGCTATCAAGTATTTCCTTCTTGGTATCGCTATCACTTATTCCAAGATGTTGGGCTATATAAGGTATGTCAATACGTCCATAGTTGTATATACTTGAGATGATACCGTCAGATACATTGTCGAAGGTCAGTTCTTTTTCCTTATCGACAACACGTTGTGAGAATACATCTGTTTTGCCAAACACCTGTATTCTGTTTCCATCTTTATCGTTCTTCTCTTCATAGGCTTCAAGAGCGAATATACTAGGATATTCAATATCATTCTTCAAGAAGGAGATAGACATATTCTTGTTGAAGTGACCGTAAGTATTAACGAACTTGTCGTATGCCTTGTTTAGCTTGTCCAGGAGAGGTTTCAAACCTTCATCGCTATCATTGTCTGTTTGGAAATCAAGAACATCATGCAAGGCTTTTTTAATAGCTGAATAGGCTTTAAAGCACTCTTCTTTGGTATGACCTTTCACTTTATTGGAATTGACAGCAAGAGGAACAGCCTTCCCAAACTGCGCAATACATAGCTTCCCGGACTTATCCAGCAATAAGCTGCCTTCCTTTACGTTATTGCCCAGCTTTTCGTACACAACATCAATCTTATCATCCGTTTTGGCTGGCGCATCTTCCTTCTTCATATTATTGAATGAATCCGCAAAAGATTTCAACAGCCGCTCCTGATTCTTGTCCTTTGTTGGGTAGAGGGCTTTACTTCTCGGTCTGAATGTATCTCCATTCTCAAAACCGAATTTCATAACGCCACCCATCATTTCAGGATGTTCAACGAAGTATTTATTATAGTCCATTGAAGTTTTTTTGGTAATAGGAGTTTCTACTCCTTTGATCTTCCTTGTTTCTCCTGTTTCATATTCAACAACTCTTTCACCAGTGGTGACTAACACATCTATGGCGTTTGGAGAAACCTTCCCATTTACTCTTTTTCTGAGAACAATTATATCAGAAGTAGCACCGGTACCGCCAAATGTAGTATTGTTAAGACGAAAGGCTCCAATAACATCAGAAGATCCATCTCCGACAATCCATTCTCTAAGTTTCTTAGAGTTGTCAAGTGTGCCGGAAGAAGTGATAAAAATACCAATACCGCCTTCATGGAGCTTTCTAATATTCTTGGCTATACAAAAATCGTGTATGTCATGAAATTTCTTAGATAGGTCTTTATCTCCTGTGGTATCATTTACTCTTAAGCCGGTAACAAAAGGCACATTTGTTATAGCCAGGTCTATGCTGCCATTAGGTATCTGTGTGGCTTCAAAGCCCTGTACTTCCACATTTGCATCTGGATATAGCAAGGAAAGGATATTACCGGACACTCCGTCAATCTCTACGGCATGAATTTCACTACGGTCACTTATTTCAGAAGGCATCAGACCGATAATGTTGCCAATACCGGCCGAACCTTCAAGAATGTTGCCACCCTTGAAGCCCAGTGATTTGACAATGTCCCAAAGGGTATCAATCACATTGGCAGGGGTGTAATAGGCGCTGTTACGGCTCATGTTAGCCTGCTCGTATGCTTCATCTCCCAGCAACTGTCTTAGTCGCTTGGATATTGCATCATCCGTGAAGGCTTTTCCCAAACCGCCCCATCCGCTAAACTTACGGAGAGTTTTCATTTGTTCCGGTGTAGCCTGTTCACCGCTTTCGACAAGTTGCTGCATTAATTCGATAGCCTTAATGTTCGCATCTATCCGGGCTTCTACACCTTTAGGAGCATAATCAACGCCTCTCTCGGCGTGATTGTTGTTCTGGTTTTTCTTCTCTAGTCCCTGTAAGCGTCCAGCGGGTCGTCCATCACTTTCGCGTACTGTTGCAGGTTCTTCCTGTAATCCGCTATCTCCTCGTCTGACATTCCCGCTTTCTTGTATATGTTCGTCCAATCCTTCGACGACAATTGTCCCGGCCCCAGCAGATTCTCTCTCCTGTACTCCAACAATGCTTGTTCTATCTTCTCTTCGAGCTGCATTTCTTGTTTTTCCATCTTGATTTGTTTTTAGATTACTATTTGTATCATTAAATAAGTCCCCGAATAAATCTCCAGACACGCTTTGTGAAGATACAGAATTTTTCTTGGATTCGCTAACTTTATCCTCTGTTTTTTGTTCATCCTCTACTACATTTGTCTTATCGAAATTATCAATATCAAAGTTGCGGACATAAGAAGGAGAGTCCATATCATTGAACATTTCATCAGTCAATCTATCATCTACAAGAGTAGCAGAATAGAATTGTTTTAGATACGGTCGTATTTCGTCACCGACTTCCTCAATCATGGCTTTTGCATACTCGGCAAACTTTCTTGTACCGTTCTTGACAATGAGATAAGCCATCTGGGCACCAATTTCAAGAAGTTCTGGGTCAATGCCTAAATTTAACTGGCTTATTTTGCTTTTGAGCCGCGCTTTCAATTGTGCAAATTCATCCTGATCCTCTTCTGCAACAAATCTACTTTTCATTGTAGGTGCTGCATTCTGTTTTTCTTCCTCTTCTTTGACAATGCGTTCCACCATCTGTGAAATGCCCTCATCGGATGAAGTGATCTTTTCTATGGCGGATCCCACCTCTTCTGATTGAGTGACGGAAAGGGTTGCACCCTCTTTCGGAATCACAGCCTTTACCAACGTCCTTGCATCCTCTTCGCTGCGCATCATAAAACCTCCCTGTTTGGTATCATACCAACCTTTCATCGATTTTACAAGAGCTTTAGCTTCCTGATACTGTTTTAGGCTAAGCATATCCCCAAATTTCACGAACTGCATATCCAGTACTTTACCACGCTTGGTTGTGTACTGTGCCGGAGTAATGCTATAGCTTTTAGAAATAGGTGCTGTTTCCTGTTTGTCTAACTGGTTACTTGTTTTTACACTCCTGTATTCAAAGAATGGTTTCGTCTTCCGATGTGAGCTGTCTATCCACTTCTTGAATTCCTCTTTGGAAACTTGCGTTATCTTACCAAGCCCGTTCCATCCCTCACTGTAATTAGACAGGTATGCACGTTTTGCGGCAAGTGCAGAACCGAATCCATACATAATTTTGTGCTCGTCAAATGAACCGTCAGGATTTACTTGGTCAATGACATACACATTACCCTTATCGGGATTGTCGGAGAGGAATACATCTATATGGTCACCATCAACAGACTGCGTGCCTCTTATGTAACCATAGTCATTGTTCATAAGAGTTTCCCAAGATTTACCGTTTTTATCTACACCCTTACGGACGGATCCTTTCGGATTTTCTATGGTAATATCATATCCATCAAGTTTAATGTGACCCTTCTTATAGTTCCCGGCTTCCTTCTGTGCTTCGGTAGGATTGGTATTGACAGACTGGCGGGCTTTGTGCATATTCCATTCACGGGATACACGTTCCGCATAGTCTAATATGTTTTCATTGGGCTTTATGGAAGAAGGTTCGAATCCTCTTTTGTTGCTGGTTATTGATTCAGATTCTTCAATCTCATCCTTATTTCCCTTTCCTCCTTGAAGGACATCCCCAAGAACGGGTTCGTCTGTCCGGCTGCTTTGTCCAAGCGGCGTTGCTGTTCTATCGCCTGCTCTAAGGAGAATGGTGTCTGCCTCATCTGTTCCATTGACTGACGGACCTTCTCCTGATAAGCTTTCCACTTCTCTATGTTCATCACTTTCTTGGTTTATAGTTCTACTTTGTGAAACTGATTCAGACGCTGCCTCATTTTTGTCTTTGTGGGGAAAAGTTAAAAAATTATCTTTATTTTGCAATAATTCTTCGGCTGTCGCTTGCTTTTCATCAGACAGCTTACTATCTTTGTTTTCTGAAACGGTTGGTTCACCGTTGGGTTCTGAAGATGTAATGCCGCCCTCTTCATTTTCAGAAAGCGAAGAACCAGTCGAAACGGCATTGTTCGGTTGTTGAGGTTCGGTCTTGACAACCGTTTCTTTTTTATTAGAATACCCTTTTCTGAATATTCCAGCACTATTTACATTCCAGTATGAACTATCTTTGGAAAGTTCTATAAACAATGTGTTATCGTGAGTATCTGTTATTTGTATCAAAAAGGTAGGAGAACCATTCTTTCTTCGTTTTCCCACACGAATGTTATCTTCGTCATAATTTATGGCCACATAGGATATAAAATCTTCTACAGAAGCAAAACCAGCTTTCCGTATTTGTTCTCCATGATTTGCTTCTATATGTGCAAGACCATATCCTTTTCCATTTTCATCTTGATAACCCTCGCTTAATTTGATGGGTGCCGGCGTTAATCCGCTATTTTCCCCAATATTACCGAAAGTAGTAGTTCCATTTGATGATAAAACGAATTTCTTTCCATTTTCGTCAATCTCATTCGACGAGGATATTCTATCGCTATTAACTACTTCTCCGGATGCGCTTTCTGGTAAAGCTCCATTCGTATCACTGCTTGGCAGGCCAGCTTGAATTGCGCTTCCTTGTTGCCCTTCACTGCTTCCAGTTCGCCCGGACGGAACAGGTTCTTCTCCTTGCAGAACCGCATCGCTTTCAGCAGTTCCTGTGATTTCTCTTTGGGTGTCATATTCTATCTGTTTTAATTCATCTGCAATATTACCATAAAATTCTTGTTCGTCAAAGTCTTTATACTTTTCTTCCACAACAGAAGTCCAGGTTTCCTGATAGGATTCATAATCTTCCGGTGTCATGTGGAAATATTCGTCACACCATTGCTCGTAAGCTTCGTATTCAGCCACTCTTTCCTTTTCCGCAGCCGCTTCCCGGTTATTCTTTATTATATCGGCAAGCTCTTTCTTCGTCGTAGCCTGTGCAAGTACATTGATAATGGCGTCACGTCCGGCGTTCGGATCGTTCTGGTCAAAGAAGTTCGTACCGTTCTCCCTGTCTGCCTGCATCAGCGCTTCTCCGGCTTCCTGAATACTCATGCCGCCTTTCTCCTGTGACGAGAAAAGACCGAAATACTTCTTCGCCTCGTCCCTTCCGAATCCGGTTTCCTCACTGAAAGAGGATTGAAGCAGGGGAAGATTACCGTTTGCCAGCTGTTGAGCTGCAAATTCTTCTCCGTTCAAAGGCTCTTCCATGGAAAGGATTTCATCGGCAACAGCATCACCGGGCTTTTCTCGCATGGCTTTGAGTTCTTTGGCCACGTTGTCCCAATAGTTTATGCGCAGCTGCTCTTCGTCCATCTTTGCCTTATGGTCAGCCTTCTCTTTCAGATACTTCGTCTTGTTGGTTCCCATTTTGGGCGGTTTCTTCTCCAGTTTCTCCAGATTCGCCATAGCTTCTTTCCGGTTCGCACTGATAAAATCATCAATCTCATTATCTTCCAATGAGCCGTCATTCAAATCAGCCAATGTATCTTCTATTTTGGCTTTATGATACAACATATTTCCCTTATCATCCATTGGAATAGCAGGGGAGGATGGCTGCTCTGTTTCTACATTAACAGATTTAGCCGGAACAACTTCGGCTAACACTGCCTGTTCGGTAGAATTTACAGGATTGTTTTTAGACCGCATAGTCTCTTCTGACATTTTGCTTTCTTCCGTTTGGGGAGGAATTTCATTTTTCGCATCATTTTGTGGCATAATGCTATTTAACGGTGCTACATAGACCCTGTTCTCATCAGATACAAGAGCATCACCTTCCGGGGTGAATCCAGTTACGGTTCCCTTTATTCCCTCTTGGATTACCACTTCATCGCCCACCATAGGAGCATATGGCTGCGGCAGCTGTGCCTGTTCTTCGGCAATAGTCTGCTTTTCGGCATCATCTTCCGCCTGTTGAGCTACACTATCAGTGTCATTCATGTCAACCAGCGACACAAAAACGGAAGGGGAGGCCATCTTCCGTACTCCATTTTCGTCCAGGTAATAAAGTACATCGCTTGAATTTTTCTCATCCACGAAGCCTTCTTCATCAAAAGCCAATGTGCCGCCAACTATATGTACAGGGTCTGGAGAAAGATTTGAATTCACACGTACCACTGCGCCCATATCCGGATTGCTGACACCTTCCACTTCATTTCTAGCCGTTTCTCTTGCGTCAGCCACCTTATTTCTCACACTGGATATATAGTCTTCGAAATCAACTTTCGCGGCATGGTAGTCGACTATTGCATCCTGCTGTTGCTCAGACAAGCCTTCGGAAGACAAAATGTTTTGAATATCTTCACCGGCATCTATTCGGCCCACTATCTCAGGAGAGAGCGCACTTTCCATGTTTTTTCGTGCGGTCTCAAATTCAGTGAAGATAGCAGATTTGTTTTCCTCTATATCTTCTTGCGGAAGTGATTCTTTACCCATTTCCGCTTCCGCATTATTCATTGCCGTTTCTTTCAAAACGTTTGCAATGTATTTTATCTCCTCCTTTCTTTCTTCTGCGGATAACGAAGGATCATTCATTACCTGTTTTACAAACGTACGGGCACCTTCTATATCCTGACTCTTAATATCTGCTTTGAGTCTGTCAAAATCAATATGTTCCTTCATCTTTTCCTCAAAGGATCTAATTTCTTTCCCAGTCTTGTATCTTTCACGGATAAAAGCACCTGTACCGACCAGCCCGAATGCCGCACTCATGACACCTACACCCAGAAACGTATCAATATTTTGGTCTAAATCCACCAGTTGTTCGGGTGTCATATCACCAATAGCGACACTTCCTAGGTTATTATACACCTCTTCGGCGTATTCAGCGATGGGCCCTTGGAATTGTGCCCGCTTGGCAAACTCGCGCACTCCTTTTGCGGAAGCGGAGCCATAAACGCTCTTCATGTATTCACCGAACTTGGAAGCTGGTATATTTTTCAGTCCTGGCAGCCTCATTATCTGCCTGCCTACGAATTTAAGAGCAGGAGCGAACTGGTTACCTACCAACTCGGATTGCGTTTCAAGTGCTGTGGATGCGAAAGCTTTTCCTGCTGCGCCCAATCCGCTTTCCGTTCCTTTGCGACCGGCATACTGAAAACTTTGCCCGTCACGATCGAAAGTCACGTTGCCTATTCCTCGTTGTGTATAATCGTCAGCTACACGACCCATTCCGAATGATGCGGTATGTATAGAAGCATCCATAACACCTTTAGATAATCCCGTTACTCCTTTTGTTATGTTTTTCTTGATGGTATTCTTGGAATAATTCTTGGTTATCCATTTCATAAGTCCTTTTGTGGCAGCTTTTGTACTGGCAGAAACGGCGGCTGTTCCTGTCATCATATCAACCATAAATGGAAGCGAGGCACCGGTTACAGAGCCGGCCTTATATCCTCTTCCCAGTTCAGACTGAAAATACGCTTGTGTGGCGGCATTAGAAACAATGGCATCCATTAACAGTTTCTCTTCCTTGTTCAGAGATTCCGGTCCTTCCTTTTCGCACTTTTCCAGAACGTTCAGACACGCCTGTCCGTCCGCTAAGCCTTTCAGACCCATAGTCCAGTTGTCAAGATTGAACGCTTCGTCCTTGAATCCTCTGACCAATCCGCCTACAAATGTACCCCCGCTTTCCGCATCGGCAGCCTCTATCATCTTTCTGGATCTTTCCATCATGCTTCTTGCGGCACTTACTTGCCGGGCCTTCTCGTTGTAGTCCATCGAACCGGTTTCCCGTTGTACTCGCGCCAAGTTGCTCTCATAAGTAGGTGAGCTTACGTCTTTCCATCCACCCTTGCGCTTTTCAAGTTCATTTTCATATTCATTAATCCGGCTTTCTATGCTTTCCCAACTATTCCGTGCGGTTGTCTTGTCTAAAAGGGCGGTATCGTCACTCATCCGCTTCCCATATCTTGATAACACCTTCTGCGAGTATTCATTTATAAACGGTTCCATCTGCTTATCCAGTTCTGGAAGGTATTCCGTTTCCCATAAGGCTTGAATCGCGGTATCTTTGTCGGCGGGGGCTGCGCTGGAGGACATAATATCCTTGTACGCTTGTGACTCCTTTAATTTAGTTGAAAACATATCAACTAAGTCCTTTTGTGTTTCAGCCAGCTCAGTTTGTGACCGTTTCCCTTCATCCGTCATGGAGAAGCGGGAGAAGTAATGGTCGCGTATATCATCATAGGAATTAAGATAATAAGGCTGCTCTTTGGCAGAAGCCAATTTCTTATCTAGAACCTGATCCTCCATTTCATTGTACACACTAGCTGGTGTTACTTTCTTTTCGGAAACAGGAATAGGCTTCGGAACTTCTTTTACAGGTTGCACTGCATCAGTGACGGCTGTAACCTGTCCATTTGCAGGTGCCAGCAATTGTTCTCGTGACAGTTCTTTTCCGCCAATATTGAATAAATCCGGCATTTTCCCCGTTTCGCCATTCATATTGTTGAAGTTCATCCCGGATTGAAACTCATCAAAACTTCCCACATCTAAGCCAGCCTTGACAGAACTGTCATACAGCCATTTTTGAGATTCGGGTTTGGAAGAATGAGCTTCATAATCTTTATAGTCTCCTAAATCATATCCTTGTTTTGATAAGGCATCATATAGCCATTTTTTATTGTCTTCCATCTTTATCTTTTGTAAGGTGCCACATTTTCGTTCTTATTTTTCCTCCATGGAGCTACATTTCCATTACTTTTCCCCCCTTCACCTATTAGGGTATAGAAATCCTTATTTAGTTCCGGGAAGTCTGGCATTCTAGATTGCAAAATAGTTAAAGCGTATCCCATTTGGTCAGGTGTATCAACTGATAGATTTACATCATCCATCGCATCTCCGTACTTACCAGGATTCTCCGCTGACAGTTTTTTCATTTTTCTTATAAGCGAAATAACGGCACCTCTATTTTCCTTAGAGAATTTCACAGGGAACAAATTACCGTTACTGTCAGTCAAAGCAATGGTATCATAGTTGTTTGCTCCCGCTCCTTTAGACTTTTCTTTCGCTGCTTTTGCAGAGATTCGTGAGGATTCCGCATTGTATGAAGCGGTTTTTTCCATAGCCTCGTTATGTCTTTTCAATTCTTCCAGCTTCTTGTCTGCCTGTTCCTGCGTTATCTTGTTGTTCTTCACTTTCTCAGCCAGCTTTTCGTATTCCAGCTTCATCCTTTCCCCGAACTGGCCTTGTTGTAGGTCCATCTTATATTTATCGAGAGCCAACTTCTGTTGGTACTTTTTTTCCTCAAAATCGTTTTTAGCCTGTGACAAGGAATAATTAATATCAGCGTCATTGCGCCAGTCTTTTAATTTGCGAAGCTGTTCATTGTAATAAGGCACCTTGCTTTGTATAGGTGAAAATTGCCGTGCACCTTTTGCGGAAGCCACTGTCTGACCGACAAGGTTTGCCAGATCCCCAAGCAAAGAAGCTTTGCGCTGTCTTTCTATATCTTCTTTGCTATCTGTGTACTTCTTGTCCAGCAACGCCTTGAACACATCCTCTCCGTTATTTATACGCTCCACGACATCAGCTCCTGGCTGTTTGTATGCGTCATTGATTGTTTGAGGGTTATTCTCTCTTACTTGTTCAGCGCTTCTTGCGGGGGAATCCTTCACTTCCGGCGGAGGAGTCTGTTGCCATACTGGCTTTGGAAGGTCTACAGCATTCTCCTTAGTTTGTGGCACTACAGGTGGGAGATTCTTTTCCCCCTGCACGGGTCTTTTTAAATAATCTGCTAACAACATAGGCCTTCCTATTTATTCCCGTCTTTCTTTTTATCAAAAACTGATGACGATGATAAGCCGTTAGCTATAGATCCGAGTCCGATACCCATCAGCTGTGCGCCGCCGGCTTCGTTCATTTGTTGCTGTCCCATACGTGCATTGGCTATATTCTGTTGATTCTGCTGGTTGACCGCATCTATTTGCTCTTTCCTTGCATCAGCACGGGCTGCAAGACCTTCTATTGTATCGCTCATCAACTTCTGGTCATTCTCCTGTTGAGCCAATACAGATTCAGGAGTACCACCAGTCACCGCTGCTGTTGCTTGTGCTTCCTGATTTCTTTTCTTCATAGTATCCTCCACGCGCTTTATGGCCGCTCGTGACTCGGAAGAGTCCAGATAGTTCTGGTAGTAATTACGATTATACCACGCTTCGTTTTTAGCCTCCTGGCTGTTTATCAGCTGCTCCTGTTTCTTTGCAGCCTTTCCGGATTTTATACCTCCCATTATTCCGCTGGCAAGACCTATGCCTGCACTTACTAATCCTAGCATAATTATAGTTTTAAAATTGTACAGCAAACATAAGGAAGGAGTATTAAAGCATTGATGCTGTTTTAATCAGAAAAGTTGTTGTTTTACCACTATTTCCGAATTCAGTAATTACTCAGTCACTAAGTTTTATAAATTTGTCACTAAACATTTTAGCAATAATAAGTAATAATATGAGTAACAAGAAGTTAGAAGTCACTAAAGTAGGCACAAAATTAGGCAAAAGGACCAAATACACAGTGGAAGAGAAAATAGAAGTGCTCAGGTTGCTCAAAGAGAATTCTTATGATTATAAAAAGACATCCTTGGAAACGGGTGTTGTTTACGGTACATTGAAAAACTGGTTCAGCCAGTACAAGGACAGGATTAACAATATTTCGGCAGTCGATGTAATAGCTGAGAATGTTGAAGTGAATCTGTCGAAAGTGAAAGTGCGTTTTATCGAGAAGCATTTTGAAAAGCTGAATGAGCTGGCCAAATCGGCTGTAAGCCGTGCTCTGATCCTGATGAAAGAGGAAGAGGATTTATCGAAAGTGAACAACACCATAAAGATAATAGGAGATCTGTTCTCAAAAATGGCAGGTGTGGACGGAGACAAAGCAGGAGAGAAGGAGTCCAATACGGTAAACCTCATCCAACAAAGCATTGTCATGATGAATCAGATGAAAAACAGAGAGTAATCTTTTTGCGATTCAATTTAAATATTTATCTTTGTACTACGAAGTATAAATATATTCGAATATAAGCAATGGGTAACTGGAGTGAACAACAGGAAGTAAAGAAGGAAGGCAAGGAAAAAGACAAGGTGAGGCGTGAAAAGCTTGCTGGATATTTCTTTGATTTATCTAAGTTGGTTTTTGCGGCTCTTGTATTAGGCGGTATAACCCCTCTATTTACCAATGTTTCAAATGAAATGAATTGGTTTACAATTTTTTTGGGAGCTTTCTCTACTTATATATTTGCCAATTTTGCTAATAGAATTTTAAAATGAAATAATATGGATGCGTTAACAATAATATTTTTAATTACTAGTGTTGTAGGTTCTGCATTGGTTATTTGGTCACATACTAAGTCGGGTAAGAAGTGGTTGGAAAATTTATAATGAACTCCTTTTCTGATGGATTTTATGATTATGTTTTTCTCTATATGCTCGGTGATAGGTATAGGGATTTTGATTTGGTTTAAGACCAAATCCGGTAAAAAATGGCTGAAGAGTTTGTAATGAGATGAGAAATTTGTAATAAAAAATATATTATGACTACCTATTTTGACAAAGATGTTGCAATGCAGGCTGTGTTATACGCAGCAAAAGAGTCAAAGGACAGGAAGGATATGCATCGAATATTCAAAATCTTGTACTTTGCCGATCGTGAACACTTGTCTCGTTACGGGCGCAGTATAACAGGTGATGTATACATAGCCATGTCATACGGTCCTGTACCGTCTAAGATAGATGATATATTCAAAGCTGTACGTGGAGACAGTTTCTTTTCCACCTATGCGGACGACTTGAAAAAGTATTTTCACTTTGTAAACAAGTTTGTAATAGCTCCCGATTGTGATCCGGATATGGATTATTTATCAGAAACGGATGTTGAGTGTCTTGATTTTGCCATAGCGAAATGCAGTGGAAAATCTTTTGGAGAGTTAACGGAAATGTCGCATGACATAGCTTGGAACAATACCAAAAGAGATCGGGAGATATCTATAAAAGATATTCTTCGAGAGAACTCAGAAACTGAAGAATATGTAGATTACATATCATCAAAATTAGAGATGGAAAACGCACTTTAATATGGATATCCCGTCAAATATACTCAGCAATCACATACAAAGAGGTGCAATTCTTCATTCTACCATGTTTGATGAAATAGATCACGGAAAATACTTTGTAGTTATTGGTGTTTCAGAAAAATATATTGCAGGATTCTTTTTTATCAATTCCAATATTCATCCTGCCATTTCCAGCAAACCCGAACAGTTGGACATGCAGTATCCTTTAAAGCATTCAGATTATAAATTCTTGAGATATGATTCCTTTTTATGTGCAACAAACATAATTAAGCGACCTGTATCATATATAATACAAAGTCTTGAGTCTGGCAATACTAGATTTATAGGCAATATGAAAAAAGAACATTTAAAGGACATTTTAGAAAAGGCAAGATTATCCAGATTGTTTAGTCAGAAAGATAAAGAAATGTTCTTTTACGAGTAGTATCCCGGCGCAACAAAAAAAGCGTTAAATTCAATATTTTGTTGCGTATTTGTTGCTTCAATATAAACACATACAGTGCAACTATTTATATATTAATAAATTACAAATTAGTCAATATATTTTGTACGACAACTTCGGAGGATAATATCAGGATCTCCTTTTATTAATAATGAAAATAAGCCCGGTAAAAGTGAACTTTTATCGGGCTTTTTCTTTACTTTTGTATAAAACGAAAATGAATATGATAGAGAACATACTAGCCAATTTGAAAATTGAGCGGCTGAACCCGATGCAAGAGGCGTCCATCAATGCTTGGAAAGAGGGAAAAGACCTAATATTATTGTCTCCTACGGGATCCGGCAAGACGTTAGCTTATCTGTTGCCTTTGGTGCAGAGTTTGAAGCCTGGTATAACAGGCGTACAGGCTATAGTACTGGTTCCTTCCCGGGAACTGGCTTTACAAATAGACCAGGTATTTAAATCCATGAACACACCCTTCAAGGCTGTAAGTTGTTATGGAGGACGACCGGCCATGGAAGAGCACCGTACCATCAAAGGGGTGCAGCCATCAGTCATCATCGGTACTCCGGGCCGTATGAATGATCATCTTTCCAAACAGAATTTTGATGCAGATACAGTCACAACTCTGGTAATCGATGAATTTGACAAATGCCTGGAGTTTGGCTTCCAGGAAGAGATGGCGACTGTCATAGGACAGTTGCCCAACTTGCAACGCCGTTTTCTGTTGTCGGCTACCGATGCGGAAGAGATTCCGCAGTTTACGGGGCTGGACAAGACCATTAAATTGAATTTTTTAAATCCGGAAGAGCAGCTTACCCACCGTCTGCACTTATATAAGGTACTGTCTCCGGAAAAAGACAAACTTGAAACCTTATATAAATTGCTTTGTACCTTGGGAAGCCAATCGACATTGGTTTTCTGTAATCACCGTGAAAGTGTGGAACGGGTAGGGAAGTATCTTCAATCCCAGAAGTTTCAATGTGGCATTTTTCATGGCGGCATGGAACAGGATGACCGCGAACGCTCCCTATATAAATTCCGCAACGGAAGTTGCCATGTGCTTATTTCTACCGATCTGGCCGCTCGCGGACTGGATATCCCCGAAATAGAGAATGTAGTACATTATCATCTGCCTGCCAATGAAGACGGATACATTCACCGCAACGGACGTACCGCCCGCTGGGAAGCCGAAGGTAATTCTTATGTTATCCTTCATGCCGAAGAAACAGTGCCCGCATATATAACCGATGAGCCGGAGGAGTTCATTTTACCCGAAGTCACCCCCAAACCTTCTTTGCCCGAATATGTGACATTATATATAGGAAAAGGCAAGAAAGATAAAATCAATAAGATAGATATTGTGGGATTTCTCTTTAAAAAAGGAAACCTTAATAAAGACGAAATAGGACGGATTGATGTAAAAGACCACTATTCTTTTGCAGCCGTATCTCGCAAAAAGATAAAACAAACTTTGAATTTAATACGAAATGAGAAGATAAAGGGCATAAAAACACTTATTGAAGAAGCTAAATAATGACAATTTGTCAATTCTCGAAATAAAATGATTAAAGAATAATTCAAAAAGATATTTTTTTTATGCTTTAGATCATTGTTTACTAGGGATGTAGTTACAAAATGAAAGCATAAAAAATCAGATTTAACTAATTTGAAAGAAAATTATGCGGAAATTCGTAAATTTATTAGCGATTTTTTTGGAAAACTGAAAATAATGTGTAATTTCGCCCAATGTAAGATATAAACAAATTGTATAACCAAAACAAACGTCAAATGAAAAAGCATAATTTCAATGCGGGACCATCTATCTTGCCTCGCGAGGTAATTGAGAAGACAGCAAAAGCCGTTCTTGATTTTAATGGGTCAGGCCTTTCCATCATGGAAATCAGTCACCGTGCTAAAGATTTTCAGCCTGTAGTAGACGAAGCCGTTGCTTTGTTTAAGGAACTGTTGAACATCCCGGAAGGGTACTCGGTACTATTCTTGGG
>ULUE01081709.1_pt1 | contig 34396 bp, 35 predicted proteins | sample 1958211 | NCBI WGS metagenome assembly ULUE01 (sample SAMEA4835752, study PRJEB28245) | human gut metagenome | biome: gut microbiome; material: fecal sample | place: Denmark | collected 2008 | reverse complement strand
AACGACGTATTAGTCAAAAACACAATGCAAGACCGAGTTCGAACGCAATCACCTGTGGCTAACCGAATCTCCCGGTTATATATCTTTCCGTGCGCTCGTCCTTCGGGGAAGTGAAAATATCCTCGGTGTCGCCGAATTCCACGAGTTCGCCGAGCAGGAAAAACGCCGTTTTGTCGGCGATTCTCGTCGCTTGTTGCATGTTGTGCGTAACTATGACTATCGTGACTTTTTCTTTCAGATCGTCGATGAGTTCTTCTATTTTTCCCGTCGAGATGGGGTCGAGAGCGGAAGTCGGTTCGTCCATGAGCAGAATTTTAGGCGTTGCCGCGAGCGAGCGCGCAATGCAAAGCCGCTGCTGCTGACCGCCCGACAAGCCCAGCGCGGACTTAGTCAGCCTGTCTTTAAGTTCGTCCCACATCGCCGCCTGACGCAGCGATTTTTCCACTATTTCGTCCAGATCCGCGCGTTTCGTAATTCCGAACGTCCTCGGTCCGTAAGCGACGTTGTCGTAAACGCTCATCGGGAAGGGGTTGGGCTTCTGGAAAACCATTCCCACGTTTTTTCTCAGTTCGTTCACGTCGATTTTTCCGTAAATATCGGTGTTTCCTATCAGAAATTCGCCCGTTATTCTGCAACCGTCAATCAGGTCGTTCATGCGGTTGAAGCATTTTAAAAACGTGGATTTTCCGCATCCGGAAGGGCCTATAAAAGCCGTAACCTGCTTTTCGGGTATCTCGACGCTTATGTTTTTTATCGCCTGGAAATCCCCGTACCAAAGGTTGGCGTTTTTAACCGATATATTCTGTCCGTATTCGTTTGTTTCACTTGTTTTTTTCATTATTTCTTACCTTGTAATTTCTTGTTGAGTTTGCCCGCGATGAGTTCTGCCAGAAAGTTAAGCGCAAGCACGAGAACGATAAGAACGACCGCCGTCGCGTAAGCCTCGTTAACGTACCAGCCCTCGCCCGAAAGCCTGTACAGCGCGACGGCGAGAGTTGCGTTGCTGTCGAAATATCCCGCGGGCATCGCCGAAATAACCGAACCCATCGTGTAAATGAACGGAGCGGATTCCGATATCACGCGCCCCATGGAAAGGATAATCGCCGATAAAATCCCGGGCAGAGCGGAGGGGAGAACGATTTTGAATATGGTACGCATTTTACCCGCGCCGAGCGCGAAACTTCCCTCGCGCAGGCTGTCCTGAACCGATTTAAGGCTTTCTTCCGTTGAGCGGACGATCGTGGGGAGAAGCATTATGCCCACAGTGAGCGATCCTGCCATAATCGTGCTTCTGCCCTTTATCAGCGCGACGAACGTAATCATTCCGAAAAGCCCGTAAACGATCGACGGCACGCCGTTAAGTAGGTCTATCGCCCCGCGGATGATTTTTATGAAGACGTTGTTTTTTTTGGCGTATTCGTTAAGGAAAATTGCCGTGCATATTCCTATCGGCACCGCTACGAGAAGGCTCAGCGCGAGCGTCATAAGAGTTGTGACTATCGACGGCAGAATGGTGATTTTTTCGCTGTTGAACTCGTATTTGCCGAACAGCAGATGCGGGTTTGAAAAGAGCGTGGGCGCGCCTTTAACAAGCACGAAGCCTATAATCAGCAGGAGCGTTATCCCCGCGAAGATTCCCGCGCCGACCGAAACGCCCGCGCCGACGGACGCCGTTTTCATTTTATATTTCAGTGAGGAGAAGAAATCGCCGATTTTTTCAAAAAAGATATTGCGTTTCGTTACGCCGTTTTTCGCGTCGTTTTTTTCGCCGCCTTTTTCGTCGGTCGCAACGCCGCTTGTAATCTTGCTCGCAACGCCGCTTGCAACGCTGTTTTTAACGCCGCTTTTTTCGTCGTCTTTTTTGAAAATCCGCGAGAAAAGACCGGTTTTGTTCACGGCGGATTTAATTGTTTTTTTGGATATCGCGCCGAAAATCAGGTTGACGATAAGCACGAAGACGAGCAGAATTACGCCCGTTGCGACGAGCGCGCCCTGCTGAACCTCGCCCGCGTAACCCATTTCCATAACTATGTTCGCCGTTAAAACTCTGAAACTGTTGAAAAGCGAATCCGGGTAAGCGACCGAGTTGCCCGCAACCATAACCACCGCCATCGTTTCGCCGAGCGCTCTGCCTATGCCTAAGACGAGCGACGCCGTAACGCCCGATTCAGCCGCTTTCGTAACCGTCCCGAAAACCGCCTGAGAATGGGTTGAACCGAGCGCGAGCGCGCCTTCGTAATAAGCGCGCGGCACGGCTTCGAGGCTCGTTTTGGAAAGCGAAACCACCGTGGGCATAATCATTATGCCGAGAATGAGCGACGTCGCCAGAAGTCCGCTGCCGTTGTTGGGAGCGAAGTTCGCGAGGAGCGGAAGCAGAAACGTTATTCCGAAAAATCCGTAAACGACGGAAGGAATACCCGCGAGCAGATTCACCGTGGACGAGAATATCTTTTTCAGCCTTTCGGGACAGTAGAAAGCGATGAACACCGCCGTGAAATATCCGAGCGTTCCGCCGATAACGAGCGCGCCCACCGTCGCCGCGAGCGTGCCGATAATCATCTTAAAAACACCGTAAGTGCCGGAAAGGGACGCGTCGTCGTATTTATCCAGTCTGTCCGGCGACCAGTTATCTCCGAAAACAAAGTTGAAGAAACCTATTTTTCTGAACGCCGGCAGGCTTTTTACGAGCATAAACCCGAATATGGCGATAACGGCGATAACGCAAATCATCGCCGCAATCGTAAACACGGTTTTTCCTGCTTTTTCTTTAAAGTTCGCAGTTTTCATAATTTTTCCGTTATTTTATTTCGCTGAACTTCGTGATCTTTCCGGTGTAGATATCGTAAAGTTGAGCGAGAGTCAGGTCGGTTATAGCCGCGTTGTCGTTGTTAACGATAACCGCAACCGCGTCGAGCGCAACGTTGAAACTGTTGATTCCGTCTTCCTTTACTGCCGCCGACGAAAGACCGATTACGTTTCCGTTCTTATCGTTTTTAACCGCGGTTCTGCCCACCGAAGAACCTTTAAGGTCGAGAGCCTCGAACACGTCGTCCGCAGTTTTGCCGTAAAGAGCCGCGTAGCCGCTCATCGCCTCTTTGATGAATTTTTCCATCGAAGTGGAGCCGCTGAGGGTTATTTTGCCGCCTGCGGGCAACGCCGATTTAACTTCGTAAGTTTCAACCGCAATGGGGGTTTCGCCTGCGTTCGCTCTCTGCGCCGGATTTTCAAGATATATGCAGCCTGCCGCGTCGGCGTGAGTTTTGGATGCCGCGCTCTTTAAGTAAAGCAGGAAGTCCGCCGTTACTTCGTTGAGCGTCGTCGTCGAACTCGTCATTATGACGAACGGTCTTTGAATTGCGTAAGTTCCGTCGAGAACGGTTGCCGCCGAGGGCGTTACGCCGTTCACTTTAACGACTTTAATAGTGTCGTTTACCGAGCCGAGCGAGATATAGCCGATTGCGTTTTTGTCGCTCGCCACTTTGCTCATTACGGTTCCCGTTTCTTTCATCAAATCCGCTTTGTCGGTGGTATAGAAAACCTTTTTCCCGTCCTTCTTCATTTCAAGAAAGTTTCCGTTTCCGTCCGTAACGACTTTGTCGAACGCTTCTCTCGTGCCGCTGCCCTGATCTCTTGCAACCACCGTAATGTTCTTTTCACCGCCGCATGCGGTAAGTCCCAACGTTCCGCATATTGCAATTATGCAGATAAACAACAATGTTAATACCTTTTTCATTTCTGTTTTTAATCTCCTTTTCTTTCGATTTACACCCGTATTATACCCCTTTGCGGAAAACTTAACTATCACGTTACGGTTTAGGAATTGTAAATTTTATGTAAATTTGTCCGTCGTCTGCGGATTGCTGCCGACATGCCGAATTTTCGTTGCGGTTCGCTTTATTTTCGGACGGCATAAAAATAAAACGATACCGAACAGAGTTGCGCGGTATCGTTTTTATTGACGGATTTATTGTTTTTTATTGTTGAAGAATATAAATGCCGACGCGGTGAACGTGGCGAACAAGCCCGTTGTCATGCAGGGGTAAATATCCGATTTGCATCCGCTTTCGTGGTTCTCCGAGGTCGGAGTACGGTTGCTTTCGTCTTTGGTACGGCTCTCGCTTGTCGGCGGGCTTTCGCCGTCCGGGTTGCTTTCGCTTTCGGGCAAGCTTTCGCTTTCATCGTTCCCGGATTCGCTTTCGCTTTCCGAAGAACTTTCGCTCTCGGATAAACTTTCCGATTCGCTCTCCGAAGAACTTTCGTTCTCGGATAAACTTTCCGATTCGCTTTCCGAAAAACTCTCGCTTTCGGATAAACTTTCCGATTCGCTCTCCGAAGAACTCTCGCTTTCTGGCAAACTTTCCGATTCGCTTTCCGAAGAACTCTCGCTTTCGGATAAACTTTCCGATTCGCTTTCCGAAGAACTCTCGCTTTCGGATAAACTTTCCGATTCGCTTTCCGAAGAACTTTCGCTCTCGGTAATGCTTTCTTCGGAAACGCTCTCGTCGGCGAACTCGTCCGGATCGTCGTCCGCAGGCGATTCTTTGCGGAAACGAATCAGCGAAAATTCTTCCTCGAACGATTCGTAAATCCATATTTCTTCATCTGCAAGCCGCGCTCCGTTTTCCGAAACGGCGAAACCTTTGCCGAAAACCACTTTGAGTTTATCCGGCGCGGAAAAAGACGAATCGAGAGGTATGCCGACTTCGCCGCTGGCGACGGGCGTACATTCGCCGACGGAAAGTCCGATCTTTTTATCTCCGTCGAAAAGGGCGACGGAGTTTTCGTCGATTCTGAAATCGGGCGATTCGTCGTTCGTGGCGACGACAAGTCCATCATAAGGCTGACAGGTAACGGATAATATTGCGAGTCCGGCTTCGGCGTTTGCCGAATGAGAAAAGAGAGGGATAATTCCGCTCAGGCTTGCGGCGAAAACGTTTAAAACAATAAAAAATAGTAAGTTGATTATTCGTTTCGTCATTTGTAAATGTAAAAAATTTTATTTTTTTATAAATAATACAACAATATGAGTATAATTTCAACTGTTTTTGCGTGATTTTCACCGTTTTTTCTCAAAAGGCAACGCGATGGCGAGCCAAACCCCGACGACTGCGGAGTTGTTGATAAAAATCGCCACTCAATGCGGCCAAAAACAATAAAATTAGCCATTGAAATTTAACTTTTTTTACAATATAATTATCTTGACGGCGCGGCGGAAACATAGTCCGGGGCTGCGAAACGGAGTTTTTATGCTTAAAATTGATTACGATTTATATATAGATAAGGTTTACGGAGCATGGATAGGCAAGTGCGCCGGAGGAAAAATCGGCGCGAAACAGGAAAACAACAAAGAGCAGATGAATTACACGTTCGACAACGTTTTCCCCGATTCTTTTCCCCCGAACGACGATTTCGATTTGCAGATAATGTATCTGCAGCGCGTTTTGCAACAAAAAGGGTTCAATTTCACCGCGGATGACCTGGCGGACGCGTTTATGAATTACAACAAATGTTGGGCGAACGAATACCGCACGGCGATAAAAAACGTCGAACTCGGCATTTATCCGCCCGATTCGGGCGTTTTCTGCAACGACTTTTTCAAATGGTCCAACGGTTGCCCGATAAGGAGCGAATTGTGGGCGCTCGTTTCGCCCGGCAATCCCGACCTTGCCGTGAGCCTTTGCAAAAAGGACGGATTTATCGACCACGGAAGCGAAAGCGTTTACGCCGAGTGTTTTTTCGCGGCGATGGAAGCGGAAGCGTTTTTTTGTACGGACATAAGGACCATAATAATAAAGGCGCTCGGATACGCGGATAAGCAATCCGAATTGTTCAACTGTATTTCGAGCGTTCTCGAATGGTCAAAAAACACGCCCGACTGGGAAACCGCCCGCAGAAAACTCATAAAGAAATACGGTTCGTCGGACGCGTCTTATTCGGTAGTCAACGCGGGTGTGACGGTTCTCGCTCTCCTTTACGGCGAGGGTTTTTTCGATAAAACGATGCTCATCGCCGTGAATTGCGGCTCCGACACCGATTGTACGTCCGCAACGGCGGGTTCTGTTATAGGAATAATCCGAGGCAAAAGCGGCTTGCCGAAAGAATGGCTCGGGCGCATCGGCGACGATTATCTCGTCGGAACGGCTTCGGTTTTAAGAAGCGAGGGCAAACTCGGCGATCTGGCGAAAGAAACTTTCGAGGCGGCTTACGCGCTTATAAGGGACGGGCTTAACGACACGAAAATCGAAAATATTCCGCAAAATTTCGTCTGTAATTACCCGAAATATCGCGTTATGCCCGAAATTAAGGTGTATTATGAAGGGAAGCCTGTTATCCGTGCGGGCGAAAAAAAGACGATAAAAATCGAAATAATTAACCCTTACGATAAGGAAATCGGCGGTTTGCTGACGGTTACGCCCTTACACGGAGTGAAAACCGAAAGAAAGGAAAAGATAAAAATCCCCGCGTTTTCGTCCGTCGCGTTCGGGCAGGACGTTATCGGCGGAGCGGAAGACAAAGGCGTTTTAAGGGACGCGGTTATAGAATTTTCGGGCGCGTTCGGCGCGCTCGTCAAGCGTTTCGGGTTCGCGCGAGCGGCTAAATACAACGTTTACGGTCCGTTTTTCGATAATTACGACACTACGGTTTCCGATAAATGTCCGTTCGAGGGGCGTATGCCGGACACTCTTTTCGAGATGTTCAACGGATTCGTGAATATCGATAAAAAATATCTCGACGTGGATAAACTCGGCGACGAGATTCCCGACGAGGTTCTATTCTCGGGCGAGGAGATCGTCGACATCGAATCGGCTGTCAATTACAAAGGTCCGTGCGTGGTTTATCTCGCGAGAGAATTTTATCTCGACGAAGCGACGGATGCGGAAATAATGGTCGGCAACAACGCCCCGTATAAACTGTTTTTAAACGGGGAAATTATATCGCAGAGGTCCGATTACCCCCTCTATATGCCGTTAAACGACTTAAAACCGATTCAATTAAAAAAAGGAAAGAACAGACTGATTTATAAAATAGCGCGTAGCGATAAGTTCAGATTTTCGTTGTTTTTAACGAAACTTCACCGCGAGGCGGGCGCGCTTTTGCATATGACGTTCGACGAATAAGTCCGACGAATAATTCTGACGAACAAGGAGGAAACGAACTTGAAAAAGTTATCAATCATTTTATCGTTAATAATTTTACTTTTCTGCACGATGGCTTTCGTTGCTTGCGGAGAAGAAAGCGTCAGCGGAAACGAATCCGCGACAAGCGTTTCGGAATCGGTCGGGCAGGAGGACGAAAATGCGGAAAAACCGACTTATAGCGGGACTAATAAACTCAGAATAGGTATGTGGTCGGGCATTCCGACGGAAATAGACGGCAAAAAACTTACCGACGAAGAACTGCTCGGATATTACCGCGACCTTGCCGCGAGCGGAATCACGATCGCTTCGAGCGCGATATTGTACAATTCCAAAGAATACAATCTGCGCGTTCTCGCCGCCGCCGAAGAGGTCGGTATAAAACAGTTGATACAGGACAACGACGTGACGAGCGTTTTGTTCGACGTAAACGGCGATCAGGGCGACAGAGAGCAGAAAAAGAATAAACTTCTCGCGTTGTCGGCGGATTATCTCGGCTTTAAATCTTTCGAGGGATATTTTATCACCGACGAACCCTCGAGAAATTATTTCGAGGCGCTCGGCGAGGGCTGTGAAATTTTGAAAGAGGCTCTGCCGGACGTGGCGTTTTACGTGAATCTTCTTCCCGATTACGCATCGACCGCTCAACTCGGCAACGTGACTTACCGCGATTATATCGACGAATATCTCGACGTTATCAAAACACCGTATATCTCTTACGATTATTACGTTCTTTCTCAGGACGCGCGCGGAAACAAGAAAATGAAACCCACTTATCTTCACAATCTCGCCACGGTGAAAGAGTTTGCCGAAAGTTACGGCGTCGATATGTGGACGTTCGGCTGTACCACGGAACATATGGCGAACAGCGTGAGGGGTGTTTCAAATAAAGCGGACGCGGCTTTTCAGATGTATACGTCGCTCGCTTACGGAAGCCGTTCCATGCAGTGGTTCTGTTATTGGACTCCGCCCCTCGTCGCGGGCGATTATAACGACGCGATGATAAAACGCAACGGCGAAAAAGGCGTCGCTTACGAGTTTGTTTCCGCAGTGAACGGAGAAACGCAGAAATTTTATCATATTCTGGACGAAAGCGAATGGCAGGGGATTTTGCTGAGCCGCGGAACGGAAGAAGCCGCCGGCGGAAGCGTCAATTTCGATTACGTCGAAGATAAGCAGTACGCATTGAAAAACACCGACGCGATAAAAGGCATAAAAACGAGCAGGGACGCCATAGCCGGGGTTTATAAGGATAAAAGTTCCCGCGGGGTTTATATGCTCGCGAATTTCGCCGATCCGTCGTTAACCGGAACAAACCTCGTCGAACTTACCCTGAACGGCAAAACGCACGCCGTGGTGTGGTATAAAGGCGAAGAAAAAACGCTTAAAGCCGTCGGCGGAAAAATAACGTTCGAACTCGAGCCGGGCGAAGGCGCGCTCGTTATACCTTATTGATTTTGTCGCCGGATTATATACGAAAAAATGAAAAACAAACTGATTATAGGAAGTTGGTCGGGTATTCCCGAATACAATCTTCTCAAAAAAAACGACGATGAGTTTCTCGAAGAGCAGTTTAAAATGCTTGCGGAATCGGGCGTGGAATTGTCGCCCGTTCCCGTATGCTGCGCGAGCGAGGAATTCAGATTGAAAACCCTTGAACTCGCGCAGAAAAACGGCTTGAAGCAACTCGTCGAGGACTGCGAAATGTCGGTTTTTCTGAAAACGCTTAAAAACCGACCGTCGGTCACGGAAGAAAAAGCGGTCGGGCTTATCCGCGAATACAGCCGGAAATACCTTGAATACGAGTCTTTCGCCGGGTATTTCATCGCGGACGAACCGTCGGTTGAGGAAGCGGCGAATCTCGTTTACGCAAGCACAATTTTCAAAAAAGCGTTGCCGGATAAGTTGTTTTATTTCAATCTTTTTCCGCAATACGCGCTCCCTTCGTGCCTGAAAACGGACAGTTACGACGATTATATCGCGGCTTTTGCGAAAGCCGAAACCGATTATATGTCGTTTGACTTTTACGCGTTAATGACCGAAAACGGCGAAAATTACGTAAGGGAAGGCTTTTTGGAAAATATCGCGAAGGTTAAAAAGGTTTGCGAGAACCGCGGAAAAGATATGTGGACGTTCTGTTGCAGCAGCGCGCATTATTACGGCGCGATAAGAGGCTCGGAAACTTACGGGCAAGCGGCTTTCCAGGCGTTCGTCAATTACACTCTCGGGGCAAGGGGAATTTTCTGGTTTTGTTATTACGCGCCGGACGTGGACGATTCTTATCTCAACGCGCTCGTAAGCAGAGCGGGAGAAAAGGACGTCGCTTACGAAAACGTTAAAAAGGTCAACGCCGAACTTAAAGCGATGGACGAATATCTCGGGAATTACGAATGCGTTTGCCGCGGCGCGGTAATAAACGGGCAATTTAAAACGATTTCCGACGGCGTTTTAACGGATAAATCTTCGGCGGGCGAACTCGCGGTTAAAATTCTCGCCGCGGAGCGAAACGTCGTGTTTGCGGTTTATAAACAAGGAGAAAAAGAAGGGATTCTGATAACGAATTTCGACGAGCCGACGAGCGGGCGCGAAAACGCCGTCACGGTGAAAATCGACGCTCTCGAAGCCGCCGTTTTAAGCGGGGGAAAAACGGAAAAAACCCGTTGCGCTAACGGAGAGTTGAAATATAAGTTGAAAAGCGGCGGGGCGATTTTCGTTTCGCCTTGCGGGAGGTAAAAATATGAGAAAAAAACTGTTATGCGGTTTAACTTGTTTCGTAATGTTGTTTTCGCTTGCTTTATCGGGTTGCGGCAAAACCGAAGTTACGATAGGCGACGCGATTTATAACGAAAAAACGGGCGAAATGTATATCGATACGCTCGAAAACAAAGAAAGGATAAAAATCAGTTACACCACCGGTTGCGGGCTGGAATGGATAAAGGAGGCGGGCGCTTCGTTTTTAAAACTTTATCACGATAAGTATTATCTCGTTCTCGACCCCGATCCGGTCCTTGCGAGCAGCCTTAAAACCACGCTCGAAACGGGCATAAGCAAAACCATGTCCGACGTTTATTTCACGCAGAACGACGTCTGGCAGACCTGGGCGGTGCGCGGCTGGATGGAACCGCTCGACGACGTTTACGCTTACGCGGGCAACGGAGATACCGAAACGCTCGAAAACAGGCTTCGCCCGGCTTTTAAAACGGTAGGCAAAAACGACGATCATTATTACGCGATTCCCTGGAACGAAATAGTAACGGGGTTTGTCTATAACAAAACGCTTTTCGACGATTACGGCTGGAAAATTCCGACGACGGCGGACGAACTCGTCGCGCTTTGCGAGCAGATTCTTAAGGATACCGACGGCGACGTCGCGCCGTTCGTTTATCCGGGACTTGCCGGCGGCTATTTTGAAAACGTGTTCAGCGGCTGGTGGATTCAGACGCTCGGCGCGGAGGCTTATGACGAATTTTTCAATCTCGACAGCGTAGATTTGTTCGATCCTTCGAAACCCGCAACGAAAGGCAAACTCGCGATGCTTGAAAACTTCGACAAGGTTTTCGGCGCGAGCGTGACGAAATATTCTCTCGACGGCTCTCTCGCCACCGGTCATATCGCCGCGCAGAACGCGATGTTGCAGGAAAAGGCGGCAATGATGCCAAACGGAAACTGGTTCGAAGCCGAAATGAAAGAGGATCTCAAAGATTTCGACCTCGAATTCCGCATGATGGCTCTTCCGTTCATAAACGAGGCGCAGAAAGACGCGGACGGGAACTATATAAAGATAAACTACGGCTGTCTGCCCGAACTCATGTTCGTTCCGGCAAAAGCGCAGAATAAAACGGGAGCGAAGGAATTCCTTAAATTCTTCAATTCTTCCGCGGCTTGCAGGCAATACACCAAAACTACAGGGCTTTGGCGTCCGATAGATTATCCGACGGACGACGTGAAATTTTCGGGATTCGCGCAGTCGGCGGCGGACATCAGAGCGACTTCGCTCACGGTTGTCGATAACCCGCGCGGCAGACATTATATCGACGGCGACGTGAAAAAATTCAACGTGGACGGCTCGCCTTTTTTAAGAATCGTCAAAGGCGAAATAACACCCGAACAGTATTGCAAAAACGAATACGATTACGTCAAGTCCGTTCTGGGAGCGTAAAGAATGAAACGTTCTAAAGTGAGAGATACGAGGGTATGCGCGCCGTTCGTAATCGGCATGCTGTTTATCCCGATGCTATATTTTCTCGTGTTCTGGGTGTTCGTCAATTTCGATACGATAATTCTTTCGTTTCAGAGATTCGACATAGACAAAAAAGATTATTATTTTTGCGGCTGGACGAACTATAAGCAGATTTTCAGAGAATTCGCCGCGAGCGACGGACTTATCAAAACCGCGTTCGTAAATTCGTTTCTTATATTTTTGTGGAACGACGTAGTTTTGCTGTTCACTTCGCTCTTTTTTGCCTACGTTCTCCACAGGGGGATGAAAGGCGCGCAGGTGTTCAGGGTGATTTTCTTCATTCCGTCGATAATTTCCGCCGTCGTTTTAACGATGGTTTTCGGGTTTATGTTCGACACGAACGTGGGGCTTTTCCCCGAACTGTTAAGGGCGTTGGGATTGAAGTCCTGGATACCTAAAACAGGTTTTCTCGCGGGCAAAACCGCTTTCCCGATGCTGCTCATTTACGGATTGTGGTCGGGGATAGGCAACAACGTGGTGCTTTTGAACGGAGCGATAAAGAGAATCCCGCCCGAGATTTTCGAGGCGGCGGCTCTGGACGGAATAGGCTTCGTAAAGGAGTTCACGCATATAGTGATTCCGCTCATCGGCGGCACCCTTTCCACGCTTATCCTGATGGGCGTAACGCTCATCACGGGTTACTTTTTGCAACCGATGCTGCTCATGCCGAACTCTACGGAAGTTTACACTCTGGGGCTTTATATCGTTTCCAAGGTAAACGGGCAGACTAATATGGGAATAGCCGCGGCGACGGGAAATCTGTGCGTTTTGCTTGCTGTTCCGATAGTGCTTCTGGTTAAAACCGTGGCGGGAAAAATCTTCCCTGTCTACGAATATTAAAAAAATTTGGAACGCCGCTTATCATCGGCAATCGGTGCGGCGGACGTTTCTATAGGAGGAAAAATATGAAAAAACTGAACAAACTTTTAGCCGCGATTTTAGGCTTCGCGCTCATCGGTTCGCTCTTTTTAGGGCTCGGCGGAACAAAGGCGGCGGCGGAAGGCGAAACGCCCGCTAAAAACGTGAACGCCGAACTTAAATTCGGCGAAGAAACCTGGGTTCCGATCGAAAGCGGTCACGATTACGTGGAAAACAACCAATGGTTTTTGCATCACAGTAATTATTTCACAATTGACGGAAGACTTAACTTCAATAGTGCCACAGAGCCTGCGGGGTTGAACTCAAAAACGGTTTACGACGGAAACTACGTTCTCGAATTCGACCTTTACGGCACGAACACGCTCAGCACGCTCGTTCTCGTAATCCACGGATCGGAAAAACTTCCTTCGTTTTATGAGGAACCTTACTTTATGTTCATTCAGCCGGCGCAGATTTGCATGCCGGGACAAACGGCAGCCAAAGCCGAAGATTTCTCGGCTATTCCGAATTGGGCGGCGGGCAGCGGCGTAAGACTTCGCTTCGTCGTTCTCGAAAAGTCGATAATCGTTTACGGCGCAAACGTAACGGAAACGGGCGTCGGCGATTACGTTAAACTCGTCACGTTCTCGAACTTAACGACGTTCGGCGGCGCGGCGGCGAGAACTTCCGGAACGATAAGATTGTTGGGTTACGACGCGCCGTTAACTTGTTCGATAGACAATCTTTCCGTAACCACGCTCGTCGAAAACGACGGAACTGTCAAGGAAAACTTCGACGATAACGCTTACGACGATACGAAGTGGAAAATTTCGAACAACGGAAAATCCGGCTCGTTCGCTCAGGGCGACGCAAAAGTGAAAGGTCTTGTGGTCGATAACGATACGCTCGCGTTCGCGGGGACAAAGAACAACTGTTGCTTAGACAGTCTCGTTGCGAGAAGAAATTTCGTGTTCTCTTTCGATTATATAACCACGGACAGAGCGGATAGGCCCGTTCTGAACGCCGACAACGTTACGACAGATTATTCCTGGTGCGGAGTTTGGTTTGCAAGACCTTCCGCCGCCGACGCTTACACCGGCAAAGGCATACTTATTCAGGATTATCAGGTATCGATGACGGGTAGCGACAAAAAGAACGAATCGATGCAGGACCTTTATCCGAACTGGGGCAAAACGGCGACGCACAGAGTTACCGTTATAGTCAACGACGGCGAAGTTATCCTTTATGTCGCCGAAAAGAACGCCGACGGAACTTACGGCGCGGAAAGCGCGGTTTGCGAATGGAAAGTTACGGGCGAAACTTACGGTTACGTGGGAATAACGAGCGACAACGCCGGGTATTGGCACGTAGACAATATTTCTTACACCGCTTTGCCGCAGACCGGCGAAATGCCCGCTTTGAGTACGCCGAAGAGAGTTTCGGTTAAAACGAGAGAAAACGGCGAGCCTTACCTTCGCTGGAATCCCGTCGATTGGGCTACGGCTTACGAGGTTACGGTCGGCGAAGAAACGCCCGTCGTGGTGGATAAAAACGAATTTGAAATCAAAGATCTCGCCGCGGGCAGTTACGCGATAAAAGTCGTGGCGAAAGGCGACGAAGACGCTTTTGTCGGGAGCAAAGCCGCGGAATTCACTTACGAGGCGGTTTCGGTAACCGTTAAGGACGGCGACGAAGTTTTAAGCGCGGTTACTTGCCCCAAAGGCGGCAAAGTCACGCTCGTCGAGCCGGTGAAAGAGGGCTATGAATTCAAGGGATTCTACGCGGACGCCGCGTTTGAAACGCCGTTCGATCAGAGCGTCGCCTTAGAGGAAAGCGTTACCGTTTACGCCAAGTTTGAAAAGGTAACGACGCCCGATTCCTCGTCGGGAAACGATAGCGGAAAGCCTGCCGACAGCGGTTCTTCGGGCAATTCTTCGGGTTCTGAAGGCGGCTGTTTCGGCGGAATAGGTTCGGTTGCGGGAGTTTCGGCTCTGCTTGTCCTCGCCGCCGGCGCGGTAATCGTTTTCAAAAGAAAAGCAAACGATTAAAACTAAAAAAGGAAAATAAATGACTAAAAATATTCAGGCGAGAAGCAAGGGAGAGAGAATACTTTTCGGAGTTTGTTTCGTGTTGTTCTCTCTCTACGCGCTTACTCTTATATTTCCGTTCGCGTGGTGTTTTATCAGTTCGTTTAAAAAATCCATCGTGTCGAATCTCTGGGGACTTCCGAAGGTCTGGCGGTGGCAGAACTGGAGCGAAGCGCTGAGCATAACCGTTAAAACGGTGAGCGTTCCGGGAATGTTTTTCAACAGCATGGTTTTCGTCGCGGTAGGCACGGTTTTGTCTATCGCGTCGTGTTCGTTGACGGCGTATACGATCTCGAAATACAGATTTAAATGCAGGTCGTTTCTTTACGTCCTCGCGCTCGTCATAATGATGGTTCCCACTATGGGATCGCTCGCTTCCACTTACAGAATGTACGTCCGGCTCGGGCTTTATAACACGTATTTCGGGATTTTCGTTATGTATCTCAACGGATTCGGCGGATATTTCCTGTTTTTATACGGATTTTTCGTGAGCCTGCCCTGGACTTACGCCGAAGCGGCGATGGTGGACGGAGCGAGTCATTTACGTGTGTTTTTACAGATAATGTTGCCGATAGCGATGCCTGCGCTCGGAGCGGTGGGTATTCTGTGCGCCATAGGGATATGGAACGATTATTTTACGGTTTATCTTTTCGCTCCGCAAAAGGCGACGATAGCCGTGGGGCTTAACTATGTCCAGAACGCGATTTCGGGCGGATCGATAAAATATCCGCACCTGTTCGCGCTGATAATACTTTCCACTTTGCCGATTCTGGCGATATTCATAGTATTCCAGAAAACGATTATGGACAGAATGGCTCTCGGCGGCATAAAAGGATAAAAGCGTAAAAGGGTAAAAATATGGGCAAAGTTTTTAAGTTTAAAGAACAGCAGCAAAACGAGGGTTTGGAACCGGTTATTGTGTATAAGCACTATCACACCACGGAAGAAGCGCTCCATAGTCACGATTTTTTCGAGATCGCTTATATTTATGCGGGTTGCGGCGAGCAGATAATCAACGGTGACCACTTTTTCGTGAAGCACGGCGACCTTATCATTCTCGACAAAACGGATAAGCATTGTTTTATCCCGCACAACGGACTGGGGATATATAATTGCCTTATTTCGCCCGAGTTTATCGATAAGCAACTCAGTTCTTCGTTCGACGCGATCGATATTCTTTCGCTCAGCGCGTTTCAGGAGTTCAATATGGGCGACATCTCGTCCGTGATCAGGTTTCAGCCCAATCAGGCGTTCCGCATCGAGGAGATTTTTTCGCAGATGGAGGACGAACTGAAACACAAGGAATCCTGTTACAGAAAAGTAGTGCATAACTGCCTTGAAAATCTTCTCGTCCATATTTTCAGAGAAATCTCGAAGAACGACACGTTGCAGGTCAAACAGAACGTGGAAACCATTCTGCCCGAAATCATCAATTATATCGAGGAAAACTATAATCAGAAGATATCTCTGACGGAAATCGCGCGGAAAAACTTTTATTCGCCCAACTATTTTTCCAAGATATTCAAGGAAAGTCAGGGCAAAACGCTCACGCAGTTCATATCGGAACTCAGGATAAAAGAGAGCATAAAAATGCTCGAAACCACCGATTTTTCGATAGAATCGATTGCTTATAACGTGGGTTATAAAGACAAAAAGAACTTTTACAGCGCGTTCAAAAAGATGACCGGCATGACGCCGAAAACTTATAAACTCAAGGTGCAGAGAACGGATAATCCGCCTGAAACCAAATAAAAACAGAAGCGAGCCGGACATATCGTCAGGCTCGTTTTTATATGTTCGGGTTATCGCGCCCGATTTTTCAATTCACGCCTGTGGCTAAGCCGTAGCGGTAAGTTTCTATGCCGACGAAGATCGTTTCGGCGATTTTCTGCCTGTATTCGTCGGTCAAAAGCATAGCCTCGTCCTCTTCGTTGGATAAAAATCCGCACTCGCAGAGGATTGCCTCGCCCGACGATTCGTTTAAAACGTAAAAATCTCCCGGCAGGGGCGAGTAATTTTTGTTCTGGAGCGCGTTGAGTTGATTCTGCACGCTTATCGCGAGTTTTTCGCTTTTTTCGCTGCCGATTTTGTAAAACACCTGCGCGCCTCGCCGCGACGAGGAAGAATAATAGTTCAGATGAATCGATACGAAAACGTCCGGCGAGGCGCGCTCCGCGATCTCCATTCGCTTTTTCATATCTCTTTTTTTAAACCCTTTGGAGAAAATTCCGTATAACCCCGCTTCCGTTTTTCTCGTCAGCACCGCCTTCGCCCCTGATTTTTCGAAAACCGTTTTTAATTTTCTCGAAATATCGAGGTTGAGTTCGCTTTCCTTAACGCCGCTTTTTGTCCCCGAAACTCCGCCGTCAATCCCGCCGTGCCCTGCGTCGATAACCACGGTGAAATCGGGCTTCGGCGAGGCGGCGGCTTTTGCGCGCGCGCATATGCACGCTATATAAATCGCCGAGAGCAGAACGAGAATTATTACGCTGATGATTTTTTCGGCCTGAAGCCTTCTGTTTTCCGTCATATAACAAAAATATGACTTTTCCGTTTGTTTTATTCTTGGCAACCATAGGGAATCCCTAACAAAAAAAATTCAAAAACTTTTAAAAAACGCTTGACTTGCAATACTATGCGTGATATAGTATTATGCGAAAGGAGGTATTGAGGATATGGACGTGCAACTTAAAAGAGGAGTGCTGGAAATATGCGTTCTGTCCGCGATGCTGTCGGAGGAAACTTACGGTTACGAACTGATAAAAAAGATTTCGCCGTACGTCGAAATTTCGGAGTCTACGCTTTATCCTATCTTGCGGCGGCTGGAAACGGGCGGTTTCGTGCGGGTGAGAAGCGCGGAGCATAATGGCAGGCTGAGGAAGTATTATTCGATAACCGCCGACGGAAAGAAAAAAATAAGGGAGTTTTTAACCGATTGGGCGGATATCGTGAAAATTTACGAATTTATCAAAGGAGAATACAATGAATAAGACTGATTTTTTGGAAAAACTTAAAAAAGGGCTTGCGCCGATAAGCGGAAACGAACGGCAGAGCGTTCTGGATTATTACGACGAAATGATAAGCGACCGCATTGAAAACGGCAAAACGGAAGAAGAGGCGGTTGCGGAACTCGGCTCGCCGGAATCCGTTGTCGAAAATATTCTTGCCGAATTCGCGGTTTCAGGAGAAAAAAATATGAAAAAATACGAAAAGACAGAGAGAAAAGTAGGAATCGACGGGAAAAGCAAATTGAAAGTGAAGTGCGAAATCGAAAAAATCAACGTCACGGCGACGGACGGAAACGAAATCGCGTTCACATATTACGAGGGCGAAAAATTGCAGCACGACCTCACGGATAAGGACGGAGAAGTCGTTCTTGAAACCCGCAACAAAACGTGGTTTTTCCGGAGGTTCGGGCTTGACAAGGATATGTTCATGATTGACGTAGCCGTTCCGCGCGCGTTTTCGGGCGACCTTATTCTGGAAGCGGCAACCGGCGCGATAAACGTCAGGGATTTGCTCAAAGTAAAGGAACTGAGAGCGAAAGTATCCACCGGGAGCGTCCGCGCGGAGAACCTGAAAGCGGAAAAAGCATTTTTCGAAACGAGTACCGGTTCGATAACCGTGAGCGGCGCGGAAATTCTCGGCGACGCGGAAATCAAAGCGACCACGGGTAGCGTGAAGGCGGAGAACGTAAAAGCTGGCGGACGTCTCGAAGTAAACGTTACGACAGGCTCGCTGAAATGCGACGCGGAAGCCGAAAAAATCGCCTTGAAGGCCACCACGGGCGACGTGAAATTCAGCGTGAAAAACGCCGACGAAATTTACGTAAAATGCACCATGGGGTCGGTTAAAGGCACAGTTTCGGGCGCGGAATCGGAATACGATATTCATTCGTCCGCCACGATGGGAAAAAGCAATCTTTCCGAAAGAACGGGAACGACGGGTAAAAAACTCACCGTTATAACCACCACCGGTTCGATTAACGTCAACTTCGAATAAATTTTTAAAGGCTGATACGGCGCGCCCGGCGGAGAACGAAATTCGTTCCCCGCCGGGCGTTTAATTTAACGTGATGACTTGTTAAAATCCGCGTTTATCGACTTATAAGTCGACTTTTATTACGATTCTATTGTTTTTATGCCGCTTGGCTTAAACGGAATTTCCGCCGGAAGTGCTTACGATGACGATATCTCCGCCCGAGAAAACTATGCCCAGATAAGAAGTTCTGCCGTTGGAATCGACACCGTCGCCGCTTTTCGCAACGAGGGTGATTACGCCGCCGATTACGTCAACGCTGTCGTTGCATTTGAGCGCGTTGTCCGCGCAGGTGACGGACAGCGTGAGATTTTTCACCTTGAGATCCTTTTTGGTGTGAATTCCGTTATTGTTTGCGGAAATGACGATCAGTTCGCCTTTGCCGCCGAGGGTAAGTTCGCAAACAGAATATACCGCAATTCAAGTTTAAAAAGATCAAGGATTGTCCGACCGCCGATATTATAGCGCGGCGATAATAAGTAATGCAGGCATGTCATAATTATTTAGCGAAAGTCTTTTCAAAAATTTGACTTATGGAATAAAATATAGTAAAATCAAAAGGCGAACGGGGATAATACGATGATTCCGTTCATTATAACAGATATGCTTCTGTAGTTAAATGGATATAATAAACCCCTCCTAAGGGCGAGATGTATCCGGCGGAAATGTAAAAAAATCGGGCTTTTTAGCCCAAAAAACGCCAAATATCGTGCGTTTTCGACAACTGAATAGAAAATTGGTAATGTTTTTGGTAATGTTTTTGAAAATGCCATATCGTTTACTAACTTTCGTAAAATCCGTAATTTGCACTCATAGTTTAACGGATAAAACAAACCCCTCCTAAGGGTTAGCTCTGGGTTCGATTCCCGGTGAGTGCGCCATAAACCACAATATATTGTGGTTTTTTCTTTTTGTTTGACACAATATATAGAAAATGAGAGAAGATGAAGGCGAAAAAACGCATTACCAATTACATTACCAGTTCTATTTTTTGCGTTTTTTCTTGGCATTCGGGTGACCTTTGTAGGTTTTGACGTAGATTTTGAGTTCATTTAGCACTTCGTCGTAGTTTAACACCCATCTGTTACCGTGTTTGAAACTAAAAACCTTTCCGTTCTTTATCAGGTATTCTATATCGTGCTTATCAATTTGCCACCTTTTATAACGTTTGTTCCAACTATTTACACAGTACCGAAGATTTCTCAGACGTGGCACTTCGTAATGTTCGCCCATTGATTTTGGGTTGACTTTTTTCATAAAGTTTTCTATGTCTATTAACCAAGCCTTTTCGTGTATTTCCATAAATATATCATTGTCAAGGCAAAACTTTCGGCAGTTTGGTCGGCGAATAATTGTGTTTGCATCTTCGGCAAGAAACATTTTTAGTAACTTACCGGAAGTAATTAGGTTTTTCATTTCTTGTTTCCTCGAAAGTAAAAATATAGCTCGTCAAGGTTAACGAGCCAAGCATTGCCGTATTTCATTGCAGTGATTTTCTTTTGCTTGATTAACTCTATAATAAGGGCGTAGGTTATCACCGATTCGGGATCGGCTTTTCTTATTTCCTTTATCACGTCGGGTATTCTTCTTAATCTTGGAATATACATATTTCCTCCAAACAAAAAGACGACCGAGATTTCTCTCAATCGTCCATCAGATTATTCAGTGCGTTTACCACTCGTTCTTTTGTGTCAGGGATAAAGTGGCTGTAAACTTGTAACGTTATTGTGGAGTCGCTGTGTCCCATATATTTGCTTACGGTTTGTATCGGAACGTTTTGGGCAAGCAGTAGGCTGCAATATGTATGTCGCAATCCGTGACAGGAAACCTGTTTGAAACCGTTTTTCTTCTCAAACTTGTTTAACCACTGACTAGTGCTTTTTATGCCTTCAGGCTGGCGATAAATATTAACCGCAAAATAGTATTCGTCTAATTTATTGTCAAATTCATCGTCAGCAATCCTGAACCAATCCATATATTTTTTCAAATCTTCCACGAGATCGTCTGTCAACGGGATTTCTCTTTCTGACGTTTTAGATTTTGTTTCTTTCTCGTATATGCCGAATTCTTTTGTGTATAACCTGTTCCTTACGATTTTGACTTTCTTATTGTGCAAGTCTATGTCAGACCATTTCAAACCGTGCAACTCGCACGTTCTTACGCCTGTAAGCAACATAAACTTCACACAAATCTTGCGATAAATGAATTCTTCCGGCACGTTCTGTAACGCTTTCAAAAATGCCTTTGACTCTTGAATAGAGAATACTTGTTTTTCGGTAATAGGTTTGAGAGAAGTGTTGTTATTGTTTGCGGTAATCTTCGTAGCAGAAACCGGATTTTTAGTTATCCATTCATAGCGTACCGCTTCATTGAATAAAGTTCTCAAAACTCGTCGGTAGCCTTTGATTGTTTCAACGGCATATTTTCTTACTTCCGCTTTTTGGTCGAAATACTCATAAAAATCGAGATTGTACTTTTCACAAATGGCTTGAGCTTTTTCAACTGAGATTTTTGCATTGTCATTGTTCATCAAGTACGAAGTATTCCTTGTTATTATGCCTTCGCGAGCAAGTTCCCGGAAATTAACCTTTTTCGGCAACGGCTTGATAAGACTCACCGTCTTGGATAATTCGGCTTTTGGTTGCATAAAGCGGTTTAGAAATAACTGAACATCTCTTACCTTTATATCAGATATAGGTCTGTGAGCCAACTGTACTTCTTCAAGGTATGCGTTAAATCGCTTTTGTACTTCGCAAATCCTCGAATAGTAGTTTCTTGAAAGCGTTTGAAGAACGTTTGCTTTCCATTCGTCGCACAGTTCCGAGAATGTAACGACGTTATTACGAATAGCAGAAGTTCCTTCGACATACTCTTGTTTGTATTGTTCTTCGAGTTGAATAGCAACTTTCTCTGCATATCTACGGAACTTCGCTTCCGTAAGGTTGTCATCGTTATAAATCCTGCGCGATAACAACTTTGTCTTTTGAGTTACGGCGTCTTTGCCATAAAACATGATTTTTGCTTGTAATCTGCCGTTTTTGTTTGTTGTAACGTCAATGTGTGCCATTTTTATCCTCCTATTTTTCTTCTTTGATAGCGATATAATCTAAGAGGCTTTGCATATCAACAAGAACCTTGTTGCCGGCTGTAAGGCACTTAATTTTGCCTTGTTTACACCAAGTTCGGATAGTGTGAACGGTAATGGCAGTTTCAGCGTCTTCGGCTTTGATTATATCGAATGCTTTTTTAATGCTTCTTAACATTTGCCTTGAACCTCCTTGTGTAGTATTGAAAGCTCTCAGTCGATAGATTTCATATCGCTCGCTAACTTTCTGCTTAAACACTACTACACGAGCAAGAAAAAGTGTGAGTGGATAATTTCCACAAGATGGTGTATTTTTCTTTTTACTGGTAGGTGGAACACCTGAACGAAAGTAAAAGATATGTGATACGTTGTCAGAAATAACCTTCATATGTGTTAAATCTCCATTTTGGTAAGTTATTTTTGATTTTTGTGTGTTTCTGTTTGTCTTTCGACGGGGAACGAAATAATCACCAAAGAAGGTTTGTCAAGGATAAGCAACGCGACGAGAAAAAAATAGCATAGTAAAAATCTTCGTTTTTTATTGGAAATATGACACATACTTGTCATTATTGTTATGTTAAGATGTTCTTGCCTTGAAAATCAGATTATTTTTTTCGAGCCTTGACAAATCAATGCGGGTGATTATGCTACGTTCCAGAAAGACAAATTGAAAGATTTTTTGATTTCAAAAATTTCACAAAAATTTGTGGTTATTCCTCTTGACATTGCATATTGGCTTGAGTATAATAAAAACACCTAAACGGAACACAAGTTCCATATAGGCAAAGGGATAGGAATATGCGAACAAAAAATGAAGATACTTTACAAGCAATATTAGATTTTATCAACACTTGGTATTTCGAGTATAACGATTACCCGACACTTGGGAAGATTGCGGAGAAACTTAACATAGGCAAAACGACTGCTCACCGTTATATAGCAACATTGATTGAACGTGGTGATGTAGATAAAAATTCTCGTTTTGGTAATCTGCAAACAAAAGAAATAACCAAAGTAATAAAAGATCGTATGGATAAGTTTCCGCTTGTTGGTGAAATAGCTTGCGGTACACCTATTCTCGCAGAAGAAAACATTGAAGCATACATATCTTTTTCTCGTGAGTTGTTGGGAAGCGGCAATTATTTTATCCTTCGAGCGAAAGGCAATAGTATGATTAACGCTAATATCAACGATGGCGATTTGGTAATCATTCGTCAGCAGGAAACGGCAGAGATAGGTCAGATTGTTGTAGCATTGATTGATAATGAAGCAACGCTCAAGCGTTATTATCTTGACGATAAGCGTAAACAAATAAGACTACACCCGGAAAACGATGAAATGGAAGATATGTATTTCGACAGCATCGCAATTCAAGGTGTGGCGGTAAAAGTTCTAAAAGATTTAGAATAAGGAGATTTATGGAAAAGCAACGGACTTATTTATGTATAGATATGAAATCGTTCTACGCATCGGTTGAATGTGCAGAGCGAAATATAAGTCCGTTTGAAACAAATCTTGTTGTGGCGGACGAATCTCGCGGTAAAGGAGCAATTACTCTCGCTATTTCTCCGAAGTTAAAAAGTTTGGGTGTAAAAAATCGTTGTCGGTTGTATGAAATACCAAAGGGCATAGACTATATCATTGCAAAACCGAGAATGAGTTTGTATATCAAGTATTGCGCCGACATATTTGAAATATATTTGGACTATTTTTCGCAAGACGATATTCATCAATATTCTATTGACGAAGCGTTCATCGATGTAACTGATTATTTGTCCATATATAAACTTACAGCAAAGCAGTTGGCTAAGAAGCTAATAAACGAGATTGCGACAAGGACACGTATTCCTGCTACTTGCGGTATTGGTACAAATCTTTTTCTTGCCAAGATAGCGTTGGATATAACGGCAAAACACTGTAAAGACCATATAGGTGAATTGACGGAAGAAACTTTTAAGGAAACGCTGTGGGAACATAGACCGATAACTGACTTTTGGAATATTGCAAAAGGAACTGCAAATAGGCTTGCAAGATTTGGCATATATGACTTGAAAGGCGTAGCAAATGCTCCGGAAGAAATACTGTATCGTCATTTCGGCAAGAATGCCAAGATACTTATAGATCACGCAAACGGGAAAGAGTCTTGTACTATTGCTGATATTAAAAAATATAAAAGCAAGTCTAAGTCAATTTCTAACTCGCAAATCTTGTTCAGCGATTATGAGTATGACAAAGCAAAAATCGTAATTCAAGAAATGGCATTGAACGGTTGTCAAAGGCTTATTAGAGAACACCTGATTGCAAGCCACGTTGGAATATTTGTCGGTTACTCAAAAGACGTAATACCTGCAAGTGGTGGAACAAAGAAATTGCTCAATAGCACCAACCTATATTCGTTTATTAGAGAATACGTTGACGAGCTATTTGAAGAAACTACAGCAAAAGACGTGCCGATAAGACGACTTGGAATATCGTTTTCGGGTTTGGCAGATGAATCAGCTGAAGGTTACGATTTGTTTACTGACTTCGAAGCAATTGAGAAAGAACGTAGATTGGAGCAAGCAGTTCTGGATATTAAAGACAGGTTTGGAAAAAACGCAATGCTTCGAGCCTTTGACTTACAAGAAGGCGCTACGCAAGTTGAAAGAAATAAACTGATTGGAGGACATAACGGCGGTGAATAAAGACGATGACGTAAACAGAGCGGCACAGTTTCTGCCGTTTGATGGTCTAAAAGGTTTAACGGAAGAAATACAAAGTAGAATAGAAAAGCGTACCCGCGTTGAAAGAAAGGAAATCTCCGAAGAACAAAAAGAAGAAATATCTTCCGTTTTGTGTAAATTGGAAAAGGGTATGGGAATAAAACTTACCTTTTATTCTGCCGGTCATTATTACGAAGTTGAAGGAGTTTTTGAAAAGATTAACTTTCCATACCATTATTTGATAGTTAATCAACAAAAAATCTTTTTCGATGATATTTATGAAATTTGCATAGTTGCGAAATAAAGAAGCCCCGCTTTACAAACAACTATTCATATTTTAGATACAAAAGATAGTTCTACTACGATACGGGATTTCCCAACCCTATCAATGTAGTAGGCTAAATCCAGCTCTTTATGTATCACGGGAGAAGGAGGCTGAGTTTTGGAAACGAATTCTAACCGAGTGCCTTTCGTCTGTCCTGCTTGTCATCACAAGACAACGGGCATACAACGAGAGGACGGCGCTATTCTTGTGGTATGCCACCGATGCAAAGCAAAAGTATTCAGTAAACGGCATAACAAGGAAGTATTGATAAAAATAACAATGAAGTAAAACTAAATAGTCCGTACATAAAAGGATATATCGGTCGTTCTGCAACAGTGAAAGTAGGTAAATCCGTTGTCAATGTTTTATGTATAAGTGTTCGTAACTTACCTGAATAGGTAAAACACAAGGCTTAAAAGTGTCTTGGCGAACAGAGAGTCTCAATTTAGAGATTCCTGTTTGTCAGGGCACTTTTTTTATTTCAAAAAAAATCAAAAAAATTTTTTTAACTGTAGCAAAACCTGCAACAGTTGACTGCGAAAATAGAGCCATCAAAGGCAAAGGAGGTGAGAAACTTGAGAGCAACGGAACGTCGCCAAGCATTATTGGAACTGCTCTGTGAGCGTCGGCATGACACAATGGAAAATCTTGCGTTTGAGTTAGGCGTATCCAGACACACGATTATGCGTGATGTTCTCGAACTCTCGGTTTCTTACCCCATCTACACCGTATCGGGTCGACACGAAAGCGGAGTCTTTGTCCAAGATGATTACTATCTGGGAAAGCAGTATCTGTCAACCGAACAACAAGCATTGCTTGAAAGTCTGCTTACAAAATGTAACGCGGACGAAAAGAAAACAATGCAGTTAATCTTAAAGCGGTTCGGCAAGAAAAATTAAAATCAGGAGGTGTAATAAAATGCTTACCACATCACAGATCAGAAGTGACTTAAAAGACATTCGTTATTATTACGCTATGAAGGATCTTTTTGATAGAAGTTCAAAGACGGTCAAACCATTAGCAATCATAGAGAAAGTTGCAAAGTACAACGAGGCAATGGAAAAAGCACCGGCAAGGCTTTATATCTTATATGTTTCTCTATATTTAGAAAACAATACTCAAGTTGCTCTTGCCGAGGAATGGCAGTTTACTACCGATTACATGAAAGAACTCAATACCAAGCTGATTCGTTTTTTGCAATCAGCGTTGAAATAACTGTGCTATCAAGGTTACGGGCAAAGGAGAAAAAGACGTGTCAAGAAAGGAAAAGATTGCAAGACGGCTTTGTGAAATGGACTTTTTGCAGGGAGCGGATAACGTATATCGCACACCGGACTTCATAGTAAAGCAAAAGATTTCCATTAGCGTAAACCATCAGGGCGACGCTCATTCAGTCAGTATAGATACCTATTATGCCAGAACTGAAAAGCGTGATGCCGATTATGAATTTGCGTTTCAGTTCAGAGATAAGATTGACGGCAAACGCATAAAGTCAGGCACTTATTTGAGGGAATACGTCGAATAAGAACTCGCAGAACAAACACTTAAAGTGTCAGTTTTTGCACAAACTACGTCCATTTTGAGCAAATCAATAGATTTCGCTCTGTGGAATATATCGCAGAAGTCTTTATCGTGAATGAGTAAACCGACTGTAGAGTGCGGACTTTGCAAATATAAAGGTGGCCACCTTCCGTAATTCAAGTCGCACGAAACGGAGTGTTTCAAAAAAATCGAAAAGGCTAATGCAAAACTACAACTTAATATTTTAATTTTTCGCTTAGCTAACGGCAACACGGGCAACAAAAAATCTAACGCTGCACTATCGGCTACACGGGTAAAGGAGTTAAAAACATTATGGCAAATAAAAACAACGAACGCAGATGGAGCGTGCCTTCAAAGCGAGCAGCAGGATACGCATCCGAACGCAAAACCAAGGTTCATCAACACGGACCGAAAGAAGGTAAAGAACTTACCGATTACGAAGCAGGACTTCGTTCCGGGTATCTTCAAGCACAGTCCGATCACGCCGGATTGTATAAGTACAAGAAAGCTCTCGGTGAAGGCAAATCCAAAGCCGAAGCAAAGAAAATCTCCCGTTCTATCGGGAAGAAAGCATAAGGAGGGTTTGAGAAATGACTAAAAAAATCATGGTCGAAAGAGAAACCTACGAGAAGAATGACAAGACGTATTTTTCCTATTTCATTAAGGGTACGCTCCGCGGTCAGGAAGTCAGAATTGCCGTTGCGCCGCCCGATAAGGAACATGACAAGAACGGATACAGAGTTTTGGACGTCGTATTCGGGGATGCTATGCAAGCAGAACTTGTTACCGTACCTTTTGAGATTAAGGATGAAAGCGGCAAGGTAATCAAGGGCAACACCTATATGGTACGTTCTTACGACGAAGACGGCACCGTTTACGAATGTCCTATTAAGCCTGCAAAAGCGTCGGACAAGAGTTTTCTCAATATGCTTTTGAGATAAAGCAAATCAACTTGTAAAAGCTACGGTTTGCTAAGGCGAGCCGTAGTTTTTTACACCAAAAAATCTATTTTTAGGAGGTAAAAAATGTACAACGAAATTCACGAACACGCACGTAAAGACAAAATCAAATGGATAGCGGTCTTTACTGCAATAATTCTTCTCTTTGTCGGAGTAATATCCGCTCTTGTTATTTCTATCAGGGCAAACGATGCGGATAACGCTCCCGAAAAGCCTATCGTCACAGACGACGGTACAAATAATGCAGACGTTGTAAAACAAACGAGAGTATTGCTTTCTTCCACTCCCTTTGCACTTACTGCAACGGATGAGCGAGGCGTAAATACCGTTTCTAAAAAGATTACGGCAACGGTCTTGCCTGTGGATGCACCGGACAAATCTGTCGATTGGTCTATCGAATGGTGTACTCCTATCGAGGGTAAAGCCGTAACGGACTATCTTACAGTAACACCGGACAGTGACGGGTCGTTGACTGCAACTATTACTGCATACAAGGGGTTTGAGGGTGCAAGTGCATACGTCAAGGCAACTACCCGCGTCGGTGGTTTTACCGCAACTTGCTTGGTCGGTTATGACGGCGCTCCCGAATCTTTGCGTTTCACTTACAACGGTGTTGAACACGGCACGTCGGACAGTATAGATTTGGTGGCAGGCACTACTTCAAACATCTCGCTCAACTTAAAAAACACTTTGGGCGCGGTTGGTTCAAAATACGGCAATTTTGAAATCGTGTCTACGAAAGGTTTGGGTAAGTTCATTATGAAGAAAGAGTATATTGTCAACGGCAGTATTTCTTCTTCCGAGGATATTATCTTCGACCTTGAAACAGGCAGTTACAGTTATACTAATGAAGTATCCGGAGCACAGCAAACCTTGACTATCGGCACGGATGTTTTCTTTGACGCGTCTATCAGCGGTGACGTTCTTACTATCAAAGCTAAGAAATCCGAAGCGTCCTATGTGAACGGATATCCTCGTACCGGTTATCGTTTCAGTTACAAGAGTGCCTACACTGATCCTCGTTCGGGCGGCGTTCCTACCGATTGTACTTGGTACATTGTCGTAAGAGATACCGTAAGCGGTAAAGAATGCCTTATCAATCTCGACATTGAATCTACCGTTACTAGCGTCAGTCTGGACACTACGTTCATGCAATTCTAAAAGGAGGTAAACTATGAACAACGAATTACAAAAACACAAAAGCGGAGATAAGATCAAGTGGATACTTACTCTCCTTGCATTCATTCTTGTTGGTGTAATGCTTGCAGGTATTATTTGCGGTTGGTTCGACAACGTGAATAAGCCTGCCGAGGACAAAGCGCCACAGGAAAACGTCACGGATAACGGCGAACCGTTGGAAGTCAATACAACTTCGTCACAGCTTATGTCGCTTAAAGTCGTAAGGCTTGCGGCGAACGAAGTAGCTACTTATGCGGAAAACAGCTATTCTTTGGAAGCCACTGTTTATCCTGAAGATGCTGACGACCAGACGGTAGATTATTTTATCGCTTGGGCAAACAAATCTTCCACTTGGGCAAGTGGCAAAAGGGTTACGGACTACTACTCAATCGCTCAAACGTCGGACGGTTCAAAGACTGCTACGCTCACCTGTAAACAACCTGCCGGGGAACAAGCAATCGTGACCGTAGTTTCGAGAAGTAACCCTCAAGCAAAAGCAACTGCAACCGTAGATTATGTGCAAAAACTGTTGAAGTGCACGGGAAACGTGTTGGACGGCGATCCTTCCACTATCAAAACGTGGACTTGGCAAGCGTTGACGAACACCGAAGAAAACATTCAGTGTTCGGCTTGGAGCAACAACGTTTTGTCCGCAGGCAATTTCGAATGGTCTGTTGGTTCTAAGGAAGATACCATTGTTTCCAAGACAATCAGCATTGCGGCAAGTTCGGAATTGAAAGCAAATCTGAATACATATTTCACGTCCACTGGTGACAGAAGCGTTTTCGCAAAAACCTATACATATAACGGTAGTATTTCTCAAGCAAGTTTGTTCTATGCAGGCGGCAACACTCCCGTTGGTCTTTTGTCACCTTGTGCAGAAGCTTACGATGAAGGTTGGGACGTTATCCAATCCGCTAAGTTCAACAACCTTAAGTCTGCAATGAAAGCGTCCTCTGTAGATTTTGTCGTCACAGTCAAGGTTCAACTTGCCAAAGGCGGCACATATACTGCAAGCTACAACGTCAACGTTGCGGATAGTTCCTTGGTTACTGCCGTAACTTCGCTTGGTATCAACAATACGGAAATCGAGTTTTAAGGACGGTGACGTATGAGCAAGCAAACAGGAAAAACAATAAGCAAAGTTTTGGCGTATATTCTCGTTCTGCTTGTTTTTATAGGTGTCTTCGGACTTATTGCCAAGTTTACGGACGGTTTTACAAGTGATTTCAAAACTTTCTATGTTTCCGTAGACGGCAAGGACGTAATGAGTTCGTCGGACGGATTTGTAGTGACAAATTCTCAACCTTTACAAGTGGACGTCCACTATACGTTTGCAGCAGTGAACAAGGACGAAAACAAAGGCTATTCCGTAAAAATCGTACCGAACAAGATTGAAGGCGAAAACTTCGAGTACGTCGTTGACGACGAGATTTGCAATTATTTCGAGTTGACAGACTTATCCGGCGGTTTCAATATCGAGAAGGGCGAAACGTTCTTTAAGGTGACGCCGAAGGGTGAAACTCTAACCGATGTGTTGAGCGCTGTTTACGGAAAACCCGTAAGCGATTGCACAGGTCTTGGATACAACGATATGTTCACATTAGTAGTCACTTCTTTTGATGGCAAAGCAATGGTGAAACTCAACTTTTCACTTACACGCACAGTTACGGGCATAACGCTGGACAAGGAGGTGATTGAGTTTTGACGAAAGCAATGAGAACGAGATTGTACATAATGCTTCTCGCTATCATTGTGGTGTTCTGCACTGTCTATATGGCGGTGCAGTCACCCGTCATTGCAATGGCGGAAAGCATAAGTTATTCCGGTGTATTGGACGACTTAAAGAAAGACAGTTCGTTCAACCCGAGCAATTATCCGCAAAAAACAGACGATTACTCGATACAGGTCATTCAACTTGCCGAAAGCGTGGACAAAGAATTGTTCGTATATGCCTATCAGCCGAGCGGAAAAAGCAAGAATCTGAAAGCGTCGTCTATCAATATTTCAACGACTATCAACGACGCAATCAGTTTTTCCAACTACAAACTCGAACTGCTCAATTCCAACGGCGTGTTCTACAAATACAAAGTCAAGGGCTTAACCGTCAAAACCGACGCGGCAAGGTATTACGCCATAAGTTCAATCTATCGTCCGTTTGACGAAAGTATAGACAAACAAGCAAGCGGTGGAAACACGGTTACGGAAGTCAACTATGCCGTCAACAAACAGTATTGTTTCGGAGAGATAAACGGCAATCCTTACGTTAACTGTGTGGATATTGAAACTATCGTCATTACGGATAAGTTTGTGGGGTTTGTAAGATACCCGGACGGATTCAAACTGTACGTCGGAGCTTGCGACAGCCATTTTGTGGCTTTTAACACGGACAAGCCAATCGACAAACTTCTGGAAGCCGACGTCTACTACACAACGCAAGAATACGCGTCTTCTTGGATACTGTTTGGTGGCACGAGCGAAAGTTTTGGCAAGAAAGCAGACAACTACGCTTACTTGAAGTACACGGACAAGGTTGAACACAATGGCGGTGGCCTTTTTGCAGGGACGTACACTTGGGACAGAATACAGAGCGTCAATGATTTTATTGCAGGTGAAGATCGAGAAAATATTTATCACGGCGCAATCATTGACGTAAAAGTTTCGAGCAAGCTAACCGACGAAGGTTTGGCACAATTGCAAGGTAAAAAATGGGTGTTAAGATTTGCCGAAACTGACTACACGTTTTGGTATGGCGAAGGTGCTAACGGTACTTTTTCTACTATTGTAGGCGACGTAACGATACTTCGTTTGAAGTTCGAGACGGACGGCATTACATACAATTTGGGTGTAATTGACAATAAGCAGACCGGAAGTCGAGATCCTATCAACGAAACAGATATTGACGTTAGTCTGAACAATCGCGGAAAAACGCTTTTGTATCTGCTGATGCTGATTCTACTCATCATTATTCTTGCACCTATTCTGCCGTATATTCTGCAACTTGTGGTGTGGTTAGTATCCCTACCAATAAAGGGCATAGCGGCACTATGCAAAACTATAAAACGAAGGCGCGCCGAGAAGCGTGTACGCAAAGAATTTATGGACTCTTGGAAAGACGAGGGTGAGTAAATTAACTGAAAAAACGTCGGCGGATCTATCGGTCTGTCGGCGTTCTTTTCTTAATAAAAAAGGAGAAAACATATATGAAAACATTTAGAAGAATTATGGCAGTTTTATTACTGTTGCTAACCATTTTGATAGTTAGCTACGTGGTATATACTGCTCGGCAAATACCTGTAGACGAAGGCGTTTCGGAGGTGATCTATGAGATGGCAACGACGGCTTAATATAGCCCTTTCAATAGCCATCACCGTGGCATTCTTACTGCTTGGTACATTTGTATTCCGTATTTCCTATCTTCGCACAATCGAGGCTTTAACCGACTTATACGGTGGTTTTAAGTATTATATTTGCGAGTTGTTCGAGTTGGGAGAATGTGAACCGCCGAGCGTAATCGAGTTCTCAAAGGTGTTGAATTGGAGCATATTCCTACCTGAAGATTTTGAAACGTTCAAGGCAAACTTTTTAGAGTTTTCTAAGTTGTTCGTAACCAAAGAAAACTTTCTGAATTGGTTGTCTGCAACAGGCCAACAAGCCGGGGAAATTTCAAAGGTAATCGTTCTTATTTTGCCTTGCATTCTGGCATTGTGGATGGCTTTGAAAATGCTCTACACCAAACCAAACACAAAGCATAATGTAGACACCGTACCGTTACGCATTTACAAGACGATAACGGGGTACACTGTCGAGCCGTTAAAAAGATACATAAAACAGTACGTAGAGTTTTTGAAAGAGCATTCAAAGATACTTGTGTTGTGGATAATTATTTGGGTATGCAATCTCAACTTTGCTACGATAATTATTGCGTTCTTGGGCTACTATTTTTACTTTGCGGTGTCCTTTGATTTGGCATCTATTTACGTGCAAGTGGTGAAGATGTTCATAGACTTTCAAGTTGTTGTAAAGTTTGTTCCTATCTGGGTTATTGTGATTGTCGCTTGGTTTATATTCGACCATTGGAGAAAGAAACTTGCACTTGCAAAATTGCGTAGAATGGAAAACTCAAACCGCGGATTTATAAGCGATTTGCCCATTGTTTCGATGACATGTGGAAGTATGGGAAAGAAGAAAACCACTATCATTACGGATATGACTCTTTCTCAGGAAGTTATGTTTCGTAACGTTGCATACGGCAAACTGCAAAAGACGGATATGAAGTTTCCAAACTTTGGTTGGATAGCCTTTGAAATGGAACTTAGAAAGTGTATGGAATATGGTGTTGTATATAACCTCGCAACGATTAAAGAATGGGTAAAACTCAAACGAAGCCGATACGAAAAGCACCGTAACGATGACTTGCAACTTTACGGATATGACAGCCAAAGATATGGTTTGTACTATCAAGACGGCTTAAAAACTCAATACATATTCGATGTTTTGGAAACTTATGCACAGTTATACTTCATCTACGTAATACAAAGCAGCCTAATTGTGTCCAACTTTTCTATTCGCGAAGATAACAAGTTAATTGATCAAGGCAACTTCCCGATGTGGTCTATGGACTTCTTCGCTAAAAACAGACGTCCGTCAAGGCACGCACACATTTTGGACTTTGACGTTCTTCGTTTAGGCAAAAAGGTTATAGACAACAATCCAAATGCAGGTAGCTTTGAGTTCGGTGTTGTGGCAATTACGGAAGTGGGAAAAGAACGCGGAAACAATCTTGAGCTTAAGGAAGTGAAGAAAGGCACAGAAGAAACCAATCAGAAGAACGACCTTTTCAACAGTTGGCTAAAAATGTGTAGACACTCGGCAACCGTAGATAACTACCCTTTTGTGAAGGTTTTTACCGACGAGCAACGACCTGCTTCTTGGGGTGCAGATGCCAGAGATTTGTGTGATATAGTACATATTGTTTCTTCCGGGAATACTCGCCTCGCCTTGCCTTTCTTTACTATTGAAGACATGGTGAACGAATGGCTTTTCAATAGGTTTATAGGGCTATATTACGATTTCCGTTTTAACCGTGGTGACAATACGCTTTTTATCTACTTGTTGAAAAAAGTGACTAGTTTTATCTATCACCGCAACACTTTGGCTTACAACAATTACGGTTTTTGCGTTGCGAATATTGAGAAAGAACGTGGCACTATGGACGGCAAGGCTGAAAAGAAAAAGTATTATGTTATGAATAAGAAGATTTACAGTCAAAGGTTTTCGACGGACTGTTTTTCGGATTATTTCAACGACATGGCACAAAAAACGAAAATAGGATTGAACGATTATATGGAATACGCAACCGAAAAAGCAACTGTAACGGAACTGAAAATGCAGAACAGCTATTTTATTAACGCATTGTACAAGAATGCCGACTCGGAATAGTTCTGCGAGAAAGAAATTGAAATGGCAGTCGGCATCTCTTTTACAATAAAGGAGGTCTATATGCCATACGGCGAAACCAAAGTTTACTTTGACGGATCGCATTATATTGCTATCCCTCATACCACCAGAAAGACAAAACGGTGTCCTAAACCAGCGGAAGAAAAGATTGTTGTCGTGGATAAGGAAGAAACAGAACAGCCTGCCGATACCGTTTCCGAGCCTATAGAGTGTGATGCGGAGATTGTTCAAGGCGAAACTGACGATACGGAAACAGACGTTAAAAGTGAGTCTACTCCCACCTGCAAATCCGGCAGAGAAATGACTCATAAAGAATATTTTGAAGAACTTTACGAAAAGTCGAAAGATATGCGGAGAGCACAACGTAAAAGATTTATTCTGAACGAGATGAAAGACTATTTCCCGACTATGGAACGTGCTGAAGATTTCGTAAATCAAAATATGGAAAGAAAGATTCGCAATGTGATATGTCGTAGAGTTCGACTGTGGCGAAAAATTAACTTGCAAGAGTTCAATTATTTCTGCACTTTTACCTATGACGACAAAAAACACACCGAGGAGTCTTTCCAAAAGTCTTTGAAAAGTTGTCTAAGTCATTTCAGTAATAGAAAAGGCTGGAAGTACGTTGGGGTTTGGGAACGCTCGCCGGAGAAGAAACGTTTACACTTTCACGGTATTTTTTATATTCCCAAAGGAACAATCCCGGATAATATTCCCGTAAATGATTATAATTTAAGAACACATAGACGACAGATAACGTGGCAAAACCCCTATTTCAATATGAA
>ULUE01037997.1_pt1 | contig 35123 bp, 30 predicted proteins | sample 1958211 | NCBI WGS metagenome assembly ULUE01 (sample SAMEA4835752, study PRJEB28245) | human gut metagenome | biome: gut microbiome; material: fecal sample | place: Denmark | collected 2008 | reverse complement strand
GCCGCAGCCGCCGCAGGCGAAGAAGAGTATCAGGAGAATGATAATGATCCAGATGCAGCTGTTATTGTTTCCACAGAACATAAAATAACCCTTTCCCCGCACAATGTATTGCGTGTCACCGTCCGGTGCGGCGGACAATTGTGAGCGCTGCTATAACGGAATACGCAGAACTTTCTGCGTCTGAGATATATTATGCCGGACCACGGATTCCGGTTACTAACCGATCAAAGGAGATATGCAATGATCGACGAAGTAAATTTTGACGAGCTGTTCGGGAAAAAATCCGAAACCACGCAGAAGGCAAAGTCCGCTCCCGCAAAGAAGCAGGCAAAGCCGAGTGCTGCAAAGCCCGCCGCCGAAAAGCCCGCTTCCGCAAAGAAGCCCGCAAAGAGCCCTGCCGATAAGACGGCAGCACCCAAAGCCGCAGCACCGTCGGGCGCTTCAAAGAAGCCTGAAAAGCACGGTGCGCTCAACGGTCTGCTGTACATCGTATTTGTCATCAGCGTCAGCGTCATACTTGCCTGCCTTGCGTGGCTTGCGGCGACGGATATACTGGCGCTCAACGCCTCGGACATCACCGAGACCGTCGTTCTTCCCAAGGACAAATTCGAGGTTAAGATAACCGAGACAACGGACGCAAACGGCAAAACCGTAAAGCAGAAGGACTACGTCGCAGATATCGACTTTGTCACCGACGAGCTTTACGATGCCGGCATCATAAAGTACAAGTGGCTGTTTAAGATCTATTGCTCGCTTGCCGACGCAGAGAATACGATCGACCCCGGCACCTACGTTTTGAAGGGCAGCTACGACTACAGAGCGCTCGTAAAGAAGATGCAGTCCGGTTCCAACTCCATGGTCCGTATAAAAATAACCTTCCCCGAAGGCTACACGATGAATCAGATATTCAAAAAGCTTGACGAGGAGGGAGTCTGCGAATACGACGAGCTGATGGAAGCCGCCGCCAACGCAAGCTTCAACTACAAATTCCTTGAGGGCGTCGAGCCGGGCAATGCAAGCAGACTTGAGGGCTTCCTGTTCCCGGATACCTATGAGTTCTACGAAGGAATGCCCGCATCCAGCGCCATAAACAAGCTACTCAGCGGCTTCCACTACCGTTTGACCAAGGAAATGTACGGTTGGCAGGAAAGCACGGGACTGAGCTGGGCGCAGATCGTCAACATCGCCTCCATGATCGAAAAGGAAGCGGCAAACGATGATGAGCGTGCAAGGATCGCTTCGGTCATCTACAACCGCCTCGAAAAGGGCTGGCCCCTGCAGATAGACTCCACGACGCTGTACGAATATCCCGACCACGTCGGTGCGCCGACCGCCGAGATGCTGCAAAGCGATTCGCCGTACAACACGAGAATAAGCGTCGGACTGCCGCCCACGGCAATATGCAGTCCGGGCCTTGCCTCAATAAGGGCAGCGCTCCGTCCGGCGGATACGAACTACCTGTTCTATGCGCTCGACACCGAGACGGGTACACACAGATTCTTCAGCTCCAGCTCCGAGTTTGAAGCCTTTATCGCAACGCAGAACTATGATTGATAAGCCGGAACTTTTGTCGCCGGCAGGCGATATGGAGCGCCTTAAAATGGCGCTCCACTACGGCGCTGACGCCGTTTACCTTGCGGGAGAACGCTTCGGAATGCGTGCTGCCGCAGGTAATTTTAATTTTGAACAGCTTTCCGCCGCAGTTAAGCTTTCGCACGAAAAGGGCGCTAAGGTACACCTCACCTGCAACACCCTGCCGAGGGAATCGGAGCTTGCGGAGCTTCCCGCATTTTTGGAGTCGGCGGAGGAGGCCGGGGTCGATGCATTCATAATTGCCGACCTCGGCGTCATGCGTGCTGCGGAAAGGTACGCACCGAGAGTCGAGCGTCATGTGAGTACGCAGCTCGGCGTCATAAACAGTGCGACCGCCCGTGCGCTGTACGACATGGGTGCAAAGCGTGTGGTTCTCGCAAGGGAAACGCCGATGGAGGACATATTCACCATCCGTGCCAATACGCCGAAGGAGCTTCAGATCGAAGCCTTTGTCCACGGTGCGATGTGCGTTTCGTTCTCCGGGCGCTGCCTGCTGTCAAACTACCTCACCGGGAGGGACGCAAACCGAGGCGCCTGCGCACAGCCGTGCAGATGGAAGTACCATCTTGTGGAGGAATCCCGCCCCGGCGAATACTTCGAGATAAGTGAGGACGGCGGAACATATATCATGAACTCACGGGATATGTGCATGATCGAGCATATTCCGGAGCTTATCAGTGCGGGCGTCACGAGCATGAAGATAGAGGGCCGCATGAAGTCGGCGTACTACGCCGCCGCCGTCACGAATGCCTACCGCCATGCGATAGACTGTGCAGTCACGGGGCAGGAGCTTCCCGAGGTGTGGCGCCGTGAGGTCGATATGGTGAGCCATCGCCCATATACCACCGGCTTTTACTACGGCTATCCGGGGCAGCACTACTCGGACGCTTCGTACTTTTCGGGTGCGGAGGTCTGCGCCGTGGTCGAGAGCTGTGACGCAAACGGCATGGCGGAGCTTACGCAGCGCAACCGCTTTAGCGTCGGCGATACGCTTGAGCTTTTGACGAACGATGCTGAGCCTTTGCAGTTTGCCGCCGGAGAAATGATAAACGAGGCGGGGGAGAGCATAACCGCAACGCCCCATGCCATGATGAGATTTAAAATGCAGCTTCCCAAAAGCTGCTCTAAGCTATCAATAGTAAGGAGAGTAAAGAAATGAAAGCATACGGTGTTAATGAACTGAGAGAAATGTTCCTTTCCTTTTTTGAAAGCAAGGGTCACCTGCGCCTGCCGAGCTTCTCGCTCATACCGCAGAACGACGCAAGCCTTTTGCTCATAAACTCCGGCATGGCGCCCATGAAGCCCTATTTCAAGGGTGAGCAGGAGCCTCCCAGAAAGAGAGTCTGCACCTGTCAGAAGTGCATCCGCACGGGCGACATCGAGAACATCGGCAAGACTGCGCGCCACGGTACCTTCTTTGAAATGCTCGGCAACTTCTCCTTTGGCGATTACTTCAAGAAGGAAGCCATTGCATTCAGCTGGGAGTTTCTCACCTCTCCCGAATGGGTCGGACTTGACCCGGACAGGCTTTACCCCTCCGTCTACGTCGATGACGACGAGGCGTGGGACATTTGGCATACTCAGATAGGCATCCCCGAAGACCGCATCTTCCGCTTCGGCAAGGAGGATAACTTCTGGGAACACGGAGCAGGTCCCTGCGGCCCCTGCTCCGAGATATACTACGACCGAGGCGAAAAGTACGGCTGCGGCAAGCCGGGCTGCACCGTCGGCTGCGACTGTGACCGCTATATCGAGGTTTGGAACAACGTTTTCAGCCAGTTCGATAACGACGGTGAGGGCAATTACACCGAGCTTGTTCAGAAGAACATCGACACCGGCATGGGGCTTGAAAGGCTTGCGGTCGTGTGCCAGGGCGTCGATTCCATATTCGACGTCGATACCGTTATGAACATCACCCACAAGGTCACGGAGCTTACGGGCGCAACCTACGGTCAGAGCCATAAGAAGGACGTGTCGCTCCGTGTTATCACCGACCACATAAGAAGCGCCGTATTTATGATATGCGACGGCGTGCGCCCCTCGAATGAGGGCAGGGGCTATGTCCTGCGCCGCCTGCTCAGAAGAGCTGCAAGACACGGAAAGCTCCTCGGCGTCAATGAGCCGTTCCTGTATGAGCTTGTTGCGACCGTCGTGGGCGAGAGCAAGGGTCAGTACCCGGAGCTTGCCGAGAAGCAGGAGTACATTACCCGTGTCGTCAAGAGCGAGGAGGAAAGCTTCGCAAAGACGATAGACGCAGGTATGCAGATATTCTCCGCAATACTTGAAGGTCACAAGAACAGAGGCGAGAGCGTTTTTTCCGGCGCCGATGCCTTTAAGCTTTACGATACCTACGGCTTCCCTGTGGACCTCACACAGGAAATGATCGAGGACGAGGGTATGACGCTTAACTCCGATGAGTTTGCAAAGCTCATGGAGGATCAGCGCATCAGAGCGAGAAAGGCGAGGGAAGCCCTCGGCGACCTCGGCTGGGCGGGCATCGACCTCGGACTTGACACAACGCCCACCGTGTTCACGGGCTACGATAAGCTCACCGACACCGGCACGGTGCTTGCGCTCGTCTGCGAAAACGAGCTTACCGAGGAGCTGTGCGAGGGCTGTGAGGGCATAGTCGTGCTCGACAGAACCCCGTTCTACGCCGAGATGGGAGGTCAGCTTGCCGACGTCGGCGAGATCGGCTTCAGCATCGAGGACATTGAAAACGGACAGCTTACCCGTTTCGAGGTCACTGACGTCAAGAAGGACAAGGGTAACAAGTTCCTGCACTACGGCGTCGTGCGCTCCGGCTCCCTGTCCGTGGGCGAGAGCGTCGTTGCAAGCGTCTCGGAGGAACACCGCCGTGCCGTTTCCAGAGCGCACTCGGCGACTCATCTTCTCCACAGCGCACTGCGTGAGACCCTCGGCGACCACGTTCATCAGGCAGGCTCCCTCGTCGATGCCGACAGCCTGAGATTTGACTTTACGCACTTCGGTGCACTCAGCCCGGAGGAGATATCCAAGGTCGAGGAACTGGTAAACGATGCAGTGCTTAAGGGTATGCCCGTAACCACAAAGGAAATGAGCATAGAGGACGCAAAAAACAGCGGCGCTACCGCACTTTTCGGCGAAAAGTACGGCGACGTTGTGCGAGTCGTCTCCATGGGCGATTACAGCGTTGAGCTTTGCGGCGGTACGCATGTAGACAACACCGCAAAGGTCGGTCCCTTCCGCATATTGAGCGAGTACTCCGTCGCAAGCGGAGTCCGCAGGGTCGATGCCGTCTGCGGCAAGAAGTACCTTGACATGGCAAACGAAACGAATCTCAAGCTGAGCCGTGCGGCTGCGCTGCTCAAGGTAAAGCCCTCCGAGCTTATTTCCAAGACCGAGAGCTTTGTCGGCGAGATGAGGGAGCTGCGTCAGGGTATTGACCGCCTGAAGTCGAAAATAATTAATTCCGACGCAGAGCGCTTCCTGTTTGCCGCCAAGAAGATCGGCGGCTTCCCGGTCCTCACTCAGACCCTTAGCGGCGTCGATGCAGCCGACCTTCGCAAGATGGGCGACTTCCTCAAGGATAAGGACCCCAAGACCGTTGCGGTGCTGGCTGCGATAAACGATGCCAAGGTGAGCTTCCTTGCGGTTTGCGGCAAGGAGGCGATAAACGCCGGCATAAAGGCGGGCGAGCTTGTAAAGACCGTCGCTGCCGTGGCAGACGGCAAGGGCGGCGGTAAGCCGGATTCCGCAATGGGCGGCAGCAGCAACGTGCTGAAAACCGATAATGCGCTTGCGGTGGTCGATGATTTCGTCGCCGAAAAGCTCGGAATATGATACGGAGGTAAAACCATGAACGATTGCCTGTTTTGCAAAATAATCGACGGAGAGATCCCCTCCGCCAAGGTGTATGAGGACGAAAATGTCTACGCATTCAGAGACATAAATCCGCAGGCGCCGGTACACGTTCTCGTGCTGCCGAGAAAGCACATCTGCTGCGCCGACGAGATAGATGCATCAAACTCCGAACTTGTCGGCAAGTGCTTTGAAGCGATCGCAAAGATCGCAAAAAGCGAAGGTCTCGAAAACGGATACAGAGTCGTGAACAACTGCGGCGAGGACGGAGGACAGACCGTAAAGCACCTGCATTTCCACCTGTTGGGCGGCAAAAAGCTCAACGAGGGAATGGCATAAATATAAAAGAAAAAAGCAGAAAGTCCCAAGCTTTCTGCTTTTTTTGCGTGGGTGATATGATTGAAGGGGATACGCAGGCTTGCCTGCCTCACGGCAGGATTCTCGGCGGGTGTATTTTCCGCACATTATCTTATCGACGGAGAAAGCCTGTACATGGCGGCGCTCGTGTGTCTTGCGGCGTCGCTGATCGGGTTCCTGTTTAAAGGAAATACAAGAAAAAGAATATTACTGCTGCTTGTGCCGGCGGCGTTCGGACTGTGTTACTATAAGCTCACTGCCGAGCGTCTGCTTTATCCGACAGAAGCGCTTGAGGACGAGACGTTGACAGTGCGTGCGGAAGTCGAGGACTACCCGCAGTATACCGACAACTCGGTGATCCTGCACCTGTCGCTGCGTGAAAAGGATCTGCCCGAAAGCTCGACCTACGTTGCGTCTTATGATTTCGATGTGCCGGAGCTTTGTCCCGGCGACATTGTGGAGGCGGAGCTCAGATTTAAGTCTGCCCGCATGAAATACGGTGAGTATTACGACTATAATCTGTCAAAGGGGCTGACCGCAAATGCGACCTTGGCGGGAGACGTTCGCATTATTGAGCGCTCCGACGGTGAAATTCAATACCTGCCGGAGAGCATTGCGCTCAGGCTCAGGGAGATAATATTGAGCATCTACCCGGACGATACGGCGCCGTTTATGCTCTCGATGATCATCGGCGACAAAAGCGAGCTGCATGACGACGTTGAGCTGAATACGGCGATGTCGGTGTCCGGCATTGCACATATCATTGCGGTTTCGGGTATGCATGTTGCCTTCCTTGTGGGATTTTTGCAGCTCGTTTTCGGGAACCGCAGAGCCTTGGCATGCTTCTGCATCACGCTTGTGTGGCTGTTCGTGCTGGTCGCCGGAGCGCCGCCGTCCGCAGTCAGAGCGGGAATAATGCAGACGCTGCTGCTTTTGGCGCCCATTTTCGGGCGTGAAAACGATGCGCTCACCTCGCTCGGCTTTGCCTTGGCGCTTATCCTGCTCATTAACCCCTTTGCCTGCGGGAGCGTGGGTCTGCAGCTTTCGTTCGGCGCTATGGCGGGTATTGTTTCGTTTGCTCAGCCACTGTATAATACCCTTAAAGACAAGCTCGCTAAGCTCGGACGCATTGGGGATTACGCAGCCGGAACGGTCTCAAGCTCGCTTGCGGTCTCGGTCTTTACCGTGCCGCTTGTTGCCGTGCATTTCGGGTATGTTTCGCTGTACTCGGTTCTTACGAACGTTCTGACCCTGTGGATGGTGTCCTTCGTTTTCATATCCGGCATTGTGATTTGTGCCGTTGCGCTTATATCTTTGCCTGTCGCAAGGCTTGCGGCGTCGCTTGCGTCTTACGGAGTGCGCTATATCACAGGCACCGCAAAGCTCGTGCTTCGGCTCCCGTACTCTGCGCTGTATGTTGAAAACAAGGCGGTTTTGGTGTGGCTTTGCACACTGTATCTTGCCTTTGCTCTGTGCTTTGTACTGAGAAAGCGCCCGAAGCTTCGGATACTTTTGCCGCTTTGCTTTGCGTCGCTTGTACTGCTGATCGCAGGCACGGCGTATGTCGGCAGCCGTGACGAGGGTACCGTCGCTGCACTCGACGTCGGAAGCGGTCAGTGCATCGTTTTTACACGGGGCAGCTCGACCGTTGCGGTGGACTGCGGCAGTTCGGGTACGCTCACGAATGCCGGAGCGGAGCTTGCGCAATACCTCTCCGCAAGAGGTCGGACGCACATAGACTGCCTCGTGCTGACGCATCTTGACAGCGACCACGTTAACGGCCTGCACAAGCTGCTGTGTCTTATGGACGTTGACAGGATCATTTTGCCGGAAGCGGCAAAGTACGGCGACAGCGCCAAGGCGTACCGAAGCGTCAGAGCGCTTGCAAGGCAATACGGAACGGAGATCTACTGCTCCGGGCGCGCGGAGACGATATGCGAAGGCGCAATAGATCTGTATTTTTATAAACCGTACAGAGGAAGCGGCTACAATAACAGAGGTCTGCTCCTCACGGTCTCGCTCGATGGCTATGACACGCTCATTACGGGTGACGCAGGGCAGACGGTCGAGAAAATGCTCGTGCGGGACAACAACCTTTCGGGTACCGACCTTTTGGTCGTCGGGCATCACGGCTCCGACTATTCGTGTTCGCCGGAGCTGCTTTACGAGACAAACCCTGCCGATGCGATAATTTCGGTCGGCTATAACAGCTACGGGCATCCGTCTTACCGTGTACTGACCTTGCTTGAGCTTCGTGGCGTTGAGATACATAGGACGGACTTGGACGGCAGAGTCGTTATTAAGGCTTCTTAGGAGAAAACAATGGCAAAAAAGAAGGACGAACAGAAAATAAGCTACGCTGCGGCGGTCAGGGAGCTAAAAGAAAAAGGTCCCATGCGACTGTACTTTTTGTGGGGCGAGGAGGATTATCTGACCTCCTGCTTCCGTGACGAGCTTAAAAAGGCGTGCATTTCGGACGCCGAGGACGATTTCAGCTACCACAGACTCGGAGAAAACTTCAGTGTTCCCGCACTGTCCGAGGCGGTGGATTCCATGCCGTTTCTGTCCGAGCGCAGCTTTGTCGAGGTCAACGGACTTGACCTCAACAGACTGCCGGAGGCAAGCACGACGGAGCTTATAAAGATACTCAAGGACATTCCCGACTATTGCACGGTGGTGTTTACAGAGTCGTCGGAGTTTGAGCCGGACAAACGCTTAAAGCTGTACAAGGCGTTTCTGCCGCTGTGCAAGGAGCTTAGGTTCTCGGCGCAGGACGGGTCGCAGCTCATGCGCTGGATAGTCCGTCGCTTTGCGGCGGACGGGAAGGAGATAGAGCTTCCCGCAGCGCAGCGGCTCATAAGCGTCAGCGGTGAGCTGATGAACAGGCTCATCCCCGAAATCACCAAGATCTCGGCGTATGCGCAGGGGAGCAAGGTCACCGTCGCCGACGTGGACGCCGTTGCGCACCACATCCCGGAGGCGCTGGTTTTCGACATGACCGACCGCCTCTCCGCAGGGGAGTACAATGCGGCTCTCGGACTTTTGGGTGAGCTGCTTGCGGATAAAAATAACGAGCCCATTCAGATACTTGCGATAATCGGCATCCAGATGCGGAGACTGTATGCGGCCCGCCTTGCCATTGACGAGGGTCTCGGCAAGGACTATGTGATGAAGACCTGCGGACTGAAATATGATTTTCAGGCGACAAAGCTCATGCGTCCGGCGCATGCTTTCACGGCGAAAAGCCTTGCCGATGCGGTGGAGCTTTGCGCCGAGACCGACTACAGGCTCAAAAGCAGCGGTGACGATCCGGCGTCGCTTTTAAAGGAGTGCGTGCTGCGTATCGCCGTGGGAGGCTCAAATGTACAGAGTGTCTGAGGTCATCATCGTCGAGGGACGCTATGATAAAAACACGGTGCTGCAAGCCGTGGACGCCACGGTCATCGAGACCGGGGGCTTCGGAATATTCAACGATTCCGAGAAGCGCAGCCTCCTGCGCCGTCTTGCGCAGGAGCGTGGAATAATCATACTCACAGATTCCGACGGAGCGGGGTTTCTCATCAGAAACAGCATAAAAGGCTTTATTAAGCCTGAATATATCAAAAATGCGTACATTCCCGACGTGTTCGGTAAGGAGAAACGCAAAAGCAAGGCCTCGTGCGAGGGCAAGCTCGGCGTTGAGGGGATGCGCCCGGAAGTGATCGTTGAGGCGCTCAGAAGCTGCGGTGCCACGATGGACGACTGCGAAGGGCGAAAGACCCCGGAGATCAGCAAAGCGGATATGTACGCAGCGGGACTTACGGGAAAACCCGGCAGTGCGGAAAAGAGAGCGGAACTGAAGCGCAGGCTTTCGCTGCCGGAAAAGCTCAGCACCGACGGGCTTTTGCAGGTTTTAAACGTCATTATGACAAGAGACGAGTTTTATAAAGCCGTTCGGACACAAAATGGAGTGGAATTGTGACGGCAAGTGTGTTATAATACACCAATAAATGAAAACGATATACATATATGGAGGAAACCGATATGAAATGCCCCTTTTGCGGCTATCAGGAGAGCAAGGTCATAGATTCACGTCCGGCGGAGGAGGGCGCAACCATACGCCGCCGCAGAGAGTGCCTTGCCTGTCAGAAGCGCTTTACCACCTATGAGATCATCGAGCATATGCCGCTTGTCGTCGTCAAGAGGGACGGTTCGAGGCAGACCTTCGACAGAGCGAAGATAATAAACGGCGTTGCCCGTGCCTGTGATAAGCGTCCCGTTGCGTACACTCAGTTTGAGAAGATCGCAGACGAGATTGAGCAGGAGCTTCAAAGCTCGCTTGAGCGTGAAGTCAGCACCGTTGACATCGGTGAGATGGTAATGAAGCGCCTTAAAGACATTGACGAGGTCGCATACGTCCGCTTTGCCTCGGTTTACAGGAGCTTTAAGGACATCAATACCTTTATGGACGAGCTGTCAAAGCTCCTCAGCGACAAGAACTGATCAGAAAATACTGCCGATGCTGACATGCTCCATCCCGATAAGGGAGAGAAGCTGTGCGTGAAGCATACCGTAGGAGCCTTCGAGCGAACCGGAGTCCTCGGCGCATAGGTCGGACATCATGGAGTAGAAGGCTTCCGTCGTTGCGTCTATCTCAGAGTGGCGGATGAAAATGTGAGTGTAGCCGTCCATGGACAGCCAGTGTGAGATCGCAGTATCAAGGCGCTGCTGCGCCTTGTCCCAGTCGCCGGAAGCGGCGCTGTCGTATGCGTCCTTTACTTCGGCGTTAAGCTTCTGCATCATTTTATCGTTTACGCCGATGTTCACAAGTGTTCCCGAAAACAGAAGTATGAGCAGCAGTGCCGCAATAAGCTCCTTTTTCATTTTGCGTCCTTTCCGAGCTGGCAGAAAACCTCGCCCTGATCCGAGAGCGTCAGCAGATAAACGTCCTTTGGGTCTTTTATGCTGCGGCGTTTCAGCTCGTTACTTAGCCAATTCCCGCTGCGTCCGAGCAGGTGCAGGTTCTTATCCAGCACCCGACCTTCGTTTATTATAATGTGCGGGTAGCCGGACTGACAGACGTTCAAGTTCAGCTGCTTCGGCGTTACGGGCTGCTCCTCGCTGCGGAGTATAATGCTCAGCTTGCCGTTGGTCTCAAGTATCGCATAGGAAACGGTATCGAAGCTTTCAATGCCCTGCGACCGCAGCTCCTGCATCAGCTCGTCGGGGGTGAAGCGGTTTTTGTGCATACTTTCGATGTCGATCTTTCCGTTTCTTATGAGAATTTCCGGCTTGCCGAATGCAAGACTGCGAAAGCGTATGTTCTTCAGCGAAAAGCCGGCGATTATGACTTCAAGGCAAAACAGGGTGACGATCGGGATAAGACCGTTTAAAAGCGGTATGCCGATGTCCTGAAGCGGCGTGGCGGCAAGGTCTGCTATGAGTGCCGCAACGATGAATTCGCTCAGCTCCATTTCGCCGAGCTGGCGTTTTCCCATGATGCGCATTGATACGAGTATTGAAAAATACAGTATTACGGTGCGAATAAATATGATGGCTATTTTGACCGCCTCCCGGACTATTTTCTCCGGCAGTTGGCAAATTATTAGTAATGAAGGTGATTTTTTGAAAATTATCGTTGACAGTAAGGAGAATATTTCAAAAACCGTTGCCGATATGATGGCGGAGCGGCTTACATTAAAACCCGAAAGCGTTCTGTCTTTTACGGCTGACGAAAGCCTTGTGCCGATATTCTCCGAGCTTTGCGGCAGAAACTGCTGCGAAAATGCGGTGTTTTTTAATCTTTGCGACTATGTAGTTCCGAAGGCTGATTCCGAAGAAACCTCTTTATATCTTCTCCGATCCTCTCTCTTCTCCAAGCTCGGGATCACGCATGTGCATTCGCCGGACCCCGCAAAACCCGACGAATATGACGAACTCATCGCAGATCACGGCGGGATAGACATTGTCCTGCTCGGCATGGGGCTTAACGGCTGCATCGGCTTTAACGAGCCGTTTACGCCATATGACAGCCGTACCCATATCGCCATGCTCACCGAGGTGACGAGGCGTGCGGGGGCAGAGCGCTTTGGCTCTTTTGAAAATGTCCCGAATTTTGGCGTGACTATGGGACTTAAAACGATCTGCGAATCCAAAACCGCAATTCTTGCGGCATTCGGCAGCGAGAAGGCGGACATTGTTCACAAGCTTGTCTACGGAAAAACCATGACCGATGTGCCTGCGGCGATGCTGCAAATGCACAGGGATATGATACTTTGCCTCGACGAAGAAGCGGCGGCAAAAATATAAAGGGGAATATAAAAATGGGTAAATACTTTGGTACGGACGGATTCAGAGGCGAGGCAAACGTCGGACTGACCGTCATGCATGCATTTGAGATAGGAAGATACCTCGGCTGGTACTACGGCAGAGATCACAAGGCGAGAATAGTCATCGGCAAGGACACGAGACGTTCAAGCTATATGTTCGAGTCCGCACTTTGCGCAGGGCTTACAGCCTCCGGCGCAGACGCCTGCCTGCTCCACGTCACTACCACTCCGAGCGTCTCCTTCGTCGCAAGGGCGGACGATTTCGACTGCGGCATAATGATCTCCGCATCGCACAATCCTTACTACGACAACGGCATCAAGCTTATAAACGGCAGAGGCGAAAAGATGGACGACGAGATGCTCAGCGGCATCGAGGAGTACATTGACAGAGTGCAGTCCGGCGAAAAGGACACGCTGCCTTACGCCGTAGGCGAAAAGATCGGACGCACCGTTGACTATTCCGCTGGGCGCAACCGCTACATAGGCTACCTCATTTCGCTGGCGACCCGCTCCTACAAGGGAAAAAAGGTCGGACTTGACTGTGCAAACGGCAGCACGTGGATGATGGCAAAGAGCGTGTTCGACGCACTCGGTGCGGACACCTATGTTATCGCAAACAACCCGGACGGCATCAACATAAACGTCGACTGCGGCTCCACGCACATCGAGAAGCTGCGCAGCTTCGTGCTGGAAAAGGGACTCGACGTCGGCTTTGCCTTTGACGGCGACGCCGACCGCTGCCTTGCCGTGGACGAAAAGGGAGGCATAATCACCGGCGACCATATCCTTTATGTGTGCGGAAAGTACATGAAGGACAGCGGCATACTCGGCAACAAAAAGATCGTCACGACCGTTATGAGCAATCTCGGACTTTACAAGGCACTTGACGAGATCGGTATCGGCTACGAAAAGACCGCAGTCGGAGATAAGTACGTCGCCGAGAATATGCGCAGCAACGGCCACATACTCGGCGGCGAGCAGTCGGGACATATAATCTTCGGGAGGCTTGCAAGCTCCGGCGACGGTCTTTTGACTGCGATCAAGATCATGGAGGCTATGTGCGAGAGCAAGCAGCCGCTCTCCGTGCTGGCTTCACCCGTCGTCATGTACCCGCAGGTGCTTAAAAACGTCGTCGTCGATGATAAGGACGAGACCTTAAACGACCCCGAAGTCAAAGCAGAGGTCGAGAAGATAGGTGCAGAACTTGGCAGTGAGGGTAGAGTGCTGCTCCGCAAGAGCGGGACCGAACCGCTGCTGAGGATCATGGTCGAGGCGGGAAGCGCCGAGACCTGCAACGCCTGCGTTGACAGGATAATCGAAGCGATGAAGCGCTGCGGAAGGCTTATAGCGGTGAAGTGATATGTATAAAATAGACGAAATGCTTGACCTTTCAAAGACCATAGCAAAGGACCTCTTTTGCGGGAAAACCTACGCATGGGAGATACTGCCGGAGCTTAAAGACTACATCGTCCGCCTCGGAGCGACGCTGCCGAAGGACGAATACGACGAGGTCTCGGAAAACGTCTGGATCGCAAAGGATGCAAAGGTGTTCCCCTCGGCGTACATAGCGGCGCCCTGCATCATTGACCACGGCGCTGAGGTCCGGCACTGTGCCTTTATACGGGGCAGCGCAATAGTCGGCAAGGGCGCCGTCGTCGGAAACTCAACGGAGCTTAAAAACTCCCTGCTGTTCGACGGCGTGCAGACCCCGCACTACAACTATGTGGGTGACTCCGTGCTTGGCTACAAGTCGCACATGGGCGCAGGCTCCATTACCTCGAACGTCAAAAGCGACAAGACACTCGTCGTCATAAAGGACGGGGAGGAGAGTATTGAGACGCAGCGCAAGAAGGTCGGCGCAATGCTCGGCGACTTTGTTGAGGTTGGCTGCAACAGTGTTCTCAATCCCGGCACCGTACTCGGTCGGCACGCAAGCGTGTACCCAACCTCCTGCGTACGGGGTACCGTTCCCGAAAATGCGATATACAAGGACAAGGACAACATCGTAATAAGGAAATGACATAAAAAATCTCGGTAATACGGGCGTATTACCGAGATTTAAAATTAGGTCAGCGACCTGTAGTCGTCGCAGCTTTCGACGCTGTCGGGAGGGAAGAACTCCTCCACCGGGAAGCGTATGCGTGAGAACATGGTGCAGGGATCGTCTTCGGTCGAGCCGATGCACTCCTTCTCCGGCATACAGTAGTCATATGCGGGGATGAGGAGCTGGGTGCTGCGCTCAAGTCGAATTATCGAGAACTGACCGAGCGTGACGCTGATCTGCCGACCGGGACGGTCGAGCAGAATGTCCTCGCCGAACTCATCACGGATAAACTGCGGGATGTCACGGGCCTCGGCGGTCGGCTCCGTACCGGGGTCGACGATGCTCATGTGCAGTGCGATGGGATCGACCGCATCGACCACGGCGTAGGGCATATCACGGTCGGCGCTCACGGGGGAATCGGATGAACCGAAGGTCTTGAGCCGACCTTCGCTGCCGAACAGCATGACACGCTTGTCGAAGATGGCAAGCCCCGTCAGCGTCATATTGCCGGGGAAGGTCTCGCCGGTGACACGGTAGAAGTAGGTCACGTCGACGGTGTAGTAGCCTCTGTTGAGGCAGATCTCCTCAACGTTTACGCTGCAATAAAGCAGCTCTGCGCAGCGTGCTCTTACGCTGATGGCGTTATCTATGTAGGGTGCAGAGCTTGCGGTGGGGTAGACACGCAGGTCTTCAACGCAGTCTTTGTCCCGACAGGAATCCAGTATCTTGCGAGTGTTTATGCAGACGGCCTCTTTGATGCAGTCATTGCTGTCAACCGGGCCAGGAACGATCCTGTCTGCCATAAGCATACCTCCATAAATGTTTTTGAAGAAAAACTTCACTACAGTGTATGCTCATGGGGAAAAATTGTGCCAAAAGCATTTACAAGGCAGAGCAAATGTAATAAAATATATTGACTAAGTTTAGGAGCGGGACATGAACGAGAGATTTGGATTCATACATGAAAAGCTTGATATCAAGCTCCTCATACTCTTTATATTACGGAGACTGCCCGGAGTTGTTGACAGAAGCATGCTTACGGAGCTTGTGCAGTGCGACGGGGGAGTGGGCTACTTCGATTTCTCCGACTGCCTCAGCGAGCTTGTGGACGCAGGGCAGGTCGAGGAATGTGAGGGCGGCTATAAGATCACCGAGAACGGCGCCGCAAACTGTGAGACTGTCGAGAGCAGTCTGCCGTATTCCGTGCGTAAGAAGGCGGAAAAGCTCCTTGCACCGGAGGCGGAGCGTCTGCGCAGACTGGCGATGCTCACTGCGGAACACGAGGTCACCGACAACGGCTGCTTTGTGACGCTTGCGATGGACGACGGCAAGGGTGAGATCATTCGCATGAGGCTGCTTTGCTCCGGTGAGGAGCAGGCAAAGCGCATAGAAGAAGGTTTTAAGCGTTCTGCCGAGGAGATCTACGGTAAGATAATCGTCATGCTTGACGATTAAAGAACGGATAGTGCTTATTAAGCCCATCCTGCGATGGGCATTTTTATTTTGAAAGGAAATACTCCTATGAAATCATTCATACCCGAAGGATATTCAAGTATACTGAGCGTGTATGACACGCAGAAGGCGATAAGCCTCTTAAAGCGCCTTTTTGAGGACAGGCTCGGCGCACTGTTGAACCTCTACCGAGTGTCCGCACCGCTGTTTGTCGAGGCGGATTCCGGACTTAACGACAACCTCAACGGCTACGAGCGCCCCGTCAGCTTTGACATTCTGCGCTCCGATGCTCACGCACAGGTCGTGCAGTCGCTTGCGAAGTGGAAGCGTTTGGCGCTGAAGCGCTACTGCTTCTACCCCGGCAAGGGACTTTACACCGACATGAACGCAATACGCCGCGACGAGGACGAGCTTGACAATCTTCACTCCATCTACGTCGACCAATGGGACTGGGAAAAGGTCATACTTGCGGAAAACCGCAATCTCGACTACCTCAAGCTCACGGTCATGGACATTGTGAAGGCGGTTTGCGACACGCAGGACACCATGCAGGCGATCTATCCGCAGCTCGGCAGCCTCGGCAAGCTTGAGCGCCGTGTGAGCTTTGTGACGTCGCAGGAGCTTGAGGATATGTACCCTGACAAGACCCCGAAGGAGCGTGAAAACGCATACCTCAAGGAGCATAAGACCGCATTCATCATCGGCATCGGCGGTGCGCTGAAGTCCGGCAAGCCGCACGACGGCAGAGCGCCCGACTACGACGACTGGAGCTTAAACGGCGACATTATGTTCTGGAACGAGCTTTTGGGCTGTGCCTTTGAGCTTAGCTCCATGGGCATCAGAGTCGATCCCGAAGCGCTTGACAGACAACTCAGACTCTCCGGCTGCGACGACAGACGGGAGCGTCCGTATCACAAGATGCTCTTAAACGGTGAGCTGCCTCTCACCATCGGCGGCGGTATCGGTCAGTCCAGACTTTCCATGCTGCTGCTCGGCAAGGCACATATCGGTGAGGTGCAGGCGTCGATCTGGGACAAGGACACCGTCGAGATTTGCGAAAAAGCAGATGTCATGCTGCTGTAAGGAGAAGCATATTATAGACCATGGAAATTATTGAAGCGATAAAAGTAATAATCCTCGCCATAGTCGAGGGAATAACCGAATGGCTGCCCATCTCAAGCACGGGACATCTTATCTTGGTCGATGAGTTTATAAAGCTCAACGAAAGCGCCGAATTTAAAGAGCTGTTCATGTACGTCATTCAGCTCGGCGCAATACTTGCGGTCGTCGTGCTGTTTTGGGATAAGATGTGGCCGTTCCAGAGCAAGGATAAATCGAAGCCCGTCATCAAAAGAGACGTGTTTTCGATGTGGTTCAAGGTCGTGGTAGCCTGCATTCCGGGCTTTCTTGCCTACATTGCGCTCGATGCGATCTTCGTTGACGACTGCCGCATAATCGCAGCGGCGCTCATTGTGTACGGCGTTGCGTTCATCATCATCGAAAACTGGAACAAAAACCGCACACCGAGAGTTGCGACGCTGGAGGAGATCAGCTATAAGGATGCGCTTCTAATCGGTCTTTTTCAGGCGCTGAGCATCGTTCCGGGAACCTCACGCTCCGGCTCGACTATCATCGGCGGACTCATTATCGGGGTCTCCCGTGTCGCCGCCGCAGAGTTCACCTTCTTCCTTGCGGTGCCTGTAATGATAGGAATGTCGGTGCTGAAGATACTGAAGTTCGGCTTCGACTTCACCTCCGCACAGGCGATAGCGCTCGTCCTCGGCTGCGTCGTTGCATTCATCGTGTCCATCCTCGTTATCAAATTCCTTATGAATTACATAAAGAAGAAGGACTTCAAGGTGTTCGGCTGGTACCGAATAGTCCTCGGACTTGTGGTCCTGCTCTACTTCTACATTATAAAGTAAAACAAAAAATGCATCGTTCAAACGAACGATGCATTTTCTTATGCGTTTGTTATCTTACGGTGTAGGTCCCGGCTGCAAAGTAGTTAAGAGGATTTGTCCTTGAGCCGTTGAGCCAAACCTCAAAGTGCAGGTGCGGACCCGTTGACATACCGGTCGAGCCGACGTAGCCGATGGTCTGACCTCTGGACACCTGCTGTCCCGTCGAGACTGCACGGCTGCTCATGTGAGCGTACAGCGTTTGCAGACCGTTGCCGTGGTTTATCATAACGTAGTTGCCCCAGCCGCCGTTCCAGCCGTCGACAGACTTAACGACGGTGCCGCTGTCTGCGGCAAGGATCGCAGTACCGTTTGATGCGCAGATGTCGATACCGCCGTGGAGCTTGTACTGTCCGGTGATGGGGTGTGAGTAGTAGCCGTACTTGCGGCTTGAGATCGTCGTGCAGTAGGAGGGCCACATGAGCGAACCGGTGCCGATGACCTGACCGCCGCTGTTGCCGCCGTTGTTGTTTTTCTCCTGCTCACGTCTTGCTTCCTCGGCAAGCTCCTTGGACTTTGCGCTTATCTCGCTGCGCAGAGCCTCATCCTGAGCGTTGAGCTGACTTAAAAGCGCCGAGTTGGAGCTGATGTCGCTTTGCAGGGAGGATATGAGTGCGGTCGCTTCCGCAATGTCGCTTTCAAGCTGAGCGGAAAGCTTAGTAAGCTCCGCCTTCTGCTCCTTCATTTCGAGCTGAGCCTGCTCATATTCGGCCTTTGCCGCCTTGAGATCGGTTACGGTGCTCTTGTAGGAATCCTCAAGCTCACGGTCGCTCTTCATAATATCGCCGACGTCGTCGATAAGACCGAGAAATTCGCCGATGGAGTTGGCGCCGAAAAGCACCTCTATGTAGCTGTATCTGCCGTTCTCCTCCATGCTGCGGATACGCTTCTTGAGCTTTATAAGTTGTTCGTCCGCAAGCTTCTGGGTTTCATCGACCTCTTTTGCCTTCTGAGCAATGAGATCCTCATGCAGTGCGATCTGCTCCTCAAGCACCTGTATCTGCTGCAAGGTGACGGCGTTTTTCTGATCGAGTGCGGTTTTAAGCTCAATAAGCTTGTCCTGCTGACCCTTCAGAGAATTTATCGTAGACTGAATATCTTTTTGCTGTTCCTTGAGACTGCTCTGCTGCTCCTTGAGATCGTCGATCTCGGACTGAGTAACGGCGTTTGCCTGTACCGGGATAAACGCTATAAAAAGCGTCAAAGCAAGGATCAGTGCGAGGAACAGTGAGAGTACGGATCGAAATTTAGTGTTTGACATAATGTACCTCCGTTCACGGTAAAACATTATATCACACCTGTCAAGTCTTTGGTTAACATGTTGTAAACACTTGTAACAAGTAGAAAAAAGACGAGGCCCAAGGGCGGACTCAGATAAGGATAAGCAGCCCTGTAAAAAGTCTTTTGCCCTGTGGCGGCGTTGAAAATGCTCGAAATATATCTCCATTATTCCTGCGCTTTTCGCCTTGCCACAGAACAAAATCCAATTTTACAGGGTGCATGGCAGTTTTGAGCGAGATATTTTTCGTTCAGGCAAAATAATAAAATCTCGGCAATACTTTGTGTATTGCCGAGATTTTTTATGAAGTATGGGCGGAAAAGAGCCGCTCAAAACCGACTTATCTTTATCTGAGTCCGCCCAAGCCTCGTCTTTTTTGACTGTTCAATTTGTTATCAGCCGCCCCAAGCGGTGGGGGAGTAGCTGAAGCTGATGCCGGGGTAGTAGCTCTGCGGATCGACACGGGAGCCGTTGACTCTGACCTCAAAGTGGAGGTGGGGACCCGTGCTTCGGCCTGTCGAGCCGACGTAACCGATGGTCTGACCGGCGGAGACGGTCTGTCCGACCGTTACGGAGCAGACGCTCATGTGAGCATACAGCGTCTGAATGCCGTTGCCGTGGTTTATCATTGCGTAGTTGCCGTAACCGCCGTTATAAGCACTGTTGTTGTAAGCGGTGACGACGGTGCCGCTGCCGGCGGCGTATATTGCGGAACCGTAGCTTGCACCGATATCGGTGCCGCCGTGGGTGCCGTACTTACCCGTGATGGGGTGTACACGGTTGCCCTGAACACTGGTGATGTAGGTGCAGTAGGAAGGCCAAACGGTGAGAGTGCCGCTTCCGGAGGGCGTGGAAGGATTTGAAGGCTTGGACGGATTCGAGGGCTTATTCTGTTCGTTAAGCTCCTTGATCTTCTGATTTATCTTATCCTGCATTTCCTTATCCTGAGCGTTAAGCTGACTGAGGATAGCGGAATTGGCGCTGATGTCGCCCTCAAGCTCCTGGATTGCTGCGTTTGCTTCGGCGATGTCCTTTTCAAGCTGAGCGGAAAGATTCGTAAGCTCCGCCTTCTGCTCTTTAAGCTCAAGCCGTGCCTCCTCGTACTCCGACTTGACGGTCTTGAGGTCGGTTACGGCTTCCTTGTAGGAGTTTTCGAGATCACGGTCGCTCTTCATAATATCGCCGATGTCGTCCATAAGACTGAGGAACTCGCTGATGGACTCTGCACCGAAAAGAACGGCAACATAATTGTATCTGCCGTTTTCCTCCATGTTGCGGATGCGAACCTTAAGTCTGCTGAGCTGCTCGTCGGCGACGTCCTGAGCCTTCTCAAGCTCGACGGACTTCTGCTCGATAAGCTCCTCGTGAAGCGTGATCTGCTCCTCAAGGTTTAAGATCTGCTGGAGGGTAATGGCGTTTTTCTCGTCAAGAGCGGTTTTAAGCTCAATAAGCTTGTCCTGCTGACCGCGAAGGGAATTCACGGTGTTCTGAATGTCCTTCTGCTGCTCCTTGAGCTGGTTGCGCTGCTCTTTGAGTTCGTCGATCTCTGCCTGCGTAGTTGCGGCATTTGCATTCGTCGGGGTAAAGCACAGCACCAAGCTGAACATAAGCACCAGACTGAGCAAAACCGAAATCGCTGATTTTAATCGCTTTCCAAACATATTAGTCTCCTGTAGTCGTGGGGGGGTTAAGTACAAAACATATCACTTTATTATTATACACTACTTGTCAAGGAGTTTGTTAAGATAGTTTTAAAAATAAGCATAAGTGGAGTATCCGAACCCGTTTTAAAGCTGACGGTAGCTGAACCCCTGCCGCCTGTCGGCGTACCCTTTCGGTTATTTCCGACTTTTTTGCTTTGATGGGCGTCAGCCCATCTTCATCAAAGAAAGCCGAAAATCCGCTCCGGCAAAACCGACAGGGGTTCGGCTCCCGTCAGCTTAAATGAACACAGGCACCGCCGAACGGCGATGCCTGTGATAAAGTGTCGAATCAGAAGTGGAACAGACCGCTTCCGAATGCTGCTGCAAAAACGGTGGAAACAACGGTCATCAGCTTGATGAGGATGTTGATGGAGGGACCGGAGGTATCCTTGAACGGGTCGCCTACGGTGTCGCCGACGACTGCTGCCTTGTGAGCGTCGGAGCCCTTGCCGCCGTGGTTGCCTTCCTCAATGTACTTCTTGGCGTTATCCCATGCGCCGCCTGCGTTGGACATGAACATTGCCATCATAACGCCAGTGACGAGTGCGCCTGCAAGCAGACCGCCGAGAGCGGCAGGTCCGAGGATGAAGCCGACTGCGAGGGGAACGATAACTGCCATAAGACCGGGAATGAGCATTTCCTTGAGAGCTGCGGTGGTGGAGATGGAAACGCACTTCTTGTAGTCGGGCTTGCCCTTGCCTTCCATGATGCCGGGGATCTCACGGAACTGACGGCGAACCTCTTCGATCATCTTGTTAGCTGCCTTGGAAACGGAGTCCATGGTCATTGCGGAGAAGACGAAGGGAAGCATACCGCCGATGAGCAGACCGATGACGACTGCGGGATCGAGAAGGCTGGTAGCTGCTGCGGAGAGATCTGCTGCCTCTGCGAAGGAGACGAACAGTGCGAGGGCGGTCAGAGCGGCGGAGCCGATAGCGAAGCCCTTGCCCATTGCTGCGGTGGTGTTGCCGACTGCATCGAGCTTGTCGGTGATCTCACGGACGGAGTGGTCGAGACCGCTCATCTCGGCGATACCGCCGGCGTTGTCGGCGATAGGACCGTAAGCGTCGACCGCAACGGTGATACCGGTGGTGGAGAGCATACCGACTGCTGCAAGTGCGATACCGTAGAGGTCAGCGCACTTGTAGGAAACAAAGATAGCAACGCAAATCAGAACGACGGGGATCCAGGTGGACATCATGCCGACTGCAATGCCGGAGATGATGGTCGTAGCAGAACCGGTCTCGGACTGATGTGCGATCTTCTTAACGGACTTGTAATCGCCGGAGGTGTAGACCTCGGTGATGATGCCGATGACGAGACCGACAGCAAGACCGGCGATGATCGCCCATGCGGAATCGTAGCTGCCGAGCATGGTCTTGCTCAGGACTATGGAAGCCACAACGACGAGCAGAGCGGAAACGTAGGAACCCATCTTGAGTGCCTTGTGGGGATTGGAGCCGTCCTTGCCGCGGACGAAAAAGGTTGCGATGATGGATGCAAGAATACCGCAGGCAGCAATTGCCATGGGGAAGACAACTGCCTTGTCGGAAACGAGCAGACCGAGGGTCATTGCGGAGATGATAGCACCGACATAGCTCTCGAAGAGGTCTGCGCCCATACCTGCAACGTCGCCTACGTTGTCGCCGACGTTATCGGCGATAACAGCGGGGTTGCGGGGGTCGTCTTCGGGGATGCCTGCCTCGACCTTGCCGACGAGGTCGGCGCCGACGTCAGCAGCCTTGGTGTAGATACCGCCGCCGACACGGGCAAACAGTGCGATGGAGGAAGCACCGAGAGAGAAGCCGAAGAGGACTTCGGTGTTCTTGGTGATGATGTAGAGAACGCTTGCGCCGAGAAGACCGAGACCGACGACGCACATACCCATGACGGAGCCGCCGGAGAAGGCGATGGCGAGAGCCTTGTTCATTCCGTGCTGAGCGGCGTTTGCGGTACGGACGTTAGCCTTGGTGGCAACGTTCATGCCGATGTAGCCTGCGAGAATGGAAAACACCGCGCCGCAGAGGAAGCAGCCGGCAGTGGTCCAGTTGCCGAGACCGAGACCGATAGCAACGAAAAGGACTACGATAAAGACGACGAGGATATTGTACTCGGCGAACAGGAAGGCACGGGCGCCATCACTGATACTGCCGGCAATTTCCTTCATGCGGTCGTTGCCTGCGTCCTGCTTGCCTACATAGACGATCTTGTAGACAGCGAAAAGCAGAGCGAGGACCGCCATAACCGGGGCCAGATAGATAATCTTATCCATCAGAAGTTCACTCCTATTTCTTCAGATTGCAATTTTGCTTTCATAAGCTGACGGGAGTCGAATCCCTGCCGCCCGTCAAAACCGACAGATGCTCGGCTCCCGTCAGCTTAAGCTAATTATGTATTTTATACTATAAAAGTATGAAAATCAATTTAATTCTTGTGTGTTTTAGTGCAGTTTCTACAAATTTATCATATTTCACGAAAGAACGTCGTTTTACGACGTCAATGTGTGCAAAAATAACAAAAGCCAAAAAATTAACGACAATTCTTTAACGTTTTGGCATATAAAACTGAAAATGTTTAAAATTTTTGTTGGAATAGACGTTGAAATTTTTGCGACATGATTATATAATGACACTAAATATTATTTTTAAAGAAGAGCAAAGGGAGCGGAAGAATGCTTGTAAAAATATTTGCCGCATTGAGTGCGATCGCTACGGTGCTGACCGTTGCACTTACTGCACTGGCGGAAACCGGATGGAACCTTTTGTGGATAGTGCCGCTGCTTCTTATCGGATATTTCCTTGCGAGCAACGTACTGTACGTTTTGCTAATGTACCTGGGTACGCAGTTTTTTATCGACCTTAATAAGCCGCAGTCTCGTCCGTCGAAGTTCTGCCGCTGGCATCTTGACCAGATCGCAAAGACCGCCTGCCTCTACTTCGGTGCGAAGATACACGTCACGGGGGAGGAGAAGATCCCCACCGACCGCCGTTTTCTCATCGTCTGCAACCACAGGTCGTTCTTTGACCCTGCCGTCATGGTTGCGACGCTGGATAAGCACGGCATCATATACATATCGAAAAAGAGCAACTTCCGTGTGTTCGTCGGCGGAAAGCTGATGCACAAGAGCGGCTGCCTCGCCCTCGACAGGGACAACAACAGACAGGCGCTCGGCGTCATAAAGCGTGCGACGGAGATCATAACGCAGGACGTAGGCTCCATCTGCATATACCCCGAAGGCACCCGCAGCAAAACCGAGAACATGAACCCCTTCCATGCGGGTTCCTTTAAGATCGCACAGAAGGCTGGCGCACCCGTCGTCGTCGCAGCGGTCAGGAATACCGACGATATTATGAGAAATGCCTTTAAACGCAACACTCAGGTGTATCTTGACATAATCGGGGTCATAGACGCCGAATACGCAAAAACGCACACCACAAGGGAAACTGCGGACCTGGCGCAGGGTATGATCGAGGAGCATCTCGAAAAGATGAGGAAGGAGACCTGCGACAGCGGATGCTAAAGCTTTTAAGGTACCTGAAAAGAAAAGAATGGCTGTTTTTCCTTCTCAGTCTGGTTTTCATTGCGGCGCAGGTCTGGCTTGACCTGAAGCTGCCGGACTATATGTCCGAGATAACGAAGCTGGTCGAGACGGAAGGCAGTGCAATGAACGACATTTGGACTGCCGGCGGAATGATGCTGCTTTGCTCCCTTGGGAGCCTTGCGTCATCCGTGGCAGTCTGTTTTCTTGCGTCCAATATCGCAGCCGGCTTCTCGAAACGTCTGAGGAGCGCCATGTACTACAAGGTGCAGTCGTTTTCAAAAAACGAGATCGGTCGCTTTTCGACGCCGAGTCTTATCACCCGCTCCACGAACGACGTCATGCAGGTGCAGATGCTCATAGTCATGTCGATGCAGGTGGTCATAAAGGCTCCGCTCATGGCAATCTGGGCGATAACGAAGATAGCGGGCAAGGCGTGGCAGTGGTCGCTTGCGACGGGGATCACGGTCGCAATACTCATGGCGCTTATGGCGCTCATCCTTGCGCTGACCTTTCCTCGCTTCCGCAGGGTGCAGTGGCTTCAGGACGGACTGAACCGTTCCGCAAGGGAGAACCTGACGGGCATTCGGGTCGTGCGTGCGTTCAATGCCGAAAAGTATCAGCACGACAAATTCCAGAAAAGCAACACCGAGCTTAGGAACAATCAGCTCTTTGCAAACAGGGCGATGACCTTCATATCGCCGATAATGAGCCTTTCCATGAACCTGCTGAGTATGTCAATATACTGGATCGGCGCAATACTCATTAACTCGGTAAGTTTAAACGGCGCCGAGGCGCTGGCGCAGAGAGTGGACATTTTTGCCGACATGATCGTGTTCATGTCCTATGCCATGCAGATGATAATGTCGTTTCTTATGATGGCGGCGGTGTTTGTCATTGCGCCGAGAGCCTTTGTCGCAGCCGGAAGAATAAACGAGGTGCTGGACACCGAGCCTTCGGTGAAGGACGGCTATGGCGAACCGAAGGAGAAAGACCGGGTGAGCATGTGCCTTCTCGACCCCCACGGCAGCGAGAACGCAGTGATCGATCTGCACGGCAGTATGGTGTTCTTCGGTGGTGACGCCGTGTTCACCATACGCAGCGAAGCGGCGTCCCGGCAGATGATAGAGTTTGAACACGTTTCATATCGCTACCCCGGCGGCAGCGGCGACGTTTTGAGCGATATAAGCTTTAAGATAGCACGGGGGCAGACGGTCGCAATTGTCGGCTCGACAGGCTCCGGCAAGACGACGCTCGTGAACCTGATACCGAGATTCAGCGACCCCACCGAGGGACGCATACTCGTAGACGGAACGGACGTCAAAAACTACACTCTAAAGCAGCTCAGCGAAAAGATATCGTATGCGTCGCAAAAGCCGCTGATGTTCACGGGTACGGTTGCGTCAAACGTCGCAATGGGGTGCTCTGCGGAGCCGGAAAGACTTGAAGCTGCGCTTCGCATCGCACAGGCGGACGAGTTTGTAGGCTCTCTGCCGGACGGTGCGGCGTCTCCCGTGGCACGAGGCGGCGTAAACTTCTCCGGCGGTCAGAAGCAGCGTCTGTCTATCGCAAGGGCGCTTTGCCGCAGGTCGGATATTCTGATACTTGACGATTCCTTCTCCGCTCTCGACTTCAAGACAGACAGAGCGCTGAGAAACGGACTTAAATACGAGCTGGGAGATACGACGGTCATCATCGTTGCCCAGCGTATCGGCACCATAATGGGCGCCGACAAGATAATCGTACTTGACGACGGGCGTATCGCCGGCATCGGTAAGCACAGGGAGCTGCTGTCCGACTGTGAGGTTTACAGGCAGATAGCGCTGTCACAGCTTTCGGAGGAGGAGCTTGCCCTATGAGTCACCCGACCGGAAGAATGAACCGCACACAGCAGAAGCCGAAGGACTTCCGTTCGGCGATGCGGGATATATTTAAATATTGTAGGCCGTGGTACACTCCAATCATGGCGGCGCTGCTGTTCTCCGTCGGCAGCACGGTGCTTTCAATCATTGCGCCGGACAAGATGGCGGACCTAACAAACTCTATCGGCGCAGGACTTGCCGGCAGCATAGACCTTGACGGCGTTAAAAGCGCGATAATCGGGATACTGATAATCTACTGCTCGTCGGGACTTTGCACCTGCCTGTCAAACTACCTTATGATAAGCGTGATGCAGCGCATATCGTGGAGTCTGCGCAAGGACATATCCGAGAAGATAAACAGGATACCCTTAGGCTACTTTGACAGGGTCAGCGTCGGCGACGTTCTGAGCAGAATAACCAACGACGTCGATACGCTGTCCTCGACGCTCAACTCAAGCGTCACAAGTCTCGTGCAGGGCCTTACTCAGTTTATAGGCGTCATTGCGGTGATGCTCATTACAAACTGGGTGCTTGCGTTGACGGCGATAGGCTCATCGCTTTTCGGCTTTGCGTTCATGCTCATTGTGATAAAGCGCTCGCAGAAGTATTTCCGCAGTCAGCAAAAAAATCTCGGTGCGATCAACGGTCACATCGAGGAGACCTACTCCGGTCACGACACCCTACGTATATACGGCGCTCAGGAGGAAGCCGGGAGGGAATTTGACAGGATAAACGACGACCTGTACAAAACCGCATGGAAATCGCAGTTTTTCTCCGGGCTTATGGCTCCGTTTATGAGCTTTATCGGCAACTTCGGTTACGTCGCCGTCTGTGTCGTCGGTGCTTCGCTTGCGCTGGACGGCAGCATAGATTTCGGCACCATCGTGGCGTTTGTCGCATATGTCAGACTGTTCACGTCGCCGCTTTCGCAGATATCCTCCTCCGCAACACGGCTCCAGTCGGCAGCGGCAGCGGGCGAGCGTGTGTTCGGCTTCCTCTCGGAGACCGAGATGCGCAGCGACGCAGAGCTGGGAGATGCCCCGCAGAGGATACTCGGCAGGGTGGAGTTTGACCATGTGAGCTTCGGATACATACCCGACAAGCCCGTGATCCGAGACTTTTCCGCAACGGTGGAGCCGGGGCAGACGGTAGCAATAGTCGGGCATACCGGTGCGGGAAAAACAACGATAGTCAACCTGCTCATGGACTTTTACGAGCTGTGGAGCGGGGAGATACGCATAGACGGCGTTCCTATCTCGTCCATGAAGCGCAGCGAGGTACATTCGCTGTTCGGCATGGTGCTTCAGGACGCATGGCTTTTTGAGGGCAGCTTCAGAGAAAATATCACATACGGCAGGAAAGACCTTGACGACGAGCGCATGATCGAGGTTTGTAAGGCAGTCGGACTGCACCACTATATAAGCACTCTGCCAAACGGCTACGACACCATGCTCAGCGAAAGCGGCAGCCTGTCCGAGGGGCAGAAGCAGCTCCTCACCATCGCAAGGGCGATGGTTGAGAACGCACCGATGATAATACTTGACGAGGCGACGTCCGCTGTCGATACCCGGACCGAGCGCCTTGTTCAGCAGGCGATGCAGCGTCTTACGAGCGGGCGTACGTCCTTTGTGATAGCACACAGGCTTTCGACCATAAAGGACGCAGATCTCATACTTGTTATGGATCACGGCGACGTTGCCGAGAGCGGGACGCACTCGGAGCTGCTGCGAAAGGGCGGACTGTATGCGGAGCTGTATAACAGTCAGTTTGACAGAGAGGACGACGCAGCAAGAGCGGGAGGCAGAGCATGAAAAAGGTTGCACTTATAACGGGTTCCTCCAGAGGGATCGGCAGGGCAGAAGCGATAGCCTTGGCAAGGCGTGGCTATGCCGTGTGCATAAACTACATCGAACACGAAGCGGAAGCGCAGGAAACGCTGCACCTTCTGCAAAGCGAGGGGCATGAGGCGATAGCCGTGAGAGCCGACGTGTCAAGCCGCACGGAGGTCGAGGCGATGGTGCGGGAGACCGAAAAGCGTCTCGGCTACGTCACTCTGCTTGTGAACAATGCCGGAATTGCAGGGCAGTGCCTGTTTCAGGACCTGACACCGCAGCACTGGGAGCGCATGCTCGGCGTGAATCTCACGGGAGCTTTTAACACGATTCAGGCGGTGCTGCCGCATATGCTGCATGAACACAGCGGCTGCATAATCAACACCTCGTCCATTTGGGGACAGCACGGTGCGTCGTGCGAGGTGGCGTATTCCGCATCGAAGCACGCAGTCATCGGTCTGAGCCGCTCCCTTGCCATGGAGCTTGCGCCGTCCGGGATAAGGGTCAACTGCGTCGCTCCCGGTGTTATCGACACGGACATGGTGAAGGTGCTTGGCGACGAGACCCTCGGAATGCTCGCCGAGGACACGCCTCTCGGCCGCCTTGGAACGCCGGAGGATATTGCGGCGCTCGTGGCATTTTTGGCGTCGGAGGAGGCGGGTTTCATAACGGGACAGGTCATAACGAGTGACGGAGGATTTATAAAATGAACAAAGACTACGGTGAGATCGTATCGAAAGAGTGGCTCTCGGAGCATAAGCACTACACCTTTGCGCTGCTTTGCTCCTACGGCGGAACGGCGATAAACGCATTGGTCGCATGGTATTTCCTCGGCCGCAGCAGCATGGGGCTTATCGGCGCCGCAGTCGTTTTTGCCGCACTTACCGTGTGGTGCATTGCCGACAAGCGCTACAAGAGCAGGCAGCTTCCGGCGGTCATAGGTGCGGTAGCCGTGCTTTTAGTCGTGACGGGCTACTTCTTTGTGCGTAAATATCACTGCACCGAGGTGCTGTACCCGCTCGGGGCCGAGTGCCTTGCAATGGCGGCGTATGCCGTGATCTTTAAACAGTCGCTGAAAAGGTCTTGACAATAAGAAAAAACCCGCTTCAAAGCGGGTTTTTTTCATGTTCACTATTGCGAGAGCTTTACGATGATCGCATCGCCGATGATAAGACAGCAGCCGTCGGCGGGGTATGACGGCATTGCGGCGACCTCAGGCAAGGTGCGAAGCGCTGTTGCATCGTCATTTGATATATAGGCGTAGTCGTAGTGCATAATGTTTTTAAGATAGCTGTAATACGTTGCGTAGTATGTTACGCCGAGGGTATTGTTGTTGTACAGTGTGGAGTTTGCAATCCCGTCGTATTGCGGGTCAGAATGTTCGTTTGCAAGCCCTCCGAGAAAGACAATCTTTGTTTCACCGTGTACAAAGCCGGGCTGAGATTCAATGTAATCGACAAGCTCGTCCATCACTCTGGCAGTTTCGTTGTAGGTGTACTCACGCTGGCGGTAGAGCCTGTATGCAAACACAATGTTGCAGAGGATGATTGCGGCGATCGCTCCGGAAATAATGCAGCGATGCCCCCACTTGGGCTCTTCCTCCGTAAGCATGATCGGCAGAAGATACACGGTAAAGCAGCCAAACGCCATCAGCTCGTGATAAACAGAGGCGGAGACGAATCTGATACAGTTTGCGCCCAAGGGAAAGAGCAGAATGAGAACTGCGATAAGCAGAACGGACGCCTTTTGCAGCTTGCGCTTCATAATCAAGGATACGAGCAGGCAGATAGAGCATACCGAAATGATCGCAAGCAGCAGCGGAAAAAGTATTTCCGCACCGCCGATTATGCCACAAAGCTCATGAACAAAATCTGTATATGCGTATCTGAGCTGAAGGAAGACTCCTACCTCGGAGAAGCTCGAAAGATGACTGAGACTGTTGTAGTCATTGCTTTCGGCAACTCCGCTGAGTGCCAAAATCAGCTTGTAAGAACCCCAATACAGCGCACCGCCGAGAAGGACTGTCGCAATGCCCTTAAGCCCGAACCTTACAACTTCACCGCAGCGCTTGCCGTCAATGAGCCGCTTTATACACAGCAGCATGAAAAGCCCCACGGCAACTGAGACGTAGCTCTGGTACAGCGCAAGCGACAGACATATAAATACGCTGCCGAAAACAAATCCGAAGCGGTACTTTAGACAAAAATACACGGCGATGACCGCCAAAAGCATTGACAGCATATAAATATCGACCCACGGAATGTAGGAAGAATAAGAGAGCGACATCGTGGTGTTCGTTGCAAATATTCCGCTTATGAGTATAAGAGAGATACGCTTTTTGAAATCAAGCAGCTTAGATATTATGTAAACTGATAGCGACAGAAACACGGAGGCGAGGAGCGTGATGAGCCAAGGGATCGTATCGTTTCCTCGGATGAAGCGATAAACGGGCTGAAGATATCTTCCGAGACCTATCTGGAAGCTGTTGTCGGCGAGAGTGTTTACCGCATAGAGCGCATCGTGCAGAAAGTATTCGTGAAATGCCATGATCCAATGCGTCACAAGCATGAGAACGAATACACATATAAAGCTTTCGAGAAGCGGTTTTTTGATATTACTTATATTTGCCATGTTAACTCCGTAATAATCCCCCAAGGCAGAGCCTTGGGGGGCAATTTGATCAGAAGGGGAAGCCCATCGGGGTGATACGGCTCATCGCCTTGTTGGTAGCGTCCTCGCTCATGGAGATCGCCTCGTTGACGGCAGCAACGATCATATCCTGAAGCATTTCAAGATCGTCGGGATCCACGGCTTCGGGGCTTATCTCAATGCTCTTGAGGGATCTTGTGCCTATCATGGTAGCCTTGACGGCACCGCCGCCGGCAGAAGCCGTAAACTCTTTGCTCTCAAGCTCTTCCTGCATCTTTCTGATCTCTTCCTGCATCTTCTGAGCCTGCTTCATCATGTTGCCGCCGGGCATACCCCCGCGAAAACCGCCTTTTGCCATGTTTATGTCCTCCTGTAAATTAGTTTCAGATAAAACGTGTTTCCTTAAAGTTTTTCAGTTCGTTTATGTCCCTCGTCGGCTTTTTCTCTGCGGAGGGAGCGGCTTCCGCTTCTTCGACGGTGACCGCAAGACTACGTCCCGTCACCTGCGATGCGGCGGAGCGCAGCCGCAAAATAACGTCCTGACTCTTTATCATGTTGAAAAACAGCCCCGGTTCGACGAACAGCTTCATCGAGGAAGCGTCAATGCAGCACAGGGTTTTTGCCGGGTCTGCAAGTATGGGGATAAGCCCCACCGGGAGACTTGCCTCTGCGCTTTCGAGGATGAGCTTCCAAAGGGAAGCACTGTCCTGCGGAAGCTCGTCGGCATTTTCGGGAGCATCGGGGTTGAGGGCACCGACAGGCCTGTCGAGAAGATCGTCCTCCGGCTGATACTCGTCAAACTGCGAAAGATCGAGGTCATCCTCCGGCTCATCGTCCGCTATCTCGGACTCAAAGCGGCGGGGAGCGGGCTCGTCATAATCGTCGGGGATGTCAAAAACGGGACGCTTCGTCAAGGAAGCTTCAAGCCGTGCAATGCGGGCACGCAGCGCCGCAACATCCTCAACGAGGGCGGGGTCGCACAGAGAAATGATGCACAGCTCCGCAATGAGCCTCGGACTTTTCGAGTCTTTAATTTTAATAATGTAGGAAGCGACGGTGTCAATTCTCGAAATAAGCTCCGCCTTGGTGAGCTTCCCCGCAAGCGAGCGCAAAAGCTCAGGACTGTAAGCGCCGGAAACAAGGTCAAGCCCCGTCTTGGGCGCAACGCTTATCATAAGACAGTCACGCTGAAGGGCGTTAAGCTCCGTAAGCGCCGTGACGGGGTCCTTCCCGTCTTTCCAAAGCTCGGAGAAGAGGGCGAGCGCCGAATCGGTGTCACGCCGTATGGTGTGGTCCATAAGCAGCGCAGTGCGGCGGTTGCCCGTAAGCCCCATGACGGAGTACACCGTGTCGGTGTCGATCCGTTCGTGACCCGAACACTGGTCAAGCAGCGAAAGCGCATCACGCATACCGCCCTCGGAAAGTCCCGCAATGAGCGCAGCGGCGTTTTCCTCAAGCTCGAAATGCTCCTGCGAGGCGATGTAAAGAAGGTGCTTTGCGATAACGGAGGCATCGAGCCGCTTGAAGCTGTGGCGCTGGCAGCGGGAGAGAATGGTCGCCGGGACCTTGTTAAGCTCCGTCGTCGCAAGAATAAAGGTCAGATGCTCCGGCGGCTCCTCAAGTATTTTGAGAAGTGCGTTGAAGGCGGGAGGGGAGAGCATGTGCACCTCGTCGATGATGTACACACGCTTTTTGACCGAAACGGGAGAAAATACCGCCTCGTCCCGAAGCTGACGCACGTTGTCAACACCGTTGTTTGAGGCGGCGTCGATCTCCACAACGTCAAGCACGCTGCCGTCGTCGATGCCGAGGCAGGCGGGGCACTTACAGCAGGGGTTGCCGTTAACGGGAGACTGGCAGTTAAGCGCCTTGGCAAGAATTCTTGCGCAGGTTGTCTTGCCCGTCCCTCTTGTGCCGATGAAAAGGTACGCATGGGAGAGCCTGCCGCTTATTATCTGATTTTTCAGCGTATCCGTAATGTGCTGCTGTCCCACGACCTCGTCAAAGGTCTTGGGACGCCACTTGCGGTATAAAGCCTGATACATTTTAGTCACCTGAGTATAGTAATGCGGCCTTTGACAAGACTGCACACCCAACCTCGAATAATGCCATATGCCCGCCCCACCGGTAGCCGGCTCAGAACCGGCACCCTCACGGCACACGAAAAGCACCGCTTAATGCTGCTCGGTTCCCCGCCTGACATGGTTCACGGGTTCCCGTTGCGTGAGACCGATTCGTCAACGCTGCTTGCCGGGGTCAGACGACACATGACAAATCCTACGTTGGGAATTCATTCCTGCTGTAGCGGATTGCAGGTTACAGGGCACCGCTGGCTCCCCAACTAGTGCAGCCTTGTCAAAAGCCGCAAAAGCATTATAACTCAAAAATAAAATATAATCAACAAATATTTTCTTTACAAATCGAAAAAACGTGCTATAATATGCAAGTAAACGATTTGGGCCATTAGCTCAGCTGGGAGAGCGCCAGGTTCGCAATCTGGAGGTCAGGGGTTCGATCCCCCTATGGTCCACCAAGCCAAATCGACAAGTATCATGTGATGCTTGTCGATTTTTTTTGCATCTATGCAGATGCGGGTTCAGATGCAAATTGCGATTATGCACAATTTCATAATTTTTGTTTGGTAAAATCGCAAGATTATATCCCCCCTGGGAGCTTGCGCGTTTGGCAGATCCATGAGAAAATCAGACATGTTAAATCGGGTTTTGACAGAGGCGGCAGGTGTACCGACTATAAAATCTGATTAAATCCATGATATCGTGAAAGGAAGAACCCCAAATGAATCTGAAAAAACTCATTGCTCTGCTTCTTGCGGTGCTCATGGTCATAGGTGTGAGCGCTTGCGGCAACGGAACAAAACAGACGGCCGCGCGCGACAGGGTTGTCATTGCGATCGGCTCCGAACCGGAGACGCTCGACCCGACACAGGGCTGGGGCCACGGCAACTCCCCGATCGTGCAGAGCACGCTCGTCAGATACAAATCTGACCTGACCTTCGAAAATGATCTTGCGACCAACTATGAGCTGTCTCCCGACGGACTCGTCTGGACGTTCAACATCCGCGACGATGCGAAGTTCACGGACGGCAAGCCGGTCACAGCGGAGGACGTTGCTTTCACGCTCGAGACCGCCAAGGCCGCACAGGGCTCGGTCGACCTCACGTACATGAAGAGCGCCGTTGCCAAGGACGCCACGACCGTGGAGATCACGCTCTCGAGGCCGACGTCCATCTTCCTTAACACACTCGCCTCCGTCGGTATCGTGCCCAAGCATGCCTACGGTGCGGACTACGGCAGAAACCCGATTGGTTCCGGCCCGTATAAGTTCGTCGAGTGGCAGCCGCAGGAGAAGCTCGTCTTTGTCGCCAACGAGGATTACTACGGCGGCGCGCCTACGATCAAGAACGTGACAGTCGTCTTTATGTCCGAGGATGCCGCCCTTGCCGCCGTGCAGGCGGGCGAGGTGGATGTTGCATACTCCACTGCCACCCTTGGCACGACGAAGGTCAGCGGCTACCATGTGGAGGCCATCGCCTCCGCCGATAACCGCGGCTTCACGCTGCCGGTGCTGCCCAACGAGGGCAAGAAAAACGTCAATGGCATCCCCTACGGCAACAACGTGACCTGCAATCTCGAGATCCGTCAGGCCATTGCCTACGCCATCGACCGCGATCAGATCGCAGATGCTGTGCTCAACGGCTTCGGCAGACCTGCTTATTCCGAGAATGACGGTATGCCCTGGAACAACCCCGAGGTCAAGATCCAGACCGACGTGGAATATGCCAAGAAGCTCCTCGCCGATGCCGGTTGGAAGGATACCGACGGTGACGGCATTGTCGAAAAGGACGGCCTGAAGGCCGAGTTCACCTGCATCTATCCCTCCGGCGACTCCGTGCGTCAGGCGGTCGGCATGGCCGCTGCCGAGCAGCTCAAGGATATTGGCATCAAAATCAACATCGAAGGCGTCAGCTGGGACGAGATCGAGCAGCGCCAGTTCACCGATGCCGTTGTCATGGGCTGGGGCTCTGCGATTCCGAACGAGACGTACTACCTGTACCGCTCCGAGGGCGCTCTGCTGGATTACTACAATCCCGAGGGCTACATGAACGAGACGACCGACCGCTATCTCGCTGCTGCGATGGGCGCGCTGACCGTGGAAGAGGCCAACGCGAACTGGCAGAAGGTGCAGTGGGACGGCACGACCGGCACCGCCATGAAGGGTGAGTGCCCGTGGGTCTGGCTCGTCAATCTCGATCACGTGACCTATGTCCGTGACGGCCTGTCCATCGGCGACCAGCCGATCCACGGCCACGGCCACGGTCTGCCGCTGATCCAGAACCTGAGCGAGTGGGCTTGGACGAAATAACCGCGAGATACCTATCCAGCAACGGAAAGCAGCCTGCTGCATCGTAGCGGTGCGGCAGGCTGCAAGTATTTTTCACTGTCGGTTTTTGTAAGAAAACTTGCCGGCGTTCTTTTATAAAAGCCGATAGAAAGAGGTGTGAAAATGAGAGGAGCAACGAAGCGGCTTGCCCGCATCTTTGTGACTTATAGTATTAAAATACTGTCACTGCTGCTTGCTGTCAGCGTAATTTATTTGTGTGTGATAAAGAAGCAATAGAAGTGTAAAATTTTTTTGCCGTTCCCATCCGGCACTTAGCTACTGTGTCGGATAGGTCGGGCATTAT
>ULUE01044022.1_pt1 | contig 36028 bp, 28 predicted proteins | sample 1958211 | NCBI WGS metagenome assembly ULUE01 (sample SAMEA4835752, study PRJEB28245) | human gut metagenome | biome: gut microbiome; material: fecal sample | place: Denmark | collected 2008 | reverse complement strand
GCCGGTACCGTGACCGCCATTGCGGATGATGCTCTGTGGGGCCGCGTGGTGGAAGTGACCGACGCGCAGGATCGCGTGTGGCGCTACTGCGGGCTGGAAGAAGTTGCCGTGACCCAGCGCGAAAAAGTAACCGCCGGGACCCGCCTTGGCACCACAGGCAACGTGCCCGCCGAAGCCCAGCAGGGCAGCCACCTGCACCTGGAATGCCGCAAAGCCGGCGCCTGCCTGGACCCGGAAAAGAATTAAGGCAATACCGCATAATTCTAAGTGCCGATACGGCGAGCGAGGTGCGGCAGATGCTAAGCCAAAAGCGCAGATAATACTGGATGTCTTATCGAGCATTTTGGCAACGCAGATGCCGTGCCGCAGCCGCCGGAGCGGTGCTTAAGCCGTCAGGCGGGAATTGTGCGGTGCTGCCTTAACACAGGCAATGCCGCTGCACCGTGGATGGTGCGGCGGCATTGCTCTGCCATGAATTCGGACAAGCTCTTAAAAAATATCCTGCTTGCCAGCAAATACCGTTGACAAATGCACGAAACATGTGTATTCTTATGGTAAAGATATCTTACAATGTCTTATTTTATAAATTTTCTTACAACTCATTCCATACAGAAAGGAGCCCGCCATGACACGCCAGCGTGCCTTGATTTTGGAAATTTTACAGCACAGCCCCAAACATCTGACGGCGGACGAAATTTTTGCCATTGCCAGGGAGAAGATGCCCGGCATTGCCCGCGGCACCGTGTACCGCAACTTAAAGCTGATGGAACAGGCCAGGGAAATTGCCCGACTGGAAATGCCGGATGGCCCCGACCGGTTTGATAAAACCTCCAACCCGCACGGCCATTTGTACTGTGATTGCTGCGGCAGCCTGCAGGACCTGCCGGTGATCGGTCTGGTGCGCGAAATTGAAAATGCCATTGGAACCGAAGTGCGTTCCTACCAGCTGACCATCCATTACATCTGCCCTGAATGCCGCGAAAAACAGGCTGAACTTTAACAGCGGAGAAATACGCCACAAACTGTGCTTCCCTGATTATATTTAGGGAGCACAGTTTTTTATTTTGTCATCATGCTCCGAAGCGTCAAAAAGGCTGCCGGACAGCCCTGCAGATGAGCAGGACGGGCGATATTTTAGGCAATACCGCATAATTCTAAGTGCCGATACGGCGAGCGAGGTGCGGCAGCTACTAAGCCAAAAGCGCAGATAATACTTTGTGTATTATCGAGCATTTTGGCAACGCAGATGCCGTACCGCAGCTGCCGGGGCGGTGCTTAAGCCGTCAGGCGGGAATTGTGCGGTGTTGCCTTTATAAAATCAGGCATAGTATTGAATATTAATATATAAATGGTGCGGGAACATACAGGATACTCTGCTGCCGGGTGGAATATATGAAATGCGGGTACAGCACTGTGACATGGCGTTGCAGGGAAAAATGCAGCCGGAATGGGCATAACATACAAAAACAGAACACAAAGATGTTGCAATATGCCAGATACGTACAAAATTCTGCAACTATTTTAGTCAAAATGCGCCTTGCTTTTCCTCCGGTTTTGCTATACCATAAAAACAATGAGCGGGAGCGAAAGAAGCATCCCGACCTATAAAGAAGGAGAACCATTATGAAAAAAACATTAGCGTTGACCTTGGCAGCTGCAATGACCTTGAGCCTGGCTGCCTGCGGCAGTAGTGCCTCCAGTGCCTCCAGTGCCGCAACATCCACGGAAAGCACATCTACCGATACTTCGGCAGCTACCTCTACGGCTGCTGAAAGCGGTACCGTTGAAAATAAGGATAAGCCGCTGGTGTGGTTTAACCGCCAGCCTTCCAACAGCACCACAGGCGAGCTGGATACGGAAGCGCTGAACTTTAACGGCAATACTTATTATGTCGGTTTCGATGCCAACCAGGGTGCTGAACTGCAGGGCAAGATGATCGCAGATTACATTAAAGCACATGCTGACACCATCGACCGCAACGGCGACGGCGTTATCGGCTATGTTCTGGCAATCGGCGATATCGGCCATAATGACTCGATTGCCCGTACCCGTGGCGTTCGTAGCGCTTTGGGCACCGCAGTGGAAGGCAGCAACGGCATTGTTTCTGATCCTGTCGGTACCAATGCGGATGGTTCCGCTACCCAGGTTCAGGACGGCACCGTTGAAGTGGATGGCACGACCTTCGCCGTTCGTGAGCTTGCTTCTCAGGAAATGAAGAATTCCGCCGGCGCTACCTGGGATGCCGGCACCGCCAGCAACGCCATCAGCGCCTGGGCTTCTTCTCTGGGAGATTCCATCGATATCGTTATTTCCAACAATGACGGCATGGGCATGGCAATGTTTAACTCCTGGTCGCAGGAAAATGGCGTTCCCACCTTTGGCTACGATGCAAACGCTGACGCAGTTGCTGCCATTGCCGACGGTTACGGCGGAACGATCAGCCAGCACGCTGACGTGCAGGCCTACTTGACCCTGCGCCTGCTGCGTAATGCGCTGGACGGCGTGGACATCAACACCGGTATTGCCACTCCGGATGCTGCAGGCAATGTCCTGAGCAGCGATGTTTACTATTACAATGAGGACGAGCGTTCCTACTATGCTTTGAACGTGGCAGTCACGGCAGACAACTACACGGACTTCACCGACTCTACCAAGCCGTATGGGCCTGTTTCCAACCAGCTGGATGCCACTACCAGCCCGGAAAAGAGCGTTTGGCTGGATATCTACAACTCCGCAGATAACTTCCTGAGCGCTACTTACCAGCCCCTGCTGGAGAAATATGATGATCTGCTGAACCTGAAGATTGACTACATCGGCGGCGACGGCCAGACCGAGGCCAACATCACCAACCGCCTGGGCAATCCCAGCGCATACGATGCCTTTGCCATCAATATGGTTAAGACCGATAACGCTGCTTCGTACACTTCTCTGCTGAACCAGTGATCCAACGGCAACAGCAATAACTGACAGTTAAGTAACGGCAACGCTATTAGGGAGAATGTATTTCTCCATAGGGGAGAATGAAGTTTTTCCTAATAGCGTTTTTTTATGAAAACAGGTGAGCAGCCGTAGGGCAGTTTGCCAATTTGCAAGACGGGAGTGACGAGAATGGCAGAAGCGAAAGACGATATTGTCTTGTCAATTCGCGGTATGTGCAAGTCGTTTGGCCGCAACCGAGTACTTGATCATATCAATCTGGATGTAAAACGCGGTACAGTTATGGGGCTTATGGGCGAAAACGGCGCCGGTAAGTCTACCATGATGAAATGTCTGTTCGGTACTTATCAAAAGGATGAGGGCAAGATTTTCCTCAATGGCAAGGAGATCAATTTTTCCGGCCCGAAAGACGCGCTGGAAAACGGAATTGCAATGGTGCATCAGGAACTGAACCAGTGCCTGGAGCGCAGTGTGATTGATAACCTGTTCCTGGGGCGGTACCCGGTCAACTCTATGGGCGTGGTTGACGAAGGGCAGATGAAGAAGAAAGCAGCCGATCTGTTCCGCAAGCTGGGCATGACTGTCAATCTGACCCAGCCCATGCGCAATATGTCGGTTTCGCAGCGGCAGATGTGTGAAATTGCCAAAGCCATCTCTTACAATGCCCAGGTCATCGTTCTGGATGAGCCGACTTCTTCGCTGACGGTGCAGGAAGTGAATAAACTCTTTGAGATGATGCGCATGCTGAAAGAACAGGGCATTGCGCTGATATACATCTCACATAAGATGGACGAAATTTTTGAAATTTGTGACCAGATTTCGGTTCTGCGTGACGGCAACCTGGTTATGACCAAGGACAGTAAGGACACCAACATGGGCGAGCTGATCACCGCCATGGTTGGCCGTTCGCTGGAAAGCCGCTTCCCGCCGGTGGACAATATCCCCGGGGATCCGATCTTGTCCATCCAGCATCTGTCCACCAAATATGCGCCTTATCTGCAGGATATCAGCTTTGATGTGCGCGAGGGCGAAATTTTTGGTCTGTATGGCCTGGTGGGCGCCGGACGTACAGAGCTGCTGGAAACCATTTTCGGCGTGCGTACCCGTGCGGCAGGGCGTGTGTATTTCCGCGACCACCTGATGAACTTCAACAATGCCCACGAAGCGATCGAGCATGGATTTGCCCTGATTACCGAGGAACGCAAAGCAAACGGCCTGTTCCTGAAGAGCGATTTGACATTCAATACTACCATTGCCAACCTGGACCAGTACAAAGGTGGCCTTGGGCTGTCAATGCCCAAAATGGTAAAAGCCACAAGCAAGGAGATCAAGGTCATGCACACCAAGTGCATGGGACCTGACGATATGATCACCAGTTTGTCTGGCGGCAACCAGCAAAAGGTCATTTTTGGCAAATGGCTGGAACGCGAACCCCAGGTCTTTATGATGGATGAACCTACGCGCGGTATAGACGTTGGCGCAAAGTACGAAATCTATGAGCTGATCATCAAGATGGCCAAACAGGGAAAGACGGTTATTGTTGTTTCCTCTGAAATGCCTGAGATTCTGGGTATCACCAACCGGATCGGCGTTATGTCCAACGGACATCTTTCCGGCATTGTGAATACCAAGGAAACAAATCAGGAAGAGCTTTTGAGACTCAGCGCAAAATACCTGTAATGGGGGATAATGATCTATGGCAACTGCAACACAAACTTCAAAAATTCTTTCGGCGGAGCAGGAAGCCAAGCTTCGCCAGCCAATCGATGAATATGTTGGGAAAATCCAGGCGCAGATCGATGAACTTCGTACTGACGGTACTGAAAAAGCTGTCAATATCCAGAATGAGCTGGATAACCTGAAGCGCGACCGCATCTATACCGCGCAGGAAAAAACGGAACGTGAGACCAAACTGAAGGCTGAATTGGCAGCGGCCAAGGCAGTTGAAGAAAAAAACAAGGGCCAGATCAACAAGCTGATCGCTGATGCCGAAGCCTATTTGAAAGCCCATTATGACAGCGACTATTACCAGGCGGTGGTGGCCAGCTGCAAGCAGGAAAAGGTACAAGCCCAGCAGAAATATCAGGCAACTGTAGAACAGCTGAAAAAGGAACACGAGACGGCGCTTTCCAAGCTGAGCAATCAACAGGAAATCAAGGACGAAAAGTATGTCCACAAGAACCGCCTGTTCGACGCCAAAATGCAGTTGGATAAGGACTGCCAGGCAATCAAGGACCGCCAGCATGCTGCGTTTGATTACAAATATCACCTGATCGATATGCTGCGCCTGTCCAAGTTTACGGTTGGCGAGTCTCTGGCGCAAAAGTGGGAAAACTACAAGTACACATTTAATCGCCGTGACTTTTTGCTGCGCAACGGTCTGTACATTGCAATCGTTATCATCTTTATTATACTGTGCCTGATTGCCCAGTTCGGCAAGAAAGTGCCGCTGCTTACCGTCAACAATATTTTGAACATTCTGCAGCAGGCTTCGCCGCGCATGTTCCTGGCTTTGGGCGTTGCCGGGCTGATCCTGCTGGCCGGCACGGACCTGTCCATTGGCCGTATGGTTGGTATGGGCATGACTGCCGCTACCATCATTATGCACAAGGGAATCAACACCGGTGCGGTTTTTGGCCATGTGTTTGATTTTACCGGGCTGCCGGTCGTTGCACGCGTTATTTTGGCGCTGCTTGTCTGCATTGTCCTGTGCACAGTCTTTACCACCATCGCAGGTTTCTTTACAGCCAAGTTCAAAATGCACCCATTCATTTCTACGATGGCGAACATGCTGGTCATTTTTGGCTTGGTCACCTATTCAACCAAGGGTGTTTCCTTTGGCGGTATCGAAGGCAACATCCCCAGCATGATCATCCCCAAGATTGGCGGTTTCCCCACCATTATCCTGTGGGCTATCGCAGCTGTGATCATTGTGTGGTTCATCTGGAACAAGACGACCTTTGGTAAAAACCTGTTCGCAGTCGGCGGCAACGCCGAAGCTGCTGCTGTTTCCGGCATCTCGGTATTCCGCGTTACGGTAGGCGCGTTTATTCTGGCAGGCATTCTGTATGGCTTCGGCTCCTGGTTGGAATGCATCCGTATGGTGGGCTCCGGCTCCGCTGCATATGGTCAGGGCTGGGAAATGGACGCCATCGCGGCCTGCGTTGTGGGCGGCGTTTCTTTCACCGGCGGTATCGGCAAGATTTCCGGCGTGGTTGTCGGTGTGTTCATCTTCACCGCGTTGACTTACTCTCTGACCACTTTGGGTATTGATACGAACCTGCAGTTCGTGTTCTCCGGTATCATCATTCTGGTTGCTGTTATGCTGGACTGCCTCAAGTACGTTCAGAAGAAATAATCTATACCGGGCTGTACGGCAAAAATTCGGCTGTGTTTATAAAAAACAGGCTGAATTTCCGGCGCTCCGGTGCCTCCCGGCATAAACCGCAGCGTATCATCAGATAACACAAAAGCATGTGCATGACAAAACGAATCGAAAATTTTGGGTTTTCGAGGAGGGCGGGTGCACATGCTTTTATTTTTGACCCGCAAAATCTTTGCCGTATCCCCAAAACCGCTGCCTGTATGCAAGGCATTTGCCTTTACCCGGCGGTATGGTATAATTTGAGAAAGAAACCGGAAGGGAGGAGAGAGATGTGATCTATCTTTCGGAATTTTATTTTCCCAGCCAAAACAGCGAGGCTAACTACCTTGCCGAGTCGCCGCGGGCCAAAATGACCTGCTATGATTCTTTCTACCCCTTTGGCCTGTTTGCGGGCCGGGGCTTGAAAGCACTGGACCTGGCGGATGTGACCATTTTGTACGGCGGCAACGGCTCCGGCAAAACCACAGCGCTCAACGTGATGGCGGACGCTTTGCGCCTGCAGCGCGGGGCACAGTATAACCGCAGTGATTTCTTCCCGGATTATGTCTCCCTGTGCCAGTTCCACACCCTGCACGCCATCCCGGCGGGCAGCCTGATTTTGACCAGCGACGATGTGTTTGACTATATGTTGGATGTGCGCGCCATCAACGATAACATTGATACCCGCCGCGGCAGCCTGTTTGATGAATACACCGAGGCCCGCACCGCCAAATTCCAGATGCACAGCATGGAGGATTATGACCGGCTCAAGCAGGTCAGCGCGGTACGGCGCTATTCCAAATCTCAGGTGGCGCGCAAAACTTTGTCTCCCAACATCCGCACCCACTCCAACGGCGAAAGCGCCTTTTTGATGTTCCAGGAAAAACTGCGCGGGGATGCCCTTTATCTGTTGGATGAACCGGAAAACAGCCTTTCCGCCGCGCGGCAGATCGCTTTGGCGGATTTTTTGGCAGATTCGGCCCGGTTTTACGGCTGCCAGTTTGTGCTGGCCACCCATTCGCCGTTTTTGCTGGCAATCCCCGGTGCCCGCATTTATGATCTGGACAGTGACCCGGTGCGCACCCGCCGCTGGACCGAGCTGGAAAGCGTGCGGGATACCTTTGAGTTTTTCCAACAGCACAAGGAGGAGTTTTGATGGCGGAACGCCGATTTTATCAAGGGGAGACCTTTGCCAATTATGACCCCGGCGAGCTGCTGGAAAACGCCGAGTTCGAGGACTGTGTGTTTGACCACTGCCGCTGGCTGGGCACGCGGGTGCAGAACTGCCGCTTCAACGCCTGTACCTTTGACCACTGCAATTTTTCCGGCGTGGTGTTCAGCTTTACCACCATGAAAGATGCCTGGCTGCTGAACAGTGCGTTCCGCTCCATGGCGTGGGGCGGGCTGCAGGGCAAAAGCGGGGTATTCCAGCCGTTTGGCAAAATCAAAAACTGCGCGTTCCGCTACAATGATTTTTCCGGCATGGCACTGAACGGCTTTGACTGGACCGGGGCGGAACTGCAGCAATGCACCTTTGATGATACCCGCCTTGCCGGGGCCAGCTTTTACGGCGTGCGGCTGGGCGGAACCCGGTTCACCCGCTGCGATTTGCAAAAAGCCGACCTGCGCACCGCCGAAGAATACGCCATTGATTTGGAGACCAACAAATTGAAAGGCGCAAGGTTCAGCTTTCCTGATGTGGTAAGGTTACTGGATGGAACGGGGATTGTGATCGAGTGAGGCGCTTAAAACGACCCAACGTAAGGTGCTTTGATGAAAACCCAAATAGGAAATTGGCTTCCCTTTGAGGGGCGGTTCCCTATGCAGCGCGCAGTAATGAAATTGTAAAAAGCGGGCCTGATATGCGGGACGATGCAAGCAGCGGCCCCTACAAATCAGGGCAACACCGCACAATTCCCGCCTTGCGGCTTAAGCACCGCTCCGGCAGCTGCGGCACGGCATCTGCGTTGCCAAAATGCTCGATAATGTCGGGTTGCGGTACCCGCATCGTGCTTCGGGGGCAAAAGCCCCTCGCACTCTGCGACCGCTGCCCCTGCTTCGGTTCGCTGTTTCCGCCACTGGCGGCGCTCACCTTTGCAGCATCCAGTATTATCTGCGCTTTTGGCTTAGCAGCTGCCGCACCTCGCTCGCCGTATCGGCACTTAGAATTATGCGGTATTGCCTCAGGTTTTAGGGCCATCATGAATCTGCAATGTGCAATAAGGCAAATCTGCGGCGGAGGGAGCACCCATCTCCGGCTGGCCTCTGAATGCTCTGTGAGGAACGGTCAAGACCGTTCCCCACGGGCCGTTCTCTTTAGGCAACACCGCACAATTCCCGCCTGACGGCTTAAGCACCGCTCCGGCAGCTGCGGCACGGCATCTGCGTTGCCAAAATGCTCGATAAGACATCCAGTATTATCTGCGCTTTTGGCTTAGCATCTGCCGTGCCTCGCTTGCCGTATCGGCACTTAGAATTGTGCGGTATTGCCTTTATAATGCACTACCACCATTTAACCTGCCTCTTACCCGTTGGAACGCCCATTGTGCGCCCGCTAACCTGACGGGATAACGATTTTTAGAAAATGATAAACCGGGTAAAAAAACCAAAAACTCGCCCTGAATTTTTACAATTCGAAAATGGTGAAAATGTTGTGGAATTTTTTGGCGTGTGGTATAATAAATGAAATTGCGGTTTATGGTTGATTTTTCGGCCCGGCCGCATTTGATTAAAAAAGCAACGCGCGGCCGAACAGGCTGCCGGGTGCAGCCGGAAAATCCCCGGGTACGCCCATTTATAAGGAGGAACGAACGGAACATGCAGAAGAAAAAAATCACCGCATTCCTGCTGGCGCTGGCAATGGTGTCCGCTATGGCACTGCCCGTTTTTGCACAGGAGCCGAACCCGCAGGCTGAAACCGCTGCAAGCATTGCAGTGGTGGGAACTGCTACCCCGGAAACCGCAGCCACCGAGGAACCGAAAGTTGACGCTGAACCGGCAGAGGACAACGTGAAAGAGGACGCCGCTACCTATGATGCACCGCCGGAGAACGGCTGGTATCAGGAATACCCCGGCGGCCCCTGGTATTGGTACGAAAACGGCGTGCGCCAGGGCACCACTGGCCGCGGCAAGGAAATCTATGACCCCAAGAGCGATGCCTGGTACTGGCTGGATGCTGTTCAGGGCGGCGCTATGACCACCAATAAGGACGTCTATCAGGACTCCAACGGCGGCAAGTGGGTGCGTTACGATGCCAACGGCCATATGGTCAAGGGCTGGAATACCAACGAGAAGGGTACTTACTACTTCGATCTCGTGACCGGTGCTATGGTAAAGGGGATGTGTACGATAGACGGCATTCCCTGCGCATTTGATACCACCACAGGCATTGGCCTGGATAAGCAGTGGGTCAACATCAACGGCGACAAGTTCTGGTACGAAGGCGGCAAGCGCCAGGGCACCACTGGCCGCGGCAAGGAAATCTATGACCCCGCTTCCGATGCCTGGTACTGGCTGGATTCCGTCAATAACGGCGCAATGGCTGTCAGCAAGGATGTCTATCAGGACTCCAACGGCGGCAAGTGGGTCCGCTATGATGCCAACGGCCATATGATCAAGGGCTGGAATACCAACTCTCAGGGTACTTATTACTTTGACCTCATCACCGGCGCTATGGCAAAGGGCACCGTTGTGATCGACGGCATTACCTGCGTGTTTGATTACAACACCGGCATTCTGCAGTCCACCAACGTGGATGTGACCAAGTACCGCGAGATCAAGCGCACCAACTACTATGCTGACGGCAGCGTGATGAACACCCTGACCACCGATTACGATGCACAGGGCCGCCTGCTGAAAGAGCAGCGCCGCGATAAGTCCGGCAACCTGCAGGTTCAGGACGACTTCTATTATGAATACAACGGCATGCTGACCAAGCATACCCACCGCGAGTACGGCAACGACAACTACTCTTACGAGTATCGCTATGAGTATGATAACAGCAACCGCTTTGCCAAGATCTCCGTTTACCGCTACAATGGCGGCTGGTACCTGTACAGCTACTGGACTGCCAAAGAGTGGGACAGCCTGGGCAGCGTTTCCAAGTTCTGGGAATACAACGGCCAGAACAAAGTTACCTGCATCGTCAACCTGACCAGCAGCGGCAGCCGTAACCGTTACACCAAGATGACCATTGTGAACAGCAGCAACAAGACCGTGCGTACTGACACCTGGAGCTATGACAGCAACGGCCACCTGGCCGGCTGGACCAACAGTGGCAACTCCAACGGCTATTCTAACGTGCTCAGACTCTCCAGCGATAACAATATTGGCGCTGGCAACCCGCTGTTCGACCGTCATTGCGGCAAATTTGTCACCGATGACAAGATCACCAGCGCTTCCATCAAGTTCCAGAACGATGAAGTTGTCGAGATCCGCCAGAACAACCAGCGCATCTCTTACACCAACCAGGAAAGCATGGGTATGAACAGCAGCAACAATCTGACCCGTACCTTTGCTACCTACACTGATGGCGGCAACTTCCGTTACCGCACCCTGGTTGAGTACTTCAAGTACAAGAACTAAGGCAACACCGCACAATTCCCACCTGACGGCTTAAGTACCGCTCCGGCGGCTGCGGCACGGCATCTGCGTTGCCAAAATGCTCGATAATGTCGGGTTGCGGTACCCGCATCGTGCTTCGGGGGCAAAAGCCCCTCGCACTCTGCGACCGCTGCCCCTGCTTCGGTTCGCTGTTTCCGCCACTGGCGGCGCTCACCTTTGCAGCATCCAGTATTATCTGCGCTTTTGGCTTAGCATCTGCCGCACCTCGCTCGCCGTATCGGCACTTAGAATTATGCGGTATTGCCCTAAGCGCAACAGCTTAGCTTGATGTAGGCTTAACCCTAAAACCACGGCCCCCGGCGGAGTATTTTACGCTCTGCCGGGGGCTTTTTGTGTATTACCGCCCATTTGCGGGCATACTGAACAAAGAACCCCGATGACGAAAGGAGCACTGTATATGCCTGCAAAAATGAACCCCTTTGAGGTAAAAACCAAACCCGCCGACCGCTACTATATGGACTGGCAGAAACTTTACCCCCGCCCCTATGACAAAAACGAGGTGGACCCCTACACCCGGCTGCGTATTATTTTAATGAACGGCACCGAGTACGAGGCCAACTGGTTCTCCCACCAGTTCCACCGCCACTGCACCAACAACGACCTGCGCCGGGAACTTGCCGTGCTGCGCCGCACCGAGCAGCAACAGCAAAAGCGCATTGCCTGCTTAAAGCCGATCGACGAAAGTATTCTGGAAACCACCATCGGGTACGAGCAGCTGGCCGTGGACCTGACGGCTATTCTGGCCCAGCGGGAGCCGGACGCCTATGTGGTGCAGGTGATGAACCTGGCTCTGCTGGAGGATTTTGACCACCTGTACCGCTATGCGGATCTGCTGGAACTGGAACGCGGCATCCACGCCGAGCGGCTGGTGGGCTGCTATACCGAGATCATGCCCGGCCGCCCCACCATTGCGGAGCACCGCCACCCGCGGGACAGCGTGCGCAAGCCCATCAGCGCGGCCACGGCGGCCCCCATCACCAAGCTGAACGCCGCCATTATCACCGCCGCCGAACAGCAGACGATGAACTATTATATGAACATCGGCACCTTTTATGACAGTGACCTTGGCCGCAGGCTGTACCAGGAGATCGGCATGATCGAAGAACAGCATGTGACCCAGTACGGCGCTCTGCTGGACCCCGGCATGACTTGGCTGGAAAACCTGCTGCTGCATGAATATACCGAGTGCTACCTTTATTGGTCCTGTGTGGAGGATGAAACCGACCTGCATATTAAAAAGATCTGGGAGCAGCATTTTGAGCAGGAGTGCAGCCACCTGCATGCCGCCGAAGCCCTGCTGAAACAGTACGAGGGCAAGGAAGCCTGCCAGATCATCCCGGATGGGACTTTCCCGGAACTGCTGCGCTTTGGCCCCCAGAAAGAATATCTGCGCAAGGTGCTCAAAACCACCATGTTGAACACCGCTGTGCAGGATGACCCCGCCATTCCGGTGGAGACCCTGACCAAAGATGCACCCTACTATGCTTACCAGGCTGCCGTCTGCCCGGACGCTGCCCGCGTGGCCAGCCACCAGGTGATTGAAGAGCACATTGGCACCAGCGGCAAGGACTACCGCTTTGAAGAAAAGCCCCATCCGGTTGAAGCCCTGCGCGACCGCACCCAGGATAATACCACGATTGCCCGAGGCAAAATCTGAACCACCCGAAGGGGCAGAGGATGGCAAACCGCCATCCTGTACATGAAAACAGGCTGTTTTTTGTAAAAAATGCCGGAGTGGATGGGAGGACCTGCCCTCTTGAACTGCCGTGCCGGGGAACGTATAATAATAACATTGCTGTGTAAGCAGCCGGCAGTGGTTACCGGGCGTTGAAAAGTGATGTTGCGCGGGGGTGATGGGAGCATGATGTACGCCCGCTGACCGCGCCCCAACAATGCTTTTTGACATGCGGCAACTACCTGCCGCTGCTTACAATGAGGGAGGATGTTGAGATTGAAACGTGAATCATTTGCTTCACGCATTGGCTTTTTGATGGTCAGCGCAGGCTGCGCCATCGGCATTGGCAATGTGTGGCGCTTCCCAACCGTAACGGGCCAGTATGGCGGCGGCGTATTTGTGCTGTTCTACCTGCTGTTCCTGGTTTTGATGGGAGCACCGGTGCTTACCATGGAGCTGGCTGTTGGCCGTGCGGGCCACGGCAGCGCGGGCACAGCCTACCGTGCGCTGGAACCAAAAGGCAGCAAGTGGCACCTGCACGGCTGGGCTTGCCTGATTGGCTGCTGCGTGCTGATGATGTATTACACCACCGTCAGCGGCTGGATGCTGGCCTATTTCTTCCGGTTTGTCAAGGGTACATTCACCGGCCTGGCCGCCGATGCCGTCAGCGGCGTGTACGCCGACCTGCTGGCCGACCCGTTCGAGCAGATCGTCTGGATGGCCATTACCGTGCTGCTGGGCTTTTTTGTCTGCAGCCGCGGTTTGCAGAACGGCATTGAACGCATTGGCAAATGGATGATGGGCGCGCTGTTTGTGCTGATCCTGGTTCTGGCTGTGCACAGCTTTGTGCTGCCCGGCGCGGGCGAGGGCCTGGCGTTCTACCTGCTGCCGGACTGGAACCGTGCCGCCGAAATGGGCATTGGCAATGTCATTGTGGCTGCCATGAACCAGGCGTTCTTTACCCTCAGCCTTGGCGTTGGCGCTATGGAAATCTTTGGCAGCTACATGAGCCGGGATTATACCCTGGCGGGCGAGTCTCTGCGCATCTGCGCGCTGGATACCTGCGTGGCCATCTGTTCCGGCCTGATCATCTTCCCGGCCTGCTTCTCTTACGGGGTCAGCCCGGATGCAGGCCCCAAGCTGATCTTTATCACCCTGCCCAATGTATTTGCCAATATGACGGGCGGCCGCCTGTGGGGTACACTGTTCTTTGTATTTATGACCTTTGCCAGCTTTTCTACCATCATTGCTGTGTTCCAGAACATTCTGGCCTGCCTGCAGGAAAGCTTTGGCTGGAGCCTGAAACGCGCCTGTGCCGTTGGAACGGTGTTCATCCTGCTGGCCAGCGTGCCCTGCATTCTGGGCTTTAACCTGTGGAGCGGTGTGCAGCTCATGGGTCCCGGCAGCACCGTGCTGGATGCTGAGGACTTTTTGGTCAGCAACCTGCTGCTGCCCATTGGCAGCTTGATCTACCTGCTGTTCTGCGTAACCAGGTGGGGCTGGGGCTTTGATAACTACTTAACCGAAGCCAATACCGGCAAGGGCCTGCGCCTGCCGCGGTGGTTCAAGCCGTATTTCAGCGTGGTGCTACCGCTGCTGATCGTGTTTATTCTGGTGCAGGGCCTGTAAAATAAAGCCGTACCGGAACCCGGCAAACCGCAAAAAATACCTGCCTGCTGCAAACTGCCCAAAAGGCATGGCGTGGCGGGGGGTATTTTTTTGAGGGATTTTGTTAATAATGTGTCAAATACCCCTTGCGCAAACCGCAGATTCTGCGTATAATATAGGCAGGGCAAAAGGGGCTGTCTGCCCCCTGTGCCAAACAGTACCAAAGCACAAGGCTAATATAAATTACCGAGAGGAGTTTTTTACCATGGGTTTGGGCAAAAAGACGATTGATGACGAAAACTACGCTGGCAAGCGCGTGCTTGTCCGCTGCGATTTCAATGTCCCGATGAAGGACGGTGTGATCACCAACGACAACCGCATCAATGCGGCTCTGCCGACCATCAAAAAGCTGATCGCTGACGGCGCAAAGGTTATCCTGTGCAGCCATCTGGGCAAGCCGAAGAACGGCCCCGAAGCCAAGTTCAGCCTGGCTCCCGTTGCTGTTCGCCTGAGCGAAAAGCTGGGCCAGCCGGTTACCTTTGCTGATGACGACAACGTTGTTGGCAACCAGGCCAAGGCTGCTGTTGCTACCATGGGCAACGGCGATGTTGTTCTGCTCCAGAACACCCGTTTCCGCAAGGAAGAAACCAAGAATATCGACACCTTCAGCGAAGAGCTGGCCAGCCTGGCTGACGCTTACGTTGACGATGCTTTCGGCTCCTGCCACCGTGCACACTGCTCCACCGCAGGTGTGACCAACTATGTTAAGGATACCGCTGTTGGCTACCTGATGGAAAAGGAAATCAAGTACCTGGGCAACGCCGTCAACAACCCGGAGCGCCCCTTCACCGCTATTCTGGGCGGCGCTAAGGTTGCTGATAAGCTGAACGTTATCTCCAACCTGCTGGAAAAGGTCGATACCCTGATCATCGGCGGCGGCATGGCCTACACCTTCCTGAAGGCACAGGGCTATGAGATCGGCAAGAGCCTGGTTGACGATTCCAAGATCGACTACTGCAAGGAAATGATGGCTAAGGCACAGGAAAAGGGCGTTAAGCTGCTGCTGCCCGTTGACGCTGCCTGCGTTGCTGACTTCCCCGATCCCATCGACGCACCTGTCGAAGTTAAGGTCGTTCCCGTTACCGCAATCCCGGCTGACATGGAAGGCTGCGATATCGGCCCCGAGAGCATGAAGCTGTTTGCTGATGCCGTCAAAGCTTCTAAGACCGTTGTCTGGAACGGCCCCATGGGCGTGTTCGAAAACCCGACCCTGGCAGCCGGCACCCTGGCTGTTGCCAAGGCTATGGCTGAAAGCGGCGCTACCACTGTGATCGGCGGCGGCGATTCTGCAGCTGCTGTGCAGCAGATGGGCCTGGGCGACAAGATGACCCACATCTCCACCGGCGGCGGTGCTTCCCTGGAATACCTGGAAGGCAAAGAGCTGCCCGGCATTGCCGTTATCCAGAACGCATAATTAAAAAACCGCAGGAGCGCGGCGGCTTAGCCGCTGCGCTCTTTTTGTTATGTGGCCCGCATGGTAGACAACAAAGAAAATCCACGCAAGCAAATAAGTAGTCAATAAGAAGGAGTTTTTATCATGGATAAACAGAACCGTAAGACAATTATTGCCGGTAACTGGAAAATGAACAAGACCGCTACCGAGGCTGCTGAGCTGATTGACGCCCTGATCCCCGCTGTTAAGGATGCAGGCTGCGAAGTTGTGATCTGCGTGCCGTTCACCGACCTGGTGACCGCCGTTGCCAAAACCAAGGGCACCAACATCCATGTTGGCGCTGAGAACGTTCACTTTGAAAAATCCGGCGCTTTTACCGGCGAGATCAGCGCTGACATGCTGACCGACCTGGGCGTTGAGTACGTTGTGGTTGGCCACAGCGAGCGCCGCCAGTATTTTGCTGAAACCGATGAAACCGTCAACAAGCGCGCCAAGGCTGCACTGGCCGGCGGCCTGAAGCCCATCATCTGCGTGGGCGAAAGCCTGACCCAGCGCGAACAGGGCGTGACCGAAGAGCTGATCCGCATGCAGGTCAAGATTGCCCTGAACGGCGTGACCGCTGACGAGCTGAAGAACGTTGTTATCGCTTACGAGCCCATCTGGGCCATCGGCACCGGCAAGACCGCTACCGCTGACCAGGCTGAGGAAGTCTGCGCAGCCATCCGCAAGGTGGTTGGCGAGCTGTACGGCGCTGACGCCGCCAAGGCACTGACCGTTCAGTACGGCGGCAGCATGAACCCCAAAAACGCAGAGGAACTGCTCTCCAAGCCCGATGTTGACGGCGGCCTGATCGGCGGCGCATCCCTGAAAGCAGACCAGTTTGCTGTTATCGTGGAAGCTGCTACCAAAGGCTGAGAATGAATGAGCAATTAGGAATGAGAAATTAGGAATTGGCTGAACCGGAAAGGCTTGAGCCGATGGAACCACCTTTCAGTCTGCTGCGCAGACAGCTTCCCTCAAGGGAAGCCAAGTGTGGCACCAAAATGGTATCTATTATTCTGTGCGCCCCTACGGTGGGATGCGTAACGAGCCTTTGTCCACCACAAACTCCTAACTTCTCCCTCCTAACTTCTAACTAAAACTAAGGGAGAACCAATCAATGGCAAAGAAACCTGTAATGCTCTGCATCATGGACGGCTTCGGCTGGACCCCGGACGAAACCTATGGCAACGCCGTTGTTGCTGCCAACAAGCCGCATCTGGATGCACTGATGAAAAATTACCCTATGACCACCATCAACGCATCTGGCATGGCTGTTGGCCTGCCAGATGGCCAGATGGGCAACTCTGAAGTTGGCCATACCAACATGGGTGCTGGCCGCATCGTGTACCAGCAGCTCACCCTGATCACCAAGTCCATCAAGGACGGCGAAATGTTCAAGAACCCCGTGCTGGTCAAGAACATGAAAGCTGCCATTGATGCCGGCAAGGCCATCCACCTGATGGGCCTGGTTGGTACCGGCGGCGTTCACAGCCATGCCGATCACTGGTTCGGCGTGCTGGAAATGGCCAAGCATATGGGCGCAACCAAGGTTTATCTGCACTGCATCATGGACGGCCGTGATACCGACCCCCATTCCGGTAAGGGATTCCTGGCTGACCTGCAGGCCAAGCTGGACGAGCTGGGTATTGGCACCATCGCCAGTGTCAGCGGCCGTTACTATGCTATGGACCGTGACAACAACTGGGACCGTGAAGAAAAGGCTTATGCCGCTTTTGTTTACGGCGAGGGCAACCATGCCGCCAATGCACAGGAGGCCATTGAGGCTTCTTATGCGGACGGCAAGACTGATGAATTCGTGATCCCCGCCGTTACCTGTGAGGGTGGCCGCGTGGAGGATGGCGATACCATCATCTTCATGAACTTCCGCCCCGACCGTGCCCGCCAGATGACCCGCATTTTCTGCGATGATGCCTTTACCGGCTTTGAGCGCCGCGGCGGCCGCAAGCAGGTTCACTATGTCTGCATGGCCGAGTATGATGCTACCATGCCCAACTGCGAAGTTGCCTACCCGCCGGTTGAGCTGAGCAACGTTCTGGGCGAGTATCTTTCCAAGAACGGTAAGACCCAGCTGCGCATTGCCGAGACCGAGAAGTACGCCCATGTGACCTTCTTCTTCAACGGCGGTGTGGAAGCCCCCTATGAGGGCGAGGACCGCAAGGTGATCCCCAGCCCGAAGGATGTGCCCACCTATGACCTGAAACCCCAGATGAGCGCCCCGGAGGTTGCTGACGAGTGCAAGGCCCGCATTGAGAGCGGCAAGTACGATGTGATCATCCTGAACTTTGCCAACTGCGATATGGTCGGCCATACCGGCGTGTTTGATTCCGCTGTCAAGGCTGTGGAAGCTGTTGATGCCGCTGTGAACGAGGTTGTGACCGCTGTGCTGAACGCCGGTGGCTGCGTGTTCCTGACCGCTGACCACGGCAACGCCGAAAAGATGAAGAACCCGGACGGCACCCCGTTTACCGCCCACACCACCAACCCGGTGCCGTTTGTGGCCATCGGCTGCGGCGATGTGAAGCTGCGCGAGGGCGGCTGCCTGGCAGATATTGCCCCCACCATGCTGCCTTATATCGGCCTGCCGGTACCCTCGGAGATGACCGGTAAGAGCTTGATCGTTGACTAAGCACTCAAATAAAGTAAAAGAGGCCCAGAACTGTCGAAAAGACAGTTTTTGGGCCTCTTTTTTGTGCAAAATGGAAATAATGAAGAAAAAAATTCAATATTAACATATGATAATGAAATGCGGAAGTCATATGTGTTATAATACCAAATATGTTGGCTATGAACAAAAACGAAGAAAACAGGAGCGTATATTATTTATGGGGGGGGGGTAACACTGCCAGCAAGTTGCGGGCTGGCTGTGTGCCCCGGATGCGAAGAGACAAAAAAAGATATGCCTGAAGGGGAGAAACACACATGGAGAAAGCACTGAATGTTGATATCCGGCAGTTCTACCGGGAAGATCTTGGGGTCCATTCCGAAGAACTGTTGGATAAGCTGGAGGCGGTATCCCAGGCGGTAACGCTGCAAAAAGGGGAGATCCTGAATAAAAGAGGGGAACGCCAGACCATGCTGCCGTTTTTGATCGAAGGCATTGTGCGCTGCGTTACCTTGGATAGTGAGGGCAAAGAGAAAACCGTGGGCTTTACCATGAGCCGCGGCGATGTGGTGCTTTCCAACATGGACCTGACCGGCTGCCATATCAGCACGGACCAGGCACTGGTTCCATCAACCCTGATTTTGCTGCCCGTTGATTATGTGTTGCAGAACATGAAAGATGAGCCGGAGGTGATCCGCGTCTATCAGGAGCAGATCGTCAAGTGGGGCATGATCTATCAGTCCCGCGCCGTGAGCCTGAGCCAGGGGGACGCGACCGAGCGGTTCGAATGGTTCTGCAAGGAGTATCCCGGCATGGTAGATATGGTCAATAACCGCTATATTGCATCGTTTTTGGGCATTACCCCGGTCACTCTCAGCCGCCTGCGCCACGGCGTTGCCACAAAAGTGGGCCGCGAAAAGCGGACAGACGAAGAATAAAGAAATAATAATCCTGATATGCAGCAGCGCCCGCACCGGACTGTAAGAATCCGGTACGGGCGCTGATTTTTCTTTATGTGGTTTTGCCTGTGTATATCACTGGATCAGTACGCCGGTGGTTTCATCAAAGTGGTAGGTTTGACCATCAATGGTGCTCCAGCCCTTGTACATGGCACCGGTGTTCAGGTCGTAATACCAGCGCTTGCCATCCTGGGCGTACCAGCCTTTGATCATAGCGCCGTTGGCGTCATACCGCACCCACTTGCCGCCGTTGGAATCCTGGTATACTTCCTTGCTTACGGCTTTGGCACCCTGCTGCACGCTGTCCAGCCAGTACCAGGCACCGCTGGCGGGGTCATAGATCTCTTTGCCGCGGTAGTTGGCGTTGCTGGGCTGCCAGCCCTGGCGCACCCAGTTTTCGTACCAGTAGCTCTTGCCATCAATCGTGTACCAGAAGTTGCCCGGCGTGCCGCTGGTCATTTTGCCGTAAACGGGGTCGAAGTAGTACAGCTGGTTGTTTACCGCAACGGAACCATACTGCATAACACCGGTCTTGGGGTCATAGTACACCTTGCGGCCATCCGGCAGGGTCCAGGGGCCTTTGATCATGGCACCGGTGACCGGCTCAAAATAGTACCACTTGCCGTTCTGGCAGTCCTCACCTTTTACCATGTGGCCGTTGGCATCATAGCGCACCCATTTGCCGCCGTTGGATTCCTGATAAACGTCTTTATTCACGGCCTTGGCACCGCCCTGGTTGGCATCCAGCCAGTACCAGGCGTTGCTGCCGGAATCGTAAATTTCCTTGCCGCGGCCTGTGGTGCCCTGCTTTACGCCGTTCTCATACCAGTAATCGCGGCCGTTTTCGCTGCGCCAGCCGGTGTAGTTGTTGTTATTGCCGGGATACTCGCCAAACCAGTAATTCAGGTCAACATTGGCATTCACACCGGGAACCGTACCTTTGTTGCTGTACTGCCACATGTTGCAGCTGCTGCCGTCATAGCTTACGCCGGAACGGTAGTCGGCCATCCACTTGTACCATCCGGAATTGCTGAACCGAGAGTCCGTCAGGTAATTCTGGAAGAAATAATAGTAAGAGTAAATGCCCACGCGGTAGCCGGCGTTGGAAACCATGTTGCACCAGGTCTGGGCAATATCGCCGTAAGTAGAGTTGCTGGCGATGGGGTTGCCGTCACGGGTATGTTCAATGTCCAGAAATACCGGCAGGGTGGGGTTGTGCCCGCTCAAAAGGCTCAGGGTATGGCGGGCCTCACTGGCGGCCATATCGGTATTTTCAGCGTAAGAGTAAAGGTACACGCCATAGGGGATGCCAAGCCGTTCACACTCGCTTACGTTGCGGTACCACTGGGCGTCATCCTGTTTGTTTTCGCCCACGCCGTCGTATTCGCTGCCAATGCCGCAGCGAATCATGACAAAATCAATGCCGGAATTTTTAACGGCGTCCCAGTCAACGGTGCCCTGATGGTAGCTGACATCAAAGCCGTTATAAGTAACGCTGCAGGTGGCAATGCCGTTGGAACTGTAGGTGGCAGCGTCCTGTTGGACAATATCCTCCCACTCGATGGCGGGCACGGAATCATCATAGATCGGCACGCCATCTTTGTAGCGGAAGCTGTTTTCCAGCCCGTTTGCCACATCATACGGTACGCCGGAATCTTCCTGTGCGGTTTCCGGTGTGCTGGTTTCGGCCGCCGCAGGCAGCGCCGCAAACAGCCCTGCTGCCATAACAGCTGCCGCAGCCAGGCTGGCTGTGCGCAGTTTTAGGGTCCCTTTCAAAATTTATTCCTCCTTCAAAGTGAACATCATTAACTATCATCATACCACAACCGCATAGCCTTGGGAATGGTTACATATGTAAAATTTGAAAGCAATACCGCATAATTCCGCGTGTCGATGCCCCTATCGACGCTTGAATTTGCAGGGCAGGGAAGGTTCGGTGCAGCCCAAAAGAAAAACGTGCATTCTGACGTGTCTTGTGCTGCGCGCTACTTGCCAATGCAGGCAAAATCGGGTATGATAACAATAAGTAGAAATATTCTGCCGGACACCCGGCAGATTGGGTAAGAAACAGCAAAGGAGAACCTGTTATGCGTTATTGCAAAAAATGTACCATGCCGGACACCCGCCCCGGTATCACCTTTGACTCTGAGGGCGTTTGCAGCGCCTGCCGCCATTACGAAAACCGCAAAAATGTGGACTGGGACGCCCGCTTTAAGGAGTTTGAAGCCTACTGCAACAAGTACCGCGGCATGAACGGCCCCGGCGGTTATGACTGCGCTGTTGCTGTTTCCGGCGGCAAGGACAGCCACTTCCAGGTTTGGATGCTGAAAGAAGTCATGCACATGAACCCCATCCTGTTCAGCGTGGAGGATAACTTCCCCATGACGCAGGCCGGCATCCATAACCTGAAAAACATCAGCGAGGAATTCGGCTGCACCATCATCAGCTGCAAGCCCAACATCCGCGCCCAGAAAGTGCTGATGCGCAAGTTCTTTGAAAAATACGGCAAGCCCACCTGGTATGTGGACCGCCTGATCTATACCTTCCCGCTGCACATGGCAGCCAAGTTCAACACCCCCATGCTGTGCTATGGCGAGAACGTCAGCTTTGAATACGGCGGCTGCTCCGATAAGGAGACTTATTCCGCCATGGATCAGATCGAAAATGGCGTGGCGGTCGGCTTCCCGATGGAAGAGCTGGTGGGCGACGGCGTGACCGAAAACGACCTGTCCCTGACGCTGGCTCCCTCTGCCGAAGAGCGCGCGAAGCTGGACCCGTTCTATATGAGCTACTTTGTGCCCTGGAACAGCTACAAGAACTACCAGATCGCCAAAGAGCACGGCTTCCATGACCTGACCCATGAATGGGACCGCACCCACCATGCCGAAAACTTTGACCAGATCGATTCCCGCGCCTACCTGGTGCACTCCTGGCTCAAGTACCCCAAGTTCGGCCATGCCGCTGCAACCGACTATACCGCCCGCTATATCCGCTATGGCATGATGACCCGCGAGGAAGCCATTCCCATCATCAAGGCCCGCGATGGCAAGCTGGACCCGCTGTGCGTGCGTGATTTCTGCGATTTCTGCGGCTATACCGAGAGCGAGTTCTGGAAGATCATGGACAAGTTCTATAACCGTGATCTGTTTGAAAAGAACGACTGCGGCGAGTGGGTGCTGAAACACCCCATCTGGGAGGAAAACAAATAATGGTACGTCATGTTATTTTGTGGAAACTGAAAGAGATGCCCGCCGCTGAACAGGAAACCGTCAAGGCGGATATCAAAGCCGGGCTGGAAGGTCTGGCCGGGCAGATCCCCGGTTTGACGGAGATCCATGTTTACACCAAGGCCCTGCCCAGCTCCGCCAATGCGGACCTGATGCTGGATACCACCTTTGTGGATGAAGCCGCCCTGAAAGGCTATGCCGTTCACCCGGCCCATGTGGCTGTGGCTGATGGCAAAGTGCGCCCCTATACCGCCGTGCGCACCTGCCTGGATTTTGAAGTATAACAGGGTAAGCTATTAAGCTGAAAAAAGGATCCATCAATGATGCAGAATACAGAACATACCGCCGCGCCGCTGCTGGTGCGCGGGGGCCGGGTTCATGACGCCGTTCACCCGGAACCACAGCAGATCGACCTGCTGCTGGAAAACGGCCGCATTGTTGCCATGGGGCATGAACTGAACGTGCCCGCCGATATCGCCGTGCTGGATGCTGCCGGGCTGGATATTTTCCCCGGTTTTGTGGATGCACACACCCATATCGGCCTGGATGGTTATGGCATCGGGTACGAAGGCTGCGACTACAACGAGATGAATGACATCTGGACCCCGCAGCTGCGCGCCATTGACGGCATCAACCCTCGCGATCCCTCCTTTGCCCATGCACGGGAAGCAGGCATTACCTGCGTGTGCACCGGGCCGGGCAGCGCTAATGTGCTGGGCGGTACCTTTACCGCCATCAAGACGGTGGGCGAGCGTGTGGACAACATGATCGTCAAGGAAGCCGTTGCCATGAAATGCGCCTTTGGCGAAAACCCCAAGCGCTGCTATAAAGATAAATGCGATTCTACCCGCATGTCCACCGCTGCGTTCCTGCGCGGGGCGCTGGCTTCCGCCAGGGATTACGGCGCCCGCAAGGCTGCCGCCAACGGCGATGTGACCAAAATGCCCGCTTATAACCAGAAGCTGGAAGCCTTGCTGCCGGTGCTGGACCACACCATTCCCCTGAAAGCCCATGCACACCAGGCCAACGATATCTTTACCGCCATCCGCATTGCCAAAGAGTTCGATGTGGGCCTGACGCTGGAACATGTGACCGAAGGCCACCTGATCGTGGACGAACTGGCCAAGGAAAGCAATATCCCCATGGCCGTCGGCCCCAGCCTGACCTTTGCCAGCAAGTTTGAACTGCAGAACAAATCCTGGGAAACGCCGGGCGTTCTGGCAAAAGCGGGCTGCCATGTTTCCATCATCACCGATAACTCGGTCATTCCGCAGCAGTACCTGCCGCTGTGCGCCGGTATGGCGGTCAAAGCCGGCATGGATCCGTTTGCCGCGCTGCAGGCCATCACCATCAACCCGGCCAAGCACATCGGCATTGCTGACCGTGTTGGCTCTATCGAGGTCGGCAAGGATGCAGACCTGGTGCTGACCGATGGCTGCCCGTTTGAGGTTATGACCAACGTGAAAGCTGTTCTGATCAACGGCGCAGTGGTCAGCCAGAAATAAAAAGCACTGCACCGATGTAAAAAATAGGCTGGCATCTTGCAAACAGCAGGGTGCTGTGCTATAATATTCACAGAACAGCAAAGGCGCTGTCCGATAGCATTGCTATACGGACAGCGCCTTTTTGGTTCAATAGGAATTACCACGGATGGAATGAGAGTGAGAAATATGGAAAAGAATCCTCGTTATGTCGAAATCGATTACGCCAAATACGCGCCCGATATCCCGGAGGATCAGCTGGAAGCTTATTACGGCCTGCCCAAACATGTACAGTTCTGTAATGAATGCGTGATGAGCAACCAGAAGCCGAACTCCTGCTATGAATTTGAACATACGATCAAGTCCATTAAAAAGACGATGGTCATTCAGGACGACGGCACCTGCGATGCCTGCCATGCCTGCCACAATAAGGCTAACGGCCATATCGACTGGGCCCTGCGCGAAAAAGAGCTGCGTGAGCTGTGCGATGAATACCGCAAAAATGACGGCAGCTATGACTGCCTGGTGCCCGGCTCCGGCGGCAAGGACAGCTTTTATGCCGCTCACATCCTGAAATATAAATACGGCATGCACCCCCTGACGGTGACTTGGGCACCGCATATCTACACCCCCTGGGGCTGGGATAACATGCAGGCCTGGATCCACGCCGGGTTTGATAACTACCTGTGTACCCCCAACGGCATGACCCACCGTCTGCTGACCCGTTTGGCGACCGAGAACCTGTTCCACCCGTTCCAGCCGTTCATTTTGGGCCAAAAGCAGCTGGCCCCCAAGATGGCCGCCAAGTTCGGCATTCCCCTGGTGTTCTATGGCGAGAATGAGGCCGAGTTCGGCAACCCCATTGCGGATAACAACTCTGCCCTGCGTGACGAGCACTTTTTTGCCGTCAATGATTACGACCATATCTACCTGGGCGGTGTCAGCCTGCGCCAGCTGGAAGAGGATTATAAGGTGGATAAAGCCGACCTGGCCATCTACCTGCCGTCCGAAACTTCCAACCTGGAGAAAAACCATGTTCAGGTGCGCTACCTTGGCTATTACGAAAAATGGCATCCGCAGGGCGCCTACTATTACAGTGTAGAACACGGCGGCTTCCGCCCCGCACCGGAGCGCACTCAGGGCACCTATTCCAAGTATAACTCCATCGATGATAAGATCGACGACTTCTTCTATTACACCACTTACATCAAGTACGGCATCGGTCGCACCACCTATGACGCTGCACAGGAGATCCGCAACGAGGAAATCACCCTGGAAGAGGGCAAGGCGCTGTGCAAAAAGTTTGACGGCGAGTATCCCGACCGCTTTGAAAAAGAGATCTTTCAGTATCTGTCCCTGGACCGCCAGCACTTCCCGTGGGCCAGCCAGCTGTTTGAACAGCCCAAAATGGACCGCGAATACTTTATGCACCTGGCCGACCGTTTCCGCAGTCCCCACCTTTGGAAATGGGAGGACAACATGTGGAAACTGCGCCACACCCCCTACGAGGGCGACAGCGAAGTGCTTTGGGGCGACCCGAAGGGCACCCACCACGAAATATAAGGCCAAGAGGCAATACCGCATAATTCTAAGTGCCGATACGGCGAGCGAGGTGCGGCAGATGCCAAGCCAAAAGCGCAGATAATACTGGATGTCTTATCGAGCATTTTGGCAACGCAGATGCCGTGCCGCAGCTGCCGGAGCGGTGCTTAAGCCGCAAGGCGGGAATTGTGCGGTGTTGCCCAAGAGCTCTGGAACTGAGGAATTTTTTATGGCTAAGAAAAAAATCCGCCTGATTGCACGGCTGGATGTCAAGGATACCAACCTCGTCAAAGGCATCCAGTTGGAGGGCCTGCGCAAGCTGGGGGATCCCAACCTGTTTGCACGGGAATATTATGAGCAGGGCATTGACGAGCTGCTGTACATTGATATTGTGGCCAGCCTGTATAACCGTAACAACCTTTCGGATATTGTGCGCAAAACCGTGGATGATGTGTATATCCCGGTCTGCGTGGGCGGCGGTCTGCGCAGCGTCGAGGATGTGCGCCACATTCTTTCCATGGGGGCGGATAAGGTTGCCATCAACACGGCGGCCATCAAACGCCCGGAGCTGATCACCGAGGTTGCCAACGCCTTTGGCAGCCAGTGCATGGTGCTTTCCATCCAGGCCAAGCGCAACCGCACCTGGCCCGGCAAGTGGGAAGCTTATTATGACAACGGCCGCGCCCATTCTGGTTATGATGTAGTGGAATGGGCCAAACGCGGCGTGGCGCTTGGGGCAGGGGAGATCCTGCTGATGAGCGTGGACAACGAGGGCCTGCAGCGCGGCATGGACCTGGAACTGATCGAGGCTGTGACCAAGGCGGTCAATGTGCCGGTCATCTGCGGCGGCGGTGTTGGCTGCGGGGATGACATTGTGGACGGTGCCAAAGCCGGTGCCGATGCTGTGGCCTGCGCCGCAGTGCTGCACTATAAAAAAGAAACCGTGCAGGAACTGAAAGATGAAATCCGCGCAGGCGGGGTGGAGGTGCGCCGGGTATGAAAGTAACAGTGATCGATTACGGTCTATCCAACCTGCTCAGCGTGCAGCATGCGTTCGCTCATTTTGGGGCAGAAGTACAGGTGACCAGCAGCCCGGCAGATGTTCTGGCAGCCGATGCCCTGGTGCTGCCCGGCGTGGGCGCTTTCCAGGACGGCATGCAGGGGCTGGAACAGCTGGGGCTGATCGAGCCCATCAAGCAAAAGACGGCCCAGGGTACCCTGTTGCTGGGTATCTGCCTTGGGATGCAGATGCTGTTTGACGAATCCGAAGAATTCGGCCTGCACAAGGGCCTTGGCCTGATTCCCGGCCGCGTGGTGCGCATCCCGGATGTGGACGCGGACGGCAGCCCCCAGCGGGTGCCGCACATCAGCTGGAACCCACTGTACCCGGCGGGCGGCCGCACGGATTTTTCCGGTACCTCCTTGCAGAATGTGCAGCCGGGACAGGAATGCTATTTTATCCACTCTTATGAAGCAAAGCCCGCAGCGGAGGAATACCGCCTGGCCGATACCGTGTATGGCGGCCGCAAGGTGTGCGCCGCTGCCCAAAAGGGCTGCGTGATCGGCACCCAGTTCCACCCGGAAAAATCCGGCCCGGTGGGGCTTGGCATCATCAAAGCCTACCTGGACCTGTGCGCCCAGGCAGAATAACAGGGAAATAAAACGGATTTTCAAACGTAAGATAATCCAATGCCAGGGAACGTTCTGCGCGAACGTTCCCCTTTTTGTTGTTGGTTTTGCTAAACTGATGGGTAAATTTTGGGCGGAGTTGTACAATTTAGTGCAAATTTGCCTGCAAAAATGGCACCAAAAGTCCATAAAAGTCCGAAAAATGGTCATTTATCTATTCCCAAGGACAAAAGTTTGGTGTATAATAATACTTGTAACTTGGTTAATTAAATGACAATCTTTCTGGAGAGGTGTCTGTGCATGAAAAAGCTGATATTGGTCACAAGCCCGCCGGCCTGCGGAAAAACCTTTATTTCCAAGCAGCTGGCAAAAGCGCTGAACCACGTTGTCTATCTGGATAAGGATACCTTGATCCCTTTGTCCAAGCAAATCTTTGCGGTGGCGCACCAGCCGTATGACCGCAGCAGCATCTTTTTTGAAAAATATATCCGTGACCTGGAATATCGTGTGGTTCTGGACCTTGCTATGGAAGCGCTGGAGTACGATGATATTGTGCTGATTAACGCCCCCTTTACGCAGGAGATCCGTGACCTTGACTATATTACCACCCTGCGTGCCGAGCTGAAAAAGAAGCAGGCGGAGCTGGTTGTGATTTGGGTAGATACTAACCCCGAAGTGTGCCACCAGCGCATGATCGACCGCGCCAGCGACCGTGACATGTGGAAGCTGAACCACTGGGACGAATATATCCTGGGTGTCAACTTTAACCCGCCGCTGAGCTTAAAGCTGGAAAACCAGCCCGATTCGCTGCTGATCTTCCACAATTCTTCCGATGAAGAGTTTGAAGAGAGCATGAAAACCATTGTTGCCCAGTTGGAAGCCGCTGTGGCCAACCGTGTGGAGATCCCGCGCACCCGGTATTGATACTGTCTGTTTTTTTATTCCCATTGTGCCGCTTTGGCATGATGGGATTTTTTATTTGCTGTCTGAAATAGCTTTAATTGCTTTTACCGCCGGGGTATGTTATAATCTATTCTGTATCAATCTGCAAAGCAGGGCGCTGCTTTGCGGCAAAAATCAACAGCAAAAGGGGCAGGGCATATGGCAAAGGATCTTCTGGTCGGTTCCACCGGTTTTGTGGGGGGCAACCTGGCGGCAAAACATACGTTTGCCGCGGTATGCCATTCCACCGATATTGCCGCGCAGTTCGGTGCCAAGCCGGATCTGTGCGTGTACGCCGGGGTGCCCGCCGCCATGTTTTTGGCGAATGCAGACCCGGATGCCGACCTTGCCGTGATGGCCGCCGCGCGGGAAAACCTGCGCCAGATCGCCCCCAAACAGCTGGTGCTGATCTCCTCCATCGCTGTCTATGCCGACAGCAGGGGAAAGGACGAGCAGAGCCCCATGACACCGGACGGCCTGCCCGCCTATGGCCGCAACCGCCTGCAGCTGGAACGATGGGTGCGGGAGGATTACCCCAACGCGCTGATTGTGCGGCTGCCTGCCCTATACGGCATTGGGCTGAAAAAGAACTTTTTGTTTGACCTGCACACCATCACCCCGGCTATGCTCAAGCCGGAAAAATATACCGAACTTGCACAAAAATCCCCCCTGGTACGAGATGGCTATACCCTGGCAGATAACGGCTTTTATAAGCTCAACGGTGCGGTGGATGCCGCGGCCCTGCGGGAATTTTTTGCGGGCAATGATTTTAACGCCCTTGCCTTCACGGATTCCCGCAGCCGTTACCAGTTCTATCACCTGGCCCGCCTGTGGCAGGATGTGCAGACCGCGCTGCAAAACGGCCTGACCACCCTCAACCTGACCACCCCGCCCGTTACGGCGGCGGAGGTTTACACCACAGTGACCGGCAAAGCCGACTGGCAGAACGAGCTGCCCAAGCCCCCGTTTGATTATGACCTGCGCAGCCGGCATGCTGCGCTGCTGGGCGGGGCGGACGGATACCTGTGTACAAAACAGCAGGAGCTGGATGAGATCTGCGCCTTTATGCGCGCATGGAGGAACTGAGGATGTCCGAACTGAAACTTGCAATTTCCAATATTGCGTGGGATAAAGCGGATGACGAAGCTGTTTACGCTGCCATGCAGCAGAACGGCTTTACCGGGCTGGAAATTGCCCCCACCCGTATTTTCCCGGAATATCCGTATGAAAACCTGACCGGAGCCGCTCTGTTCGGCGGCTACCTGCTCAACCGCTGGGGGTTCCATGTACCCAGCATGCAAAGCATCTGGTACGGCCAGACCGGCAATATTTTTGACCCCGTGCAAGCCGAAGAATTGCTGGATTATACCGCCGAGGCGTTCCAGTTTGCCCACACCATCAACTGCCCCAGTCTGGTGTTCGGCTGCCCCAAAAACCGCCGCCTGGACCCGCCGCACACCGCGGCGGAGGGCGATGCCTTTTTTGCCAAGGCCGGTGCGCTGGCGTCCCACTATGATGTGGTGCTTGCCATTGAGGCCAACCCCCCGGTATACACCAACTACCTGAACAATACAGCCGATGCTTTTGCCATGGTCAAACGGCTGCAAAGCCCCGGTCTTGCGGTTAATCTGGACCTTTCCACCATGATCTCCAACGGCGAGCGCCTGCGGGATTTTGTGGATGATATCAAATACGTCAGCCATGTTCATATCAGCGAGCCGGGGCTGGAACCCATTGTTCCGCGCCAGGAACACAAAGAACTTGCCATGCTGCTGAAAGCCGTTGGCTACAGCGGCGATGTTTCCATTGAGATGAAGCGGACGGATGTGGAAACCGTCCGCAAGACCCTTGCCTATATTGCGGAGGTGTTTGCATGAGCCTGCAGCCAGTGCCGATCCAGAATGTTCCCGGCGTGCCGGATTATACCTGCACCGCCTTTTTGCCCAAAAGCAGCGATTACTGCCTGCTGATCCCCGTCATCAATGAGGGCTCCCGCATTTTGACCGAGTTGGGCCGCGCCCAGAAAGCCGGGGTGGACCGTTTGGTGGATATTGTCATCTGCGACGGCGGCTCCACCGATGGCAGCATGAACCCCGATACGCTGGAGCTGTACGGGGTGAACACCCTGCTGGTCAAAACCGGCCCCGGCAAACAGGGTGCCCAGCTGCGCATGGGCCTGCATTTTGCCCTGACTTTTGGCTATAAGGGCGTGCTGACCATTGACGGCAACAATAAGGATTCCATCGAGGATGTTCCGGAATTTGTTGCCAAGCTGAAAGAAGGCTATGACCTTGTGCAGGGCAGCCGGTTTATCCCCGGCGGTCATGCCATCAATACGCCCAAAACGCGCTATGCGGCGGTACGGCTGATCCATGCGCCAATCATCAGCGCGGCAGCCCACCAGTGGTTTACCGATACCACCAACGCTTACCGCGCCTACAGCCGCGAATACCTGACCCACCCCGATGTGCAGCCGCTGCGGGATGTGTTTATGGGGTACGAGCTGCTGGCCTACCTCAGCATTCGTGCCACTCAGCTGGGTCTGCGCGCCTGCGAGGTCCCCGTGACCCGCGCATACCCGGCATCCGGCAAAACGCCGACCAAGATCAGCGGCTTTAAGGGCAACAGCAATCTGCTGCAGGTGCTGTTTGCCGCCGCAACGGGCAAGTATAACCCGTAATCGGGCAGGGGTGCCCGGCATAGTAATAGATTATCGGAGGTCCTGTGCATGACAGTGGATAAAATCATTATTGGTGCTGGCCTGTATGGCCTGTACGCAGCCCAAAAGTGCGGCGCGGCAGGCCAGCGGGTACTGGTGCTGGAGCGGGACCCCGCCCCGTTCATGCGCGCGACCTATATCAATCAGGCCCGCGTACACATGGGCTACCATTACCCGCGCAGCTACTCCACGGCCATCAAGAGCGCACATTACTTCCAGCGCTTCTGCCGGGATTATGATTTCTGCCTGCACACAAGCTTTGACCAGATCTATGCCACCAGCGCACATTTCAGCTGGACCAATGCGGCCGAATTCCGCCGCTTCTGCGCCGCGGCCAAGATCCGCTGTGATGATGTTGCCCCGGAGCGCTACTTTAATAACGGTATGTGCGATGGCGCATTTTTGACCACCGAGTATACTTATGATGCCCAGGTGCTGAAAAACTGGTTCCTGGAACAGCTGGCAAAGCTACCCAATGTGCAGGTTCTGTACAGCCATAAGCCGGACAAAATTGAAAAAGCCGGCAGCGTGTGGCGGGTAACGGCAGGGGATACCACGGTGGAAGCACCGTTCATCCTGAACGCAACCTATGCGGGCGTGAACGATATCCACGCCATGCTGGGCCTGCCGCCGTTCAAAATCAAATACGAAAAGTGCGAGATCATCCTGTGCACGGTGGATGAGCGGCTGAAAAATACCGGCATTACCGTGATGGACGGCCCGTTTTTCAGCCTGATGCCCTTTGGCCAGACCGGCCTGCACAGCCTGACCAGTGTGACCTTTACTCCCCACGAAACCAGCTATGATGCGGTAGCAACCTTCCCCTGCCAGCAGCAGAGCGAGGGCAAATGCAGGCCGGGCAGCCTGTATAACTGCAACGAATGCCCGGCTAAGCCGCAGAGCGCCTGGCCCTACATGAGCCAGCTGGCCCGCAAATACCTGAAAGAAGAGTACGGCTTTGCTTATCAGGGCAGCCTGTTCAGCATGAAGCCGATTTTGAAAGCCAGCGAAATAGATGATTCCCGCCCCACCGTGGTGCGCGTGATGAACACCGAACCGATGCTGGTCAGCGTACTTTCCGGCAAGATCAACACCGTGTATGACCTGGACGAGGTATTGAACGTATGAGTGTGACAAATAAAGAAAAGAATTTTATCTCGGCTGTGGTCTACCTGCACAACGATGGTGCCCAGGCCGTGCGGTTTTTTAAGGCGCTGAACGCCGTGCTGGACCAGCACTTTGAACAGTATGAGCTGGTTGCCGTGGATGACGCCTGCGCCGATGATACCATCCCCACCCTGCGGGACTGGGCCAAAGCGCTGGAAAAGCCGCTGACCATCCTGCACCTGAGCCTGCACCAGGGGCGCGAGACCGCCATGAACGCGGGCCTGGATGCCGCGATCGGCGATTATGTGTATGAGTTTGACTCCACCCAGACACCGTACCCCATTGAGCTGGTGTTTGAAGCTTACCGTGCCGCCATGGCGGGCAGCGACATTGTATCCGTCTGCCCGCGGTCTACGGCTGGCAGCAGCAAAATGTTCTACCGCGTGTTCAACGGCAACAGCCATTCGGCTTACAAGCTGCGCACCGATGCGTTCCGCCTGGTCAGCCGCCGCGCCATCAACCGCGTGCATGCTTCCAGTGATACGCTGCCCTACCGCAAAGCGGCCTATGCGGCATCCGGCTTAAAAATGACCGATCTGGAATTTGATGGCCGCCTGACTGATAATTCCGGCGGGCGCTTTGCCCTTGCCATGGACAGTCTGGCGCTGTATACCGATGCCGGGTATAAGCTCAGTGCAGGCATTGCCATCGTGATGATGTTCCTGGCGCTGGCGGAGCTGGCCTACACGCTGATCATTTTCTGCGCCGGGCACCCCATTGAAGGGTGGACCACCATGATGTTTGTGCTGACCCTTGGCTTTGCCGGGCTGTTTGCTGTGCTGACCATCATCATCAAATATCTTTCGCTGCTGGTGGACCTGGTGTTCAAAAAGCAGAACTACCTGATCGAGAGCATCGAGAAAATCCAAAAGTAAACCCTGCACAGGCGGGGAAGGGAGGGAGCCACCGCATTGATGCAGCAATATGACCAGCGCCGCCTGCGGCTGTTTGCGGTGGTGCTCTTTCTGGGAATCATGGCGGCCAACCTGGGGCGCTATCTGATCTTTGACGGCCTGTATCTGTGGGATGCCCGCCTGCGCTGGCAGGAGTGTGCCTATGTGCTGCACGGGCTGAACCCCTTTGATGTGATGCACAGCCGCGTGCCGTCCATCGAATCTATCGGCTGGCTGGATGCTTCCCTGGGGGGCACAGTGCCCTGGGCCTATGTGCTGGGCAATGTAATCAACCCCGGCTTTTTGCCGTACAGCGCGATGTGCGTGTACATTCTGGCGTTGGATTTTATCGCTCCGCTTGTCACGGCGCTGTGCATGGGCCGCTTTTTGCTGCGCCACCGCTATGTGCAGGATAAATACATGGCCGTGCTGGCATCGCTGCTGGTGTTTGCCCCCAGTATGTGGGCCAATGCGGTGCTGTTTGGCAACCAGAGCGGCATTGTGTGCTGCTGTGTTATCCTTTCCATGTGCGTGCTGGAGGACAGTGAGACTTTGGCGGGCCTGCTGCTGGCTGTTGCCATGTGCAAACCGCAGGTGGCGTTTGTGTTTCTGTTCCCGCTGCTCTGCAAAAAGCACTGGAAAGCAATAACCGTTACCTCCGGCACTGTGCTGGGGTCCTGGCTGCTGGCGGCCATTTTAACCGAAAGCAGCCCCATCTCCATGCTGACAGATATCATGGACCAGGGGTTGAGCTATAATACCTCTTATTATGGGCTGTTCAACTTTTTGTTGGGCTTTGGCATCTCCACCAAGGTGGTTCTCCTGCTGGATGTCGCTGTGGGCGGTGTGATTCTGCTGGCTGCTGCGGCCTGGATGTTCCGCAAAAAGCTGGATAATGACTGGCTGCTCTGGTACGCCGTTACCGCGGTGGTTTCCGTTATGTGGTTTTATAAGCAGAGCCATGATTATATCATTCTGGCGCTGCCTGCCATCGCTATTTTCTGCCTGCCGCATATCAGCCTGCCCGCATGGGGCAGTATCCTGATTTTGCTGGTGGATGTCATTGCCTTTGCGGTACCCAAAGTCTGCACCCTGCTGTGCGGCCTGCCGAAAGATGTGGTTTCGCCCTGGGCTAAACTGCTGGAAACGGTGGCCATTATGGCAACACTGTACTATGTGTTCCAGTCTGCCAAGCGCCATGCAGCGGCATTGCAGCAGGCGAGCCAGAATGGATAATTCCATAGGGGCACACATTGTGCGCCCGCTGCCCTGGCTGGAATAAACGCCTTATTAGAAAACGAAACACACGGCAAAACACCCGCGGGCAGACCGGCCCGCACCCTTGTGATGCCATAAAGGAGGCCGTGACCCGGCATGCCGAACCTGTTATCCCGCCTGCGTGGGCTGCGGCCAGCGCTGACCCGCCGCGCATTCTGGCTGTGGGCGGCGCTTATCACCCTGCTGCGCTGCGCAGTCACCCATTTTCAGCTGGCCTATATGTGGGCTGGCGGCGCCCCGCTGGACGATGAACTGATGTTCCGCGCGGCCAACGCCATCACCAGCGGCCAGTGGCTGGGGGAATACGACTATTTAACGCTTTCCAAAAGCATGTTTTTTGCCGTCTGGCTGGCACTGCTCAACAAACTGCACCTGCCCTACCTGTTGGGCGGGGCACTGCTGTGGTGTGCTGCAGCGCTGCTGGCGGCGTTTGCTCTGCGCCCGCTGTGGCGCAAAAGCCCGGCGGGCCAGGCCAGAGCCTTGATCCTGCTGCTGTACGCGCTGCTGGCATTTCTGCCGTCCAGCTGGGCGTCTTACACGCTGCGCGTTTACCGGGATAATATCTTCCCGGCGCTCTGCCTGCTGTTTTTTGCCGGTATGGCGGGGGCGGCGCTGCGGGCTGTGTTTTATACCCGCCAGCAGGCACCCCTTTGGCCGTGGCTGCTGGCAGCGGGCGTTGGCCTTGCCTGCGGTTACCTGAACCGTGAAGATGCCGGGCTGTTTTTGCTGCCTTTTGCCATTGCGGCTACCCTTTGCATGCTGGTGGTGCTGCTGCACCGCCGCCGCTGGCTGTGCGCCGCGGCGCAGGTGATTCCATATGCGGTTCTGGCGGCAGGGGTGGGCATTTTCTGCGCGCTGAACCAGCACTGGTACGGCGTGTGGGGGCTTTCGGATTTCAGCGAGGGCTCTTTTGCCGATGCGATGGGTGCCATGACCCGCGTGGCGACGGATTCGGACGAGCCGCTGCTCAGCGTGCCCGCCGATGCGCGCGAAAAGCTGTATGCCGAGATCCCGCAGCTGCAATGCCTGCAATACTGGCTGGAGGAGGACCCCCAGCTGCAAAATGATTTCCGCGACCCGGAACTGGACGATTACCGTGCGGGCAGCTTTTATTGGGCAATCCGCCGTGCCGCCCAGTATGAGGGCATTTACGCCGACGCTGCCACCGCCGATGCCTATTGGCAGAGCGCAGCCGATGCCATCAATGCTGCCTGTGATAACGGCACCCTGCCCGCCCGCAGCGGCAGGCGCAGCGCCACCAGCCAGCCCATCCGTGCGCAGTATGTACTGCCCGCAATCCGGGAAGCTGCCAAGAGCGCCCTCTGGGCTCTGACCTTCCAGGATTGCCCGGCCTATTACCAGACCCTGCGCTCTATCGGGACCACCGAGGACGTTGCCCAATGGTCTGCCTACCTGCACTGTAACTTTAATAATGCCGCTGAAGCGGGCAAGGATACGCCCTACTATGCGCCGCTGCAGAAGCTGGCCTACCGCGCGCTTGGCGTATTGCGCTGCGTGTACGCGGTGCTGCTGCCGCTGGCCTTTGTGTGGGCTGTGGTGCGGCATCTGTGCGCATTGCCCATGGTTCTGCGCCGCCGCACGGCAGGGGCAGCACTGCCTTGGCTGCTGCTGTTTGGCCTGTTGGCTATGGCAGCCCTGCGCTGCGGCATGATCGCCTTTGTTGAGGTTTCCAGCTTTGGCATTGGCACATCCACCATGTATCTTTCCACCGTGCACCCGCTGCTGCTGCTGTACACATACGGGTGCCTGATCTGCTACCGCAATAAAGGAGTCATCACCGAATGACGGATCTGTTGATTATTGGCGGCGGTGCGGCGGGCCTGATGGCCGCCGGTGCCGCCTGCG